>ENA-OQDL01000790-OQDL01000790.1-human-gut-metagenome-genome-assembly--contig:-NODE-790-length-18417-cov-4.618917_pt1 | contig 18417 bp, 18 predicted proteins | sample MGYA00242782_ERZ504609 | MGnify/ENA primary metagenome ERZ504609 (study PRJEB26092, sample SAMD00036320) | human gut metagenome | host: Homo sapiens | study: EMG produced TPA metagenomics assembly of... | reverse complement strand
ACCTTCGACCAGATCACCATCATCGAAGTTCTTGATGGTGGAATCGACTGCCTTGATGAAGTCCTCTTCGGTGCCGATGTCGTTGATGGCGACCTTGGCGACTTCGTTATTGTTCTCTGCCATTAATTTGGTTTCTTACAAATAGTGGGTGGATAAAATCGGTCTTCAATTATGTGCGTGCGATATAACACACGCAAGGCGTAAGTTTACATGGGACCATGCACAAAAAAGGCGTGCCGCAACCCGCGACACGCCCGAAATTACTTCATATTTTCACACACAGAGCGCAATTACAGCTGACGCTCGGCCATCTCGACCACGTTTTCCAGCAGCATGGCGCGGGTCATAGGGCCTACACCGCCTGGATTCGGCGTGTATGCCAAGGCCTTCTCATAACAGGCTTTATCGACATCGCCCTTCACGCGATAACGGCCGACCTCCTCGTCGAACACGCGAGAAACACCGACATCGACCAACACCGCGCCTTCCTTGATATCTTCCGGCTTGACGAAACCGGCGGAGCCCATGGCCGCAACGATGATATCGGCCTCACGCATATGCTTGCGCACGTCCTTGGTGCCGGTATGGCACAGCGTGACCGTGGCATTCACCGCCTTGCGAGTCAGCATGAGACCAATAGTGCGGCCGATGGTGATGCCTCGGCCGAGCACGCAGACCTCTTTGCCGTCCAGGTCAATGTCGTAGGCTTTGAGCAGTTCGATCACGCCTCGCGGAGTGCATGGCAGCGGAGTAGTGATCTCGCCGCGCGCATGCAACACGAGTTCGCCAAGATTATATGGGTGCATACCATCGGCGTCTTTCTTGGGGTCGATCAGATCGATGATGGCGTTCTCGTCGATGCCCTTCGGCAACGGCAACTGCACGATGTAGCCGGTGCAGGCAGGATCGGCGTTAAGCTCCTGTACGACTTCGGCGATTTGTTCGAATGTTGCGTCGGCAGGCAACTCCTTCTTAATGGAGTTCACACCGATTTCAGCGCAATCGGCATGCTTTCCGGCAACATATTTGACGGATCCGGCATCGGAACCAACCAGGATAGTTCCAAGACCGGGGTTAGCCCCCTGCTCTTTCAGCGCTGCGACTCGCTCGGCGAGATTCGCTTTGATCTGCGCGGACACCATCTTTCCATCGATTTTCACCGCCATGCCGGCCACTCCCCTTTTCGTTGTCTCATTGTTGTATTGGCATTTGCATGTATCGTAGGCTATCTTGGTTTCAGTCGTAAGTCGCACACGTATTTATGAGATGAACACGATTAGGGCGGTTCAGGAAGAGGGCAATCGACATGCGCTTGCACAAACGTTCTTTGTTACGCGCTTTCGCTGCGGGAATCGCGCTTTGCGTGGCGTTCGGCACGGCAGCATGTTCCGGAGGGTCAACTTCGCAGGAGAATGACGCCTCCGCCGACTCCGAAACCCCAACCGAACAGATCACTCCAATCGAAGTGGTCGCCTCGGTCAATCAATGGGGTTCTCTTGCCGAGCAGATCGGTGGCGTCCATGTGAAGGTCACGTCGGTTCTCTCTTCAACCGATGTCAATGCGCATGATTTCGAGCCGAAAACCGACGATATCGACAAACTTCAGCAGGCACAGGTCGTAGTGTCCAATGGTGCCGGCTATGACACTTGGGCCACCAAGAACCTCAGTAAGACCATGGTTTCCGTTTCCGCAGCACAAATGGTGGGCGCCGTCGAGGGAGACAATCCGCATTTATGGTTCTCCAGTGACGCCCGAAACGCCATGGCCAAGGAATTGGCCGACACATATAGCCGCATCATGCCCGCGCAAAAGAAATATTTCAACAACAAACTCACCGCGTGGAACAGGCGGGAGAAGAAAATAGAAAAGGACATGAAGGCGTTCAGCGACTCGCATAAGAACGTCTCCTACGCCGCCACCGAACCGGTGGCCTACTATCTGCTCAGCGACATGGGGTTCACCGACAACACGCCGGAGGGGTATCTGCAATCGTCCAGCACGAATTCCGAGCCAACCCCCACCGATCTTCAGGAATTTCAGGAATTGCTGGAAAAGCATAAAGTCGAGGTGCTGATCAACGACACACAATCCACAAGCGACGCCACGAACACGCTGACCGGCATTGCTTACAAATCCGACGTTCCCGTGCTTGATGTCAGCGAACAGATGCCCTCCGATTACGACAGCCTGACATCGTGGATCCGCGCTCTTATCCTGTCGTTGACCGATATGTTCGATGAACAATCCGATGCCGACGATCAGGATGCAACAAGTTCCGACAGCACGTCGGAAAACGCGGATTCCTTGGAATCAACCGCAGATTCCTCGACGCAAGACAACGATCAGACAACGAACGGATCGAACGATGCGCCGCAACCAAATCCGGTGAAATGATTGTTCGGCAAAAGCGATTGCCGAACAATCGATCGGTAATCGCTTTTGCCAAGACCATCCTGCGTCCAACTGAATGCGGGATGGTCTTTTTTGTTTGCCTGACGTTTTGCTTTTTACGCAAAGCCTCTCGTCTGATCGTTACGACGGTTTCAACGACAATCCTTATTGAGAATGATTGTCAACACCATTTGCGAGTATGTACGTGCATTCAAATCAAGGAGAAGCCATGCACGACGAGACACCTGCCTGCATCGAATTCGACGACGCCTGCGTCAAACGAGGCGGTCACGTCATCTGGCAACACGGCACGTTCAGCATTCCGCAAGGCTCGGTAACCGCAATCGTCGGTACCAACGGCGCGGGCAAAACCACCATGATGAAGGCCGAGCTGGGATTGATTCCAACCGCGCACGGCAGCATCAAGGTACTCGGACAGCCTGCAGGCTCCGCAAACCGGCGCATCGGCTACGTGCCGCAAAGCTACGCATCCGACATCGAATCGAACATCACCGCGGAACAGTCGGTGCTTCTCGGCTTGACGGGAACTCGATTCGGCATTCATCCCGTCACCAAAACACTTCGCGAGAAAGCCCGCAAGGCCATGGACTTCGTCGAGTTACAAGACAAAGCGAATTATCGCCTATCCGAACTTTCGGGCGGACTGCGCCAAAGGGTCGCCATCGCGCAGGCGCTCGTGGATGACCCGAAACTGCTGATGCTGGACGAGCCTCTCGCCAACCTTGATCTGGCGAGTCAACGCGCCACTGTGCACGTACTCGCCAAACTCAACCGCGAACTCGGCATGACCATCCAAGTGGTGGCGCACGACCTTAATATGCTTCTGCCCATCCTCACGGGAGCCGTCTATCTGCTTGACGGACATCCACACTATGCAGGCATGAACGAGGTGCTGGATTCCCATCTACTCACGCATTTATATGGCACGACCGTACAGGTGGTCACCACTCCGCAAGGAGATATGTTCGTGACGCCAAGCGAGGACGAGTCTGAAAACATGAGCATCGATGCGCATGCTCCAGAAGAAATCGCGCAATTTCACCATCACAGCCACACCACGCAGGAGGACTGAGCATGGACGGTACCGTATTCGCTTTCGACCCGGATTGGGTTTCCACGCTCAACGCCCCATTCATGACGAACGCGTTTCTCGCCGGCCTGTGCATCGCATTGGCAGCCGGCGTGATGGGTTATTTCACCATCGCCAGACATTCCACATTCGCAGCCCACGCCTTGGCACATATCGGACTGCCAGGTGCCACCGGAGCCGTATTGCTCGGCCTGCCTGTTTCCGCAGGTCTTGGCGTGTTCGCTCTCGGCGGAGCACTGGTGATCGGCGCGCTTGGCAAGAAGGCTTCACAGCGTGAGATCGCCACTGGAACCGTACTCGCTTTCGCCACCGGCCTTGGTCTCTTTTTCGCACGCATGTCAAGCTCGGCTTCGCAGCAGATGCAGTCGATTCTGTTCGGCTCGATTCTGACGATCATCCGACGGTCAGATCATTGGTTTCGCGATTTTCGACGTGCTGCTTTTGGCTGTTCTGGCAGTGATCTACCGCCCGCTATTGTTCAGTTCGCTTGACGAGCAGGTGGCACAGGCAAAAGGCGTGCCCGTCGGTTTCATGAACATTTGCTTTATGACAATTATGGCCGGCGTCATTACCATTGCCGTTCCCGCAGTCGGCACATTGCTGATCTTCGCGTTGGTGATCACCCCCGCCGCCACCGCCAACATCATCGCCCGCTCACCATTCAAGGCGATGGTCGTCGCCACGGTGATCTGCCTGATTTCGATTTGGGGAGGGCTCGTGATTTCCGCCATGTTCCCCGCTCCCCCGAGCTTCATCATCGTGACAATTTCGACGTTGTTTTGGGCGGTTGCGAAGGCTATTGAATCCTTCAAAAGAAAGTAGCAGAAAGAAGTATCGGAAAGCCGTCAGCGGGCGAAATCAGACTGCCTGACGAGTCGATGGATCAACAGGTTCCACCAAAGCATCGGCAATCGCGGCGACGCCTTCGCCCGAACCAGTGAATCCCATGCCATCCGTTGTGGTGGCGGTCATGGACACCTCACAACCTATGGCTTCAGACAACGCTCGTTCGGCTTCTTCCCTGTGTTTTCCGATTTTCGGCCGATTGGCGATCACGACCACGCTGGCACTCACTGGCTTCATACCACGTTCGTTCAGATAATCGACCGTGGTCCGCAACATTTCGGCGCCATGCTTGCCCGCGCCATCGGACTGCGAGCCGACACCGAACAAGGTGCCGATATCACCAAGACCGGCCGCGGAAAGCAATGCGTCAATCAACGCATGAGCGACGACATCGCCATCCGAATCGCCCTCGATGCCATCGCCCTCCCAACGCAAACAGGCAAGCCATAACGGCTTGCCTGCATCGTGAGATGCGAATCGATGAGCGTCAAAACCCTGACCGATACGCATGAAACGCCTTACCTCTTCTTGGACTTCTTGCTTTCGGCCTCAACTCGGGCCAGCGTATCCATGGCAGCCTCCTCGGGAGCCTCGGTATGATGCTCCTCATCGCCGGGCTGGGCCGGCTCATACCCAAGGTTCACGTCCAGCAAACGCTGGGCCTCGGCTTCATCAAGGTGTTCGGACAGCGAAATCTCGGAAGTCAGAATGCTACGGGCCTTGGTAAGCATGCGCTTCTCACCAGCCGACAGACCATGCTCGTCAACATCACGCTGCGCAAGGTCACGCACCACTTCCGCAATTTTATTGACATCGCCGGTGGCGATCTTCTCGACATTCAGCTTGTAGCGACGAGACCAGTTCATCTCCTTCTCAATGATCGGAGTGCGCAGAATCTCGAACACCTTGGCCACTTCGTTGGCGTCGACGATATCTCGCACACCAACCTTTTTGGCATTATCAACAGGAACGTTGATGACCAGACCGTCAGACGAAAGCACCGACAGCTGCAGATATTCGCGGGTGATTCCCTTGACTGTCCGTTCGGTGATGGCCTCCACCTTCGCAGCGCCGTGACGTGGATAGACGACCATGTCGCCGACCTTGTAACCCATGAATCCTCCGTGAAAAGCTTACACAAAACCCGAATTATTGTGCCATCAGGGGTGGACTTGGACAAAAACACTTGAAAAACGGAAAAATAGGCGCGACACGGGCCACTTTTCTTCCGTTTCATGCTTACACTTTTGCCATGGCTACAGAATCCAAGATCAATGAAGATGTCGTTGCTGTTCCTGTTCCCCAGGGCACACTGGATGCAGTAAGCAACGGTACGTTCTACAATCCACACGAGGTGCTCGGCGGGCACCTCGGTTCCGGCAAGCATGCGGATGTCGTCACGATCCGAGTCTTGCGTCCGTTGGCAAAATCCGTGACGATTATCACTGAACAAGGTCAAACGCTCGCAATCCATGAATACAATGGCGTCTTCATGGCACTCGTTCCCGCCGCCGCAGCAGAAGAGGGGTACGGCGTGCCAGATTACCGTATTCGCACGGAGTATGAAGACGGTTCCGTTGTGGTGTCTGACGATCCCTATCGTTATCTGCCGACCATCGGCGAGATGGACATGTATCTATTCGGCGAAGGCCGTCACGAGCGCCTGTGGGAGGCACTTGGCGCACATGTGCTCCGCTATGACGATCCGATGGGTTCTTCTGAAGGCGTAGATGGCGAGCAGGTGGTTGGCACCGCGTTCACCGTATGGGCGCCAAACGCGCATGCCGTGCGCGTGGTCGGCGATTTCAATGGCTGGAACGGACGTACCCACGCCATGCGCGAACTTGGTTCTTCCGGCATTTGGGAACTGTTCATCCCAGGCATTGAGGCCGGCGAAATCTACAAGTATGAAATCCTCAACGCCAATAACGAATGGACCATGAAGGCCGATCCGATGGAGCGCTCCCACGAGATTCCGCCGCGCACCGGATCCATCGTGGTCGAATCCACCCATGAATGGGATGATGCCGATTGGATGGCCGAACGCGCGGCCAGCGACCCGCATAACGGACCGGTCAGCATCTATGAGGTGAACGCCTCCAGCTGGCGCAAGGACGTGAACGACTACCGTGAGCTTGCCGACAAGCTGGTTCCCTACGTGCAGAAGGAAGGCTTCACGCACGTGGAGTTCATGCCGTTGGCGGAACATCCGTTCGCAGGATCCTGGGGTTATCAGGTGACCGGCTACTACGCGATCGATTCGCGTTTGGGCGGCCCCGACGATTTCAAGTATCTTGTTGAGAAATTGCACGAGGCCGGCATCGGTGTGATCATGGATTGGGTTCCGGCCCACTTCCCGAAGGATGCGTTCGCACTGGGCCGCTTCGACGGCACGCCGTTGTATGAGGATCCGGATCCGACTCGTGGCGAGCACCCGGATTGGGGCACGTACGTGTTCAATTTCGGACGTCGCGAGGTCCGTAACTTCCTGGTGGCCAACGCCTGCTTCTGGCTGGATGAGTTCCATATCGACGCGCTTCGTGTGGACGCGGTCTCCTCGATGCTGTACCTGGACTACAGCCGTGAGGCCGGCCAGTGGCATCCGAACATCTACGGCGGCCGCGAGAATCTCGAAGCCATCGACTTCCTCAAGGAAGCCAACGCCACGGCATACAAGAACAATCCAGGCATCATGATGATCGCCGAGGAATCCACGGCTTACCCAGGCATCACCGCGCCGACCGACGCCGGCGGTTTGGGATTCGGCCTCAAGTGGAACATGGGTTGGATGCACGACACCCTGCAGTATCTGCACGAGGAGCCGATCAACCGTAAGTGGCACCACAACGAGATCACCTTCTCCATGGTGTACGCCTATTCGGAGCATTATGTGCTGCCGATCAGCCACGATGAGGTTGTGTACGGCAAGGGATCCATGTTCGGCAAGATGCCGGGCAATGATTGGCAGAAGTATGCCGGTGTCCGCGCGCTGTTCGCCTACCAGTGGGCCCACCCGGGCAAGAACCTCACCTTCATGGGCAATGAGATCGCCCAGTACGGCGAGTGGGATCATGATGGTTCCGTGGATTGGGCCGCGCTTGAATGGCCGGACCACCAGGGTGTGCAAAAGCTTGTCGCGGATTTGAACACGCTGTACAAGGCTTCCCCTGCACTTTGGAGCCAAGACTTCGACCCGGCCGGCTTCCAGTGGCTCACCAGCGATGACGCCGATCACAACACGCTCAGCTTCGTGCGTATCGGCAAGGACGGAGAGCAAATGGTGGTTGTGGTGAACTTCTCCGGCGAGGCATGGACCGACTATCAGGTACCGCTCACCAAGGGCGGCAAGTGGACCGAAGTGCTGACCACGGATGATGAGATCTACGGCGGTTCCGGCATTCACAATGGCACGGTCGAAGCGATCGAAGGCGAATACCATTCACGTGATTGGTCCGCGAAAATCACCGTTCCGGCACTGGGCGCAGTATTCTTGAAGCCGGAACTCTGAGAAAGGCGGAAAGCTATGCTCAACTCATCAGCACAACCCACAACGGCTCCACGCACCGTTCTGGTGGTCGAAGACGAGCCGACACTGGCCACTGCCATCGCGCAGCGCATCACAGCGGAAGGCTGGACGGCGCGCGTGGCATCCGACGGCGCCAGTGCGGTTCAGGCCGCGACTACGTTGCGTCCGGATCTGGTCATCATGGACATCATGTTGCCCGTGATGGATGGTCTTGAGGCCACGAAACGCATCGTGGCGGAGCGCCCTGTGCCAGTGCTGATCCTGACGGCACGAGACGACGAGGCCGATAAGGTCATCGGCCTCGGTGCCGGAGCCGATGACTACATGACCAAGCCGTTCTCCATGCGCGAACTCATCGCCCGTTGCAAGGCGTTGCTGCGCCGTGTAGATCGTGCCAAGGTCATCGCCAAAAACTCCGAAAACGAGAAGCTTCTCGATTTCGGCTCCTTGGTCATCGATCCCGCGCAACGTATCGTCACCGTCAATGGCAAGCAGGTGCACCTGACCCCTACGGAATTCGATTTGCTGGCCACGCTGGCCCGCAAGCCGAAGTCCGTGCTCACTCGCGAGAAACTGCTCGAGGAAGTGTGGGATTGGGTGGATGCTTCCGGCACTCGCACCGTCGATTCGCACGTCAAGGCATTGCGCCATAAGCTCGGTTCGAAGACCATTCGTACCGTGCATGGCGTCGGTTACGCGTTCGAACCGCCAGAAGTCCAAGACTAATGCGCTAAAATTCGGTGGTATGCGTACTACCGATACAAAACCAGGGCGTTCGGTGAATCCATTGGAAACCGAACGTCCTATTGGTTTGTTCTCATCGCTCAAAATTGAATTGAGCGTTCTGATCACCATCTCCACCGCCATTGCGTTCATCATGGCGTGGTTCCTGCTCAAAGTAGGGCTCAGCGTATGGATCGCCATGCCCATTACCCTCGCCGTGGCTTTAGGAATCACATATTTCTTCTCCAGAGGACTCACCTCTCCCCTGCGCCAAATGCGCGACGCCGCCGAAGCGATGGCGGAAGGCGATTACACCGTGCGCGTCCATGTCGACTCCAATAGTCGCGATGAAGTCGGCCAGCTCGCCCTCACCTTCAACGAAATGGCGGAAGAGCTTCAGCATGCCGACCAGATGCGCCGGGACATGGTAGCCAACGTAAGCCACGAATTACGCACGCCCGTATCAGCGCTTCAAGCCATGGTCGAAAACATGGCGGATGGCGTGATCGATCCTACGCCATCAAATCTGGAAAGCATCCTCAATCAGACGCACCGCCTGTCCGATCTGATCGCGTTCCTTCTTGATCTTTCCCGCATGGAAGCCGGCGCGGCAAGCCTGCAAATCGAAATGTTCAATTTCGCCGATTTTCTTGACGAAACCGTGGAACCTTTGGAAATCGCCGATGCCGGGCATGCGCATGACATCGAAATGCATGTGCCCGACGATATCGAGATGGCAGGCGATCAGGACCGCCTGCGCCAACTGTTCACCAATATCATCGCGAACGCGCTCAAGCATTCCGCGGACAATACCACGGTGCTTATCGAAGCACACGAAAACAAGGATTTCGGCACCATCGTCACCAATGTCGTCAATTTCGGATCGCAGATTCCGCAAGAGGCGCGTTCCGACATTTTCCGCCGTTTCGTCAAAGGAAAAACAGGTCCGGGCACCGAATCGGGCGGAACCGGCTTGGGATTGTCCATCGCACGTTGGGCCGCCCAGTTGCACGGTGGTTCGGTGAGGGTCGTCGATGACCCGCGTGGAGCCGATTTTGAAATCATTCTGCCGAAATACCATGTTACGGATGACGAATAGAGGATTTCTCACGTCACTGCACTTGCGTGCGTGACCATGCTTGCGTTGGGCCAACCTTCTGCGTTCCCGCCGGAGTGTGAGCCAAAGCAAGCACGGTCACGACCGTGGCACCCTCCTTCCGCATCGTTTCGACGCAACTGCGCATGGTCGCACCGGTCGTGACAATATCGTCTACCAGAATCACCATCGTATTGCGCAAGGAAACCGAAGGACACACCGAAACATGCCCCTTCAAACGTTGCGACCGTTGCGCCGCACCGCTGGTCTGCACTGATTTCCCTTTGACCCCCCTGTTCTCCAACGCGTCACGCACCGTCACCTCGCAGCCTGTTTCCTCCCGTAGAAAACCTGCCAGATGTTTGGCGATCGGCATCATATGTTTACGTCCGCGACGACGTATTGAAGCGGGAGACGAAGGCGCGGGAACCACAACAACATCATGGCATGAACCATGCCTATCACGAACGAAGTCAATAACGCCAGACGCTTTTGCAAGGGCGCATATCGCATCGGCGAACGCACGGTCACATTCCTCGTCGCCGTGATCCTTCCACGCGAGAACCGCCCTTCTGACCGTGCCACGGTACCATCCGCATGCGAACCAGCGTTGCATCGCCACACCGTCAAACGACTGTGCGGTCGGCTGGGAAAACAATGCCCTGCAAGCTTCGCATAGCACTTCATCCGGTTTGTCGCACCCGGCGCAGCCCCGGGGAAACAGCAGATTAACCACCATCGAGCATGCCCTCGCCATTGAGTTCATGCGAAACCTCCCAACAGGTTCTATCGCGATAGACTGGCGATGATTCCACCGCACAATTTCACGGTATCGTTCGGACAGGTAACCTTCACCGCCCTGGTGCCTGCCTTTGCCGCGGGATAATCGTTACCGTCCGGATCCATACGGTCTCCCACAAAAACAATCTGCGCCACCGTAATGCCGAGAATATCGGCCAATTCTCGAACAGCGAACGACTTGTCGACGTTTTTTTCGGAGATATCGACGCTGCTGGCGCCGCCCGGCCGTACCTCCAAATGCGGTAGATCGGCGGCAACCGCTCGTGCCAGACGATTCTTCTTCTCGTTGGTTGGATCCCACGCCTCCTTGGCTTCGATGGGCGCAAGCTGCCCTAATGCGGAGAATGTGATCTGGCTGCCACGATCCTCGATACGTTCACCCCAAACGTGCGTGAGCCAGATACCCTGTTCGCGCGCATTGCGTTCCAACGATTCGTAAGCCTTCGCACGATCATCCGCGCTGAGGTCATGGGCGAAGACCGGCGCCCAATCCGATCCGTCCCAACGGTAATATCGGGTGCCGCTGGTCGGCATAAGATGCAGATGCGACCGATTGGCTTGACCTGTCAACCGTTCCACCACCTGACTTTTCAGCAATGCATACTTGCCACCGGTGATCACCGCGACATCAATCAACGATGTCAATGCGGAGAAGCATTCGGCCATGTCGTCCTTCATTGGCTTTTTCGACCTTGCCAACGTGTTGTCGAGATCGAAGGCGATAAGGCGTACTCCATTGCACAATTCCTCGATATCCACGTCGTTCCAACAGGGCACGGAAATATCCGTCATGATCGTTTCCTCCTGTGTCGATGCAATGAACAATATGCTAACGCATGATTCGCGCAAGGCCCTGATATGGTAGAAGCCATGTATCAATTGCCTTGGGAATCAACAGTGTATAGAAACCGTCATGGTCGTGGGACCCGCACTCCCATGTTCGGTACCAGACTTCCACGTTATCGTACAAGAAGCGGTATGTTCGACGACATGCTGGTGGCTCAGATCCGTAGGCTCAACGATGCATGGCCCGAACTGGTGGCACCGGTACAGTTTGCGGTCGAGGACGTTCCGCCATCCGACCCGGCACCTTGGGAGGCCACTGCGCACTTGGGCTCGCAGTCTTTCCCCGCGGAACATGGCATTCCGCCGCGCGTCGTGCTGTACCGTATGCCTTTGCAATCGCATGCGCGAAGCCGTATGGACCTGCAATTCGCCATCCGCGACGAAGTGGTGTTGCGCTTGGCGGAACTGTATGGACGCCGTCCCGAAGAGATCGACCCCGATTGGGGTATGTGATCAACGCACGACGGTCATGTTCTGGTTGGCCAGCACCTGCTCGCGGGCTTCCTTCAGATCCGTTGCGCCGATAATCGACACTCCGGCCAGTTTCGCATCCGATACGTCTTTTTGGCTGATACGGATGTTCCACACCATTGATTGGTCCGGATCGGCAAAGCTTACGGCGGCAACGTCTCCATCGTTGATATCCGCCAGATCAACCGTTGTCGAAGCGCCGGATTGGAGAGCAATCTCGCGCTGGTCAACAGTATCTCCGACACTGTTATAGGACGTCAATGTTGCCGTGCGCTCATCGCCCGATATGTTGGTGATGCCCACTTGAGCCGTGGCATGGTCGGGCACGGCCATGGCGGAGACGCTCATCGGCACTGAAGCGTTGACCAAGGCGAAATCAGCCTGGTCATCATCGCCATCATTGGTGATCTTCGCGGCGACGGATACCGGCTCGCTGGCGCTGATGGTAAGTCCGGTCGCCGACTTGGGAACCGAACCCAGGTCGATGACCGAAACGCGATTCGATTCGAGCGTCTGCTGATTGGTTTTCTTCAGACCTTGGTCATCCGTCCAAGATACGGTGACGTCGGCCTGCCGAGACGGATACACATACAGGTTGACGGCATCGCCTTCCGTGAGTCCGTCAATCGCCAATGTTTTTGCGGCAACAGTATTGGGAACCGCATAATCCGATCCTTTTGCAACCAGACCATCCATGGCTATGGTGCGCACCACGGCCGCAACGGGAGTGTCCACGCTGGACACGGTAACGTACAAAAGCATCCTGCCCGGAAGCTGCTGCGGCAAGGTTCAGCACAGATTCCTTGCCCGCGCCAACCGTCAACGTCGAACCGGTAGACAATGCCAAAGCACCCGACTTGTCGGATCCCCAAACCTTGATGTTCACCGACGTGGCCTTAGCCGACGGATTGGCCACGACCAGCTGCTGGGTCATGCCTGTTTTGGTGCCCGACACCATCAGCGACTGCTTCAAAGCCGGAGCGACGCAGGAAGCAGCGGAAACGCCTTTCAAATCTCCCTCAGTAGCCCAAGACATCGCCGAAGAGGCCGCTCCCGTTCCATCGGAAGCCGACAGCAATCGGGTATTCTGCAATTGGGCTCCGTCATCGACCGTGCCGGACGCCATGAAAATATCATCATCCGATCCGGCATCATCCTTGTTCAACACCAATGACGAAGTGGCTTCATCAGCTCCGAGAAGCCCTACGGAAAGAGCGGAACACCGAACCGAAGGACGCATAACGCGCCGACGACATGATATTGCCCGTTGGACGCTTGATATTCGCTGTCTCCATACGCATCAGTATCAGCTATCGTCATTCGTGCTGGACAATATGTTTCCAGCTGACGAGGACTGACGGTGCGGGATACGGATGAACGCTGCGTTACCGGCGAATCCGCATGAATCCAAGTCGGGCGGTAGATTACGGCCACGGTCGCCAGTGCGACAATGACCAACACCGACACTATGGCCAGAATTACACGCCAAACCGTTTTGGAACGGGAATGTTTGCTCATGCTTCCTCCTGACCGTGACGCCTCATGCGCGGAAGCGCAACCAAGCAATACGCTGCGAGAACAATACCCATGCACCACAGCCATGCCTGACGCCACACACTCGATTCAGCCTGTCGATATCCCTTGCGGTCGATATGCTGCTTGGCCGTATCTTGGATGGTGAGACGATAGTATGTTCCCGCATCAGTGCTTACGACATTCTGCGTGCCATCGGAAGCGCTGATATTGGAACTCAACTGATCGGTTATCTCCTTTTGCGCCTTGTCTTCGCCGGAGCGCACCACATAGATGCCTCCGAATCCCAACTCGCTCAAATCGGCGACGGCGTCGGAATCAGCATTCGACAACAGCTGCGCGCAATCCTTGGCGATGGCCTTGTTCGCACCATCGGAACGTCCGAACGCCACTTCGACACGCTGTGCCGGAGAGCTGTCGATCAAATCACCTCGGCGGGTGCGCATCACATTGTAGCTGATGGAACCGGCACTATCCGCGCGTACTGCGAGCACACGCCTCGCCTCATCCTGCGCAAGATAGTCGGAAGCAACAATCGGCAAACCGGAATCACTGGTCGAAACCGTGTTATGGTCTCTGGCGACATAATCAAAACCGGCACTCGCCACAACCGACGCCGCAATCAGCATGACCAGCACGATTCGTGCCGCACGCCCGGCAATAATGCCAGTAGAAGCGCCATTCCTCTCAACTTCGACATCGCCGGTGGGCCTCTGCCACAGCATAACGAAACGTTGCACCGCACCGCCTGCGACCATGCACACGCAAGACAGCAGTCCCATCATCGTGAATGAAACGCCGGGAAGCACGGAACCGGCCACGGCGCCATCCGCATCGACCGCAACCACAACCGCGGCGGAAAGCAGCGACGTGGCAAGACCCGCGATCGCCACGACCCACATCATACGCGACACGCGAAGCACGAATGGCAGGAACAGCGATACCGCGGCAAGAAGCACAATCAATGCCAACATTGCAGCAGCCACATACTGCCAAATCTCGCCGGATACGGCAACGCCGAACGCACGGGAAACAATATCCGAAAGATTTGCGATCATCGGATGCCCATCATGCGCAGACGACGGCAATATCACACTGCCAAAAATCTGACGCCACGTACCTGCTCCTGCGAAACGTACCGTGTTGACCAATGTGGGCGCGCATACGGAAGCGGCCGGCAGCGGAATCAGCAGCAGCGTCGTTCTATGGGAGCGTACAAGCATCAGGAACACAAGGAACGACAACATCAGCGGCAGCAGCAATTGCGGTTCGGCCGCGACGACGGGAATAAAGCCCAATGCCGCAAGCGCCGCGGCCTGCACGGAAGCCTGCGGATTGACCAGATCTTCCGTACGGTACATGCCTACGGCTCGGAAAGAAAACGCGAAGGCCGCAGGAAGAAACACCATGACCGTCATCATCGTCACGTCGGCATCGCTGTACACGTTCATCGACAATGCGATGGCGAACCATGCCAACGCGATCACGCAACGCACCGTGTCGGACCGAGTAAAGATTCCAGCCAAAGCCCAGAACGACAGCACCATCAAAGGAGCGGACAAGAAGAACACCACGGCGACTGCGGTCGCAACATGGCCAGCCGTGAATACGGAAACCACCATGAGCACCAGCAGCCAAGGCGCGCTCGGGGCGCTGATTCCCGTTCCCGCGGTATACGCCCACGACGTGGTGGCGGCATGCACCAACTGGCTGAAACTGGCATCGGTCGGCAGCAACGTTTGAGAATATATCGACGCGCCGGAGAACACGCTCCGAAGCACATTCCAATATAGGAAGACGATCCATGCGAACGCGATCACCGCCGATGCGATGGCAAGCCCCCACCTGCGCATGAGCCTTTTACGCAGATGCGCCTTGGCAAGAGGGCTGAGGATCACAGTGCCACGCTGGTCAAGAAACGCACGCTTGCGATCGTTCCATTGGCCGATCTGCTGACGAGTCGTCTGCAACGCGGCCAATGCCTTCAAGGAGACCCTACTCTGCTCACGCAATCGGGCACGGGCCCTCCATGCGCCCGGCAAGTGGAGCAACGAACGCCAAGGCAGGGCCAATTCGCAACAGGCATGGTATGGCTGTTTGCGCGTCAGGCACAGCACGGCCAGTCCCAACGCCTTCAGTATCGACCAGATCCACAGCAGCGGCCACCAAGAACGATGCACGTCCGTATACGCGTATTTCGTATTCGCCTCGCGTACCGCAAGATACGGATCGACGCGGCCTTCCTCATCTTCAACAGGTTGGCCGTTTTTGGAACGCACGCCTTCAAATCTTGCCCTCCTATGGGCGATTCGCGCCTGCGGGACCACCACCACACGGCCACCGCCCAGGCAGATGCGCCTGCACAGGTCCGTGGATTCGGCGAACGTGCCGAACCATGGATCGGCACCCTTCCAAGTACGCAAGGTGGCCAATGGAACCAGCGCGCCGGAAAGCGACACAGCCAACACATCCTGCCGGCCATCATACTGTTCCTGATCCGGCTCACCGTCCACCACCAGAGACGTGACATTGTGATGCCCCGCATACAAACCGACGTTATGCAGGCTTTCCGCCTGCCAATCCAACTGTTTCGCGCCAAGCAAAGACGCAGTCGGCGTGTTTTTCCAAGCATCGAGCAACACCTCAAGGCATGACTCATCGGCCGGCCTGGAATCGTCATGCAATGTCCACAGAGCACCGACCCGGTCGTCAAGATCGATCTGTTGCATTGCACGAGCCACGGCATTCATGAATGAAGAGGCACCCTTCACTCCTACGAGAATGACACGTATGGTCTTGCTTTCGGGAACTTCCGTAAGCACACCGGCAGGCGACGGGATAACGCTAAACGTCATCTGCATAGGCTGCTCAACCTGATTGGTGCAATCCGCAACGATAATAGTGCCTGGAAGCACACGCTGTGCGAGCACCGCGGCAAAAGTGGATGAGAAAAAACGTAGATCGCTTTGCGCGGTAATCACCGCAGCCACGGATGAATCGGCATCCTGCCGATGGGAGTACGGCCTGCTGTTGAGCAGATCGGTCACAATTCCCTGGATATCGCTGCTGGCGTTAGAATTCATAATTTCAAGTGTACGCACAGGGTGTGCCGTGCGTTATGCCCGTTCCTTGTGTTCCTTCTTATACCGACGGCGCTCACGTTCGCTCATGCCACCCCAAATGCCGAAACGCTCATCATGGTCGATGGCCCATTTCAGGCATTGCTCACGAACCTCGCACTGGGCGCACACTCGCTTGGCATCCCTGGTTGATCCGCCCTTTTCAGGAAAGAACGCTTCCGGATCAGTCTGAGAACATAACGCCCTATGCTGCCAGGAAACATCATCATCGCTTTTGAACAGACCCCACAGTTCCGCAAGCGGATTATCGGAGGACTCGTCGATCACGCCCCACATGCGTCCTCCCCTGCTATACGTATGCGCACTTTTAGTCGTGTTAAATTACACACATGCAATTTCTTTTTGTCAAGTTTTCCGCCGTGTCAATCACTATAATTCGAGAAAAATATGGTACATGGTACCTCCAAGAACGGCGGGGGCCTGAAGCAGAATCCGTGAAAATCGGGGAACATCTCTATAATCCCATGACAGAGTAGTGGTATGTTCTAGAACGCGTTGAGATATGGCGTGATCTTTTGTATAAACAGGAAGGCGATACCGTGACCACATCACCAGCCGGCGATAAGCTTCCTAACGTCAATGGACTGCGAGACGCAAAGCCGCGTCACAGCCTTGGCTATCGAGTGCAGCATCGTGCGAGGACGATAGTCGCTTCGGTCATCGCGGCGATGCTGGTGTTCTCGGGAACCGCAGCGGCCGCAACATGGCTGGATGTGAATGGCATCATCAAAGACCATTCGGTCGAAATCATCGGACAAGGCTCACTTGACGCCAACACCTCGATCATCGATCCCAACTCCGGCAAACCCATCGAATTCGTACTCATCGGGCAGGATTCCCGCGATGGCGAAGAGAACCAGTCCGTCGGAGGCAACTTCGACGACGTGGTAGGCAACCATCAGGCCGACACCACAATGGTGGCGCAGATTTCCGCGGACCGCACCAAAATCAATCTCGTTTCCATTCCGCGCGACTCCCTAGTGGACATACCGCAGTGCGAAACGACCAACGGCACGATTCCCGCGCAATACAATGTGATGTTCAACTCGATTTTCGCGAACGCATACCAGACCGGCGGCGATCTCGCTTCAGCCGCAAGCTGCACCCTGAATGCAGTGAACAGCCTCACCGGACTGAACATTCAAAACTTCATCGTCGTGGATTTCGCAGGACTGGTCAAAATGATCAATGCCGTAGGCGGAGTCGACCTGTGCATCCCACAGGACGTCGACGACCCCTACACCAGCCTGCAACTCACCAAGGGCCTGCACCATCTGGACGGACACCAGGCAACGCAGTACGCACGAACCCGCCATGGTCTGGGAGACGGATCCGACACATCACGAACAACCAGACAGCAATACCTCATCAAACAGTTGATGAACGAAGCGCTCAGCAAGAACCTCTTTACTGACACCGCACAGCTCTACCAGCTAGCGAAATCAGCCTTGCAATCACTCTATATCTCGCAAGGCATGGCCGATACCGCAGCGCTTGCAGGTCTTGCCATGAGCCTCAAGGATTTCAATCTGTCCAACCTGTATTCGCAGACCGTTCCGGTAGTATCCGCGCCGTCGGACCCGAATCGTTCGGTCTGGACCGATGAGGCGGAGACGCTATGGGAGAAGATGCGCGCGGACAAGCCGATTTATGGTTCCGACGAATCCGACGCGAACCGGATGCCAATACCGCAGGCAATTCCGACGGGTTCTTCCGATAATTCGACGGGATGGCACTGACAATACGGATAATACGGGCACTGACAACACGGGTTCCCAGGGAAGCCGCACAGACGCCTGATCCGGTCACTGGTCTGATCACGCAGGCCGATGGCACGCTTATCGATCCGAACACCGGTGGCACCGTCGATCCGGAAGATGGCTCCATCCGATGACGCTCTTACCGGGCAGTACATCGGACTTGCCGATCGTT
>ENA-OQDL01000787-OQDL01000787.1-human-gut-metagenome-genome-assembly--contig:-NODE-787-length-18488-cov-4.584336_pt1 | contig 18488 bp, 17 predicted proteins | sample MGYA00242782_ERZ504609 | MGnify/ENA primary metagenome ERZ504609 (study PRJEB26092, sample SAMD00036320) | human gut metagenome | host: Homo sapiens | study: EMG produced TPA metagenomics assembly of... | reverse complement strand
CCGTCGATCACCAGATAAAAGACATTGCCCGCGTCCGTAGTGATGGTGTAAAACTGTTTTTCCCCATCCGTACCGCTGATGTTGTCCTGTACCGTTCCGGTGCCTTCCGGGGTAAATGCACCTTCCGGGATCGCAGAAGTATTTTCCTGCTGTCCGGTACTGTTATCTGAACCGGAAGAATTTCCGCCGCCGGAAGGGGTTGCAGCGTTTGAGCCGGAAGGTTTTTCTTCCTTAGGCGGTTTTGTCTGTGTACCGGACGGACTCTGGGGTGCTGTCGTAGCAGGTTTCTTTTCAGGAGCCGGTTCTTTGTAATACGGATTATCCAGCTTTACCACATCAGAACGGTTGCCGGCATAATCTTTTGCGTATATGCTTACCTGTTTTTCTGTTCCGGCATAATCTTTCAGTGCGACCGACGCTTTCCCGTCGGTGAGGGAGTTGATACGGTTTTCATCAACAAAGACCGCCTCCACGCCGGATAGATCGTCACTGCTTTCTATTTTCAGGGCATCGCCCTCCATGGAAGCAGTCAGCGTTGGCGGTGTGGTGTCTTTGGAACCGCCGGCATGAGCCGTTACAGGTAATGCGCTGACACTTACAAGAAGCGTAAGCGCCAGCAGCAGGGAAAGTTTTTTAAGCCTCATGCACATCCTCCTTCTCCTGCGGTAAAACAGTTTCCGAAGGGGCTGCCTGCTGTGATTTCAAAAAATCCGCAAGCTGCTGGGGCGTCAGTTTGAAACTGCGCGCCACCGCCACATAATCGGTATTTTCCAGTTCTGTTTTCTGTTCCTCCAGCTTATGGAGCTTTGCCTGCATTTCCGCAATCTTTGTTTTGGTCTTTTCAATTTCCTTTTCCAGTTTTTCAATTTTAGGATTCAATTTATTACCTCCAATCTGTTAAGGCAGACGCCCAAATGTATAAAAATGCTGCTGCCAGTAGCTTGTATTGATGTTTGCATAAGAAATCGGGTCTCCACAGTGGATCATCATTCCATTTCCCACATAGATTCCTACATGGCTTGCGCCGCTGGTGTTGTAGGTTCCCTGGAAGAAGATCAGGTCGCCCGGTTTTGCATCCGCACTTGATACCGGCGTACATACACCTAAAAGACCATCCGCGGTCAGCCTTCCAAAATTCCAGCCAACGCCGCAGTTGTTGATCACCCAGGACACATAGCCGGAACAGTCAAAGGAAGTGGAAGGGCTTGCGCCTCCCCATACATACGGATAGCCAAGATATTTTTCCGCCTCGGCCATCATTGCGGCAAACTGTTCATCTGCAAGGGCTTCCGGTGGAATGTCATAATCGAAGTAGTTTCCTGTGCCGCCTGAACCAACTTCCGGCAGGTGCCGTTCGCTGGTATCGCCGGTATCGGCAAAATACAGGGGATTCAAATACTGGCCGTCAACCAGGACTTCTAAGTGCAGGTGGGCCCCGGTAGAATTTCCGGTATTCCCGACCTTTGCAATCACATCCCCGGCTTTGACCTCCTGCCCGGCAGAAACAAGGATCTGGGAACAGTGCCCGTATTTGGTCGTCAGGGTATGTCCTTCGTATGCCTCGCCTTCAATAGCGACACACAAGCCATAACCGCCGACATTTCCCGCAAGGGTGACCGTTCCGTCATGCCCGGCAAGGATCTCTGTGCCCTCCGGCATCCCGATGTCCACACCGGTGTGATAGTTCTTTTCCCCACTGATGGGATGTACCCGGTAGCCGTAATAACTGGTCACATAAGGGAGCCAGTTGGTGCCAAAGACATTTTTGACATACTGGCGGTTTCCTTTTGTCTGCAGCAGGATCTCGCAGATCTCTTTCTGGTCTGCGTTCATCCGGGAAACGACCAGGTTTTCTAGAGGTGTGACTGTGAGCTTGACATTTAAGATGCGCCATTCATAAGGCACTTCCTCCTGGGTTTCTTCCCCGGTTTCCGGATCAACGGAAGTTTCGGTGCGGTAACGGATCTCGGTTTCTTCTGAAAAGGACAGGGTATATTGTTCCTGGAAAAGCTGCCGCAGCACGCTTTCCACTTCATCGTAAGTAAATCCCTGATAAGCAGAAGTCAGATACCCCATCAGCACATACGGGTCATGCTCGATTGCGCCCAGGTTATACTGGTATTCGTCATAGCCGGGGCGGTCTGATTCCACCCGGTCTATTTCCATTTGCAGATCCGTTTCCCATTCGGTATAGGTAAGCTCCGCCTGGTTGATGTCCTGATCATCTGCAAGATAGGTAGAAGCAGCCAGACTTCCCAAACCGCCGGTCCCGATATTGGAGAACGTGGAAAACAGGGATGTGATCAGGAAAATTACCAAAAGGAGAAGCAGGAGGACAAGGCAGATTACAGGGTGCCGTTTGACCGCATGGACAATACCGACGCTGACCCTCTCTGTTGCGACTGCGGCATTTTTTGCCTGTTTCCCGGCTTCACGGGCAGCCTTGGCATACTGCCTTTTCAGTTTTTGTTTCTGCCATATCCGGGCAATCGCATGTTTCTTCAGCTCCGGGTGGTCGCTAAGAGCCTGCCGGTAAGCAAGTCTTGCGTTTGCTTTTGCTGATTTTTGCTGTAATTTCGCTGCCTTTCGGTAGGGGGCAGTTTTATGCCGGTGATATGCCGTGCGAAGCCCTGCCTCGCCCACAAGTTCAGAGCGGTGGGCTGCCTTGATGCCCACATTTTCATCCTCTGCCTCATAAATCTTTTTATGAGCGTAACCAATGGCAGTATTGGCGCCCGCCTTGACCGGACGCAGGGGTACAGGTCCTTTTACATGGACCTTTTGGGATTTGACCTCCTTTTCAAATTTTAAGTGTTTTTTGGCTTTTCCGGTCTCCGGGTCGGAAACCGTCTCCATGCGCAGTTTCTTCCGGGCAGGTAGACGATTTTTGCGCCTGCTCTGCTTTTTGTGCAGTCCGTTCCGCCTTCCGTCTTGCATGGGTGAGCTTTTTATCCTTTGTCTCCGGCGGTAGTTCATCCGCAGTAAATTCCAGCTTGGATGTTTTCGGCGGTTCGCTATCCATACCCTTTTCCTTCTGCGCTGCCTGTTCCTCCGCCTGTGCCGCTTCCTGAAAACGCTGCTGATATTTGTTCCCATGCTGGTGTGTTCGGTAACGGTGTTCCTGACCGGATCTGTCTGTGCCGTTCGGTGGGGCTGAGCCTTCGGAAGAAGGAGCATATTTTCCGGTATCATGGTCTGTCACATCCTCTGTTACAAAAGAACGCCTGGAAGCCTCCTGCCGGAAATTGCTTCGCACGTTGTCCTGTATCGGGGGCGCTGTCCTGGTAGCATCCGGTGTCTCAAAGTGTTCCGAAAAACCATCCAAAGCGGTTGCATACGCTTCGCCCTGTTCCAGCAAGGACGCCGGTGTTTCCGGTGACAGATGGGAAAATTCCGTCTGTACAGGGATGTCCTGCCTGTGTGTCTTGCCGTTGACAGAAGAAGGGGTGTCCCGTGCCCTGCGCAGGTCAAAATCCTGTTCGGTCTGCCTGGCTGCCGGTTGATCCTCCCCGTGGGAATCACGCACCGGCATCCGGGTATCTTTGCGCTTCCTTTGAAATTCCCTGTCGTGTGCCATTGTTCTCACCTCCGATCCATTTTAATTTTTGTCTCACGCTTTGGTCCCCGCTACTTCATCCGGTCTTGTGGTAAGCACGCTGTACAAGAGTGTGTCCTTCGGGAAGTGGTCCACAAAAGGGATGATCACATTTCCAAAGAACAAAAGCCCCTCGCCGGGACCGGAATGGGTCACATACGAAAGCTGGTGCGGGGAGATTCCCAACTGCTTTGCCAAAATCTGACGGTCTCCCTGGGCCTGGTTGAGCATATAGATAAAGTCCGAGTTCTCAAAAATATTTTCGATCTCACGGGAAGCCAGAAGGTCCTTGACATTCTGCGTTAAACCTGATGGAATTCCGCCCCATTTACGGAAGCGTTTCCAGATCTCCACGCTGAAACTTCCTGTCTGCCCTTTCAAAAGAAGATGGAATTCGTCGATATAGAACCAGGTTGTTTTATGTTTGGAGCGATTGGCCGTGACACGGTTCCACACCGCATCCTGCATGATCAAAAGCCCGATTTCCTTTAAGGCTTTTCCCAGTGACTTAAGCTGGAAACACAGTACCCGGTGTTGATCCATCTGGATATTGGAACGGTGGTTGAACACGTTAAGGGAACCATTGACATAGATTTCCAGTGCCGTTGCGATATTCTGTGCTTCCGGTTCAGACTGTTTCAAAAGCAGCTCGTAAAGATCGCCTAAGATCGGCATATTTTCCGGGCATGGGTTCTGCAGGTATTCCCGGTACACCAGTCTGGTACAACGGTCGATGATCGTCCTTTCAATAGGGGAAAGCCCTTCTTTGCCGCCGATGATAAGGTCGCACAGCGACAGGATAAAATCACTTTTCAAAGTAATTGGGTTTTCATCATCGGAATAGTCCAGATTGATGTCCATCGGGTTGATGTAGTTCGTGGAAGTAGGAGAAATATCAATGACCTGCCCCTGGGAACCGAACTGCTGTACCAGCGGCCCATACTCATTTTCCGGGTCAGCGATAATGATGTCGTCCTCCGTCAGAAGAAACACATTGACGATCTCACGCTTGGCAGAGAAAGATTTACCGCTTCCTGGGGTACCGAGAAACAGCCCATTGGGATTTTTCAGCGTTTTTCTGTTCGCCATGATCAGGTTATTGGAAAGGGCGTTCAGACCGTAATACAACGCCTCGCCCTCCTGGAACAATTCACAGGTGGTAAACGGTACAAAGATCGCTGTGCTGCTGGTCGTAAGCCCGCGCTCAATTTCAATCTGGTTCGTGCCAAGAGCAAGCGAGGACATAAGCCCCTGTTCCTGTTGGTAATCCAGCCGTTTTAAGGCACAGTTGTATTTCTGTGCCACACCCGAAGCGGCAAAAATATCATTAAACAGCTTCTGACGTTTGGCAGCGATATTTTCCACCAGTACCGTCACAAGGAACATGCGCTCATTGCGGCTCTGTAAATCCTGCAAAAGATTTTTGGCTTCCTCTCCATAGGTGGCAAGGTCGGTGGGAATGATGTCCATGTCATACCCGGATCGGACCGCTTTCTTTTGTTCCTCAATGGTCATTTTCTGCAGGTCCGACATTTTACGCTTGATGTTTCGGATCGCCTGCGCCTGGTCGATAGACTGGATATGCAGGTTGACGGTCACGGCGTCGTTTAAGTCAAGAAGATCCGCTAAAAGCCGGTCGGTAAGCTCCGGCGCCAAAATCTGCAAAAAGGAGACAGCACCGGAATGGTCGCCTACCCGGAATGTCTTTCCATCCTTTGAAAAAGACAGCCCGGATGGGGAAATGAAGTCTTTGGTAGAAAGACCGGTCTTAGGCAGATCCGACCACTGGAAATGAAACTTTTCCTGACCGTCCGGGTGAAGCTGGCTGTGAAGAAGTTCCAGACGTTCCAGTCCGTTTAAGGATCTCGCCTGAACTCCCAGGGTCTTGAAATTTGCCAGCACATCCGTTTCAATGCGTTCCAGACGCATTTTCGCAGTACGCAGGTCATCTGCCTCGATTCCAAAGGTAATGTATTTGCGTTTGGTGAGACCGTTATTTCCTTTCTGCAACTGGTTCTTTAACATATCCCCGTATTCCCTGCGGATTCCGTCATACTCGTCGCCGCGGGGAGGGATGTCAATGCTTCTGGTAAAATCCTGCATATTGGCCCGCTGGTTGATAAAGGTAAGCTGCACATGGATCGAGGCGTCGAAGTAATTTAAGAAATCGCAGTAACCCTCGAAGATCTGTGCTTTATCATCTGCCTGTGCAAGCTGATAGTTAATATCAAAAAACTGCACCGTTTTGGTGTAAAGGGTATCAGTCAGCCGGCAGATCCCATCCCGGTACATTTCACGGTAGGGAATGCTCTGCTGGACCGTCTGCGGGGCATCTGCTTTCAGCCCGGCAAAAAAGCCGCCTTTTTTAGACGGCTTGGAACGGGCAGACTTAGTTTTGCCCTGCTTTGCATCGGCTCTGGTCTTTTTGGCCTGCCTGATGTTTTTTTGCAGACGCTTTTCCTGAGCTTCCTGCTGCTTGTTTTTTGGCAATCTTTGTAACCTCCTTCTTTGACATAGATTTATACAGGTTATCCGTCCTGTATGGACGGTCCTTCGGCCAGAGCTTATAACGGAGCCGGTTCTTCAAAATCTTTTCTGCCGGCTGCCCGTCACGCTCATACATGGCGAAGAAGAAAAAGGGCATCATCAGCCCGATCATCAAAAGTACAGCCGCCGAGTTCCCGATCGCCCCGCGGGTAAAGAAATACACCGGAAGGCCGACAAGCCCGGCAAGGCTGAAACAAATAAGCTGGCGCTTCGTCAGATTGAAGGCCAGCTTGGTCTTAACTTTGGTTAAATCCTTTGGTACAGGTACATAAGGCATCTATACACCTCCCATCGTAATATAGTTTCCGGTCCATTAGCGTGCACCAAAATCGCGTACCGCTTTCTCCGCAGCCGGACATTCCCGCACTTCCTGAGCCGCATTTTGCAGCCGTGCCAGGACAGAAACAGCCGGTCCTCTCTGACACAGGTATTCCTGGCTGTCTCGGATTCCGGCAATATTTTCCCGAATATCCATATCCACGTCGAACACATCCGAAACTGGCAAAAGCCAACGGTCTGCAAAGTATTTCAAAGGATTCTCAAGCGCCAGCACATCATCCAGCATTTCATCCCCGAACTCAAACTTTGTTGTCAGATAGGAATACGCCTCCTGCATGGCTGTAATTTCAGCAGCTTTTTCAATTAAGGATTCCTTATCCTTTGACATAAGGCTTTCCCGGTAGGCAAAGTAATTCTGTCCCAGTCGTTTCATCAGGAGCGTATATTTGTCCTGTGCGGAAGGCTCGCTTGTGAAATGTTCAAATTTTTGCTCTGCATCAATTTCTTTGAGAAGATCGCAGATCGGGAAACTGTGTTCATGGTTATTTTCTTCCCAGCACCATCGGGCTACATCCAACGGGTCCTGAAAAGAAAGAAGTGCCTCTACTTCCGCCGGAGTAAATACATGCTCAACCTTCAGATAATAGTGGAGTTCCGAAAATCCCTGCAACTCGTAAATGCTGCCGATGTTCTGTGCATCCAGCATATCCGCATGAACCTTCAAACACTCGTCCAGCCGTTCCATAAGCAGCCGCTTTGCATCTTGTTCTATCAAAATCACCCCTTTCGCTCCGGCATAGTCAGCGTACAGTTCACTTCATTGCCCCATACATCCCAGCCGGGAGTCTTTTGTCTTGCAAACAGTTCCACTCTGGGCTGATCGCCCATGAGTTTTACGATCTTATCCCGCACCTCGTCCGGTTTCTTGCTGTGCTGCTCAATATGGGAGATCACAAACTGATGGATTCCCGCACACTGGCGTTTCGGACGGCCTCTGGTTGCCAGCAGGCAGACCTCCGCGTTTGAGCGGGTCCAAAAGCCCATGCCATAAAACCAACTATCCGCTTTCCGGTTCTGTTTGAGCCATAGAAAAGCCAGCGTTTTATATTTGAACCCCCAGGCGTCGATCACCCGGAAGGCTTCATTGAGCTGTGGGAAGGTCGCCCACAGAAAGAGGGCGCTGTCTTTTGCGGCAAGTTCCGATACCGGCAGGGCACAGATTTCTTCAATGCTCATTGTGGGGTAATGGTTTTCCGCAACGCCGCTTCCATGTTTCCTGTCATAATGCCAGGGCGGATCGGCATAGATAATGCCGTACTGTTTCGTTTCCGGCATTAGCGAGCCTGCTCATTCTTAGATGGGGCAGGTTTAGTCGGCTGTTCTTTGACCTTACCGGCATTTTCCTTCAATGCACCGGTCAGGGAAGGCTTTTCCGCAGCTCCCTTTGTTGCTTCAAGAGTTGCCTGCAAATTTTCAATAGCCTGCCCGTACCCATCGATCAGGGCATCGTTGAGCTGCTTGCGGAACTCTGCCGTAACCGGCCAGCAGACATCTTTCCAGTTGCCTCCCTTATCCTGGGTTGCGGGCATATTGACATACAGCCCCTTTTCACTGGAACAGATACGGAAACCGTCAATCTTAAAGCATCCGCCAATCGTAACATTGGCAAACGCCAGCAGGTTTCCCATTGGGGCGATTGGACGCACGCGGACATCCAGCTTCATGCCGTTTGCCATTTCCGGCGTCTGTGTCTCCGGCGCCATTTTTTCTGTATTGGTTTTACTCATATATAAAATCCTCCTTTTTAGAATTGGTTTTGTTCATGCTATCTTGCATTAAATATGGATTTGGATAACGAACCTGTCTTAAACAGGGCAAAGGCCAGCAGCACCGTATAACCCGCCGTTCCCCAGATCGCGCCGTGCACATCGCCGGACGATGGGATAGACTGGACCAGCACTGCATAAATGGCAACACAGATCAGGATCAAAAAACCCTGAAAACCCAGGGCAAAAAGGGAACGCAGATACCCAGTTCCCATTTGTCCCCATTCCCGGTTTGCCATTGTGGAAAACGGGATCGGTGCAAGGCTCACGGTTAAATAAATCTCGATCATACGGCCATATACAATGACAAAGATCACGATGGACAGTACCCACATACACAGATTGATGATGTTGGTTTCCAGCCACAGTCCAATCAGTTCCCACATTCCCATTGCTTCAAGCTGGGTTTCCAGATCAGACAACGCCGCCTGCACATCCAGGTTCCCGTTTATGACACCGGCACTTTGCGACACCACATTTTGGGCCACATCAAAGACCGCCATCACAATCGTAAAACAGTTGGTGAGCAGGTAAGTGGCAACAAAAGTCTTGAAAATCCACTTGAAGATGTTGAATGTATCGAATTCGTGCATGTTGTTCTTTTCGAGAATCATCTGGATCAGTTCATACACAAGAACAAAGGTAAGGATCATGCCCGCAATGGGAATGACGACGGTTTCCGAAAGATTCTGGATCATGGAAAACACGCCGCCATTCCAGCCCTGCGGGGTCTGTCCTACCTGATTTGCCACATCCGCAACCTGGTTGTTGACGGAGTTGAAAATACTGGTGTACTGTCCGGTGATCGCATCGATCAGGCCCTCTTTAATCCAGTCTGTTATCCATTCAAACAGACTGCCCATAAGTCAGCCCTTAACCGAACAGGCCGGAAAGCAGCGGGATCAGCGTTGCACCAACCAGAGCGATACCTCCGCCTGCCATAAGCTGCTTGATCCCCTGGGATTTTGCACCTGGGTTATCATTTCCGTAACCTTCGAGAAGGTTTACAACACCCCATGCGCCCAGACCTGCGCCCAGGGCGATCACAAGGATCTTCAAAGTATCAATCGCGCTTGCAAAAAATGCCATAATGTTCCTCCTTTAATTTCAGAAATTTTAATTTGTGATATGGCCGTATCAGGCCGGAAACAAAAAAAGCCGCCGCACTGTTTTTAGAAAAAATCTGTTTCAAACAGCACGGCGGCATGGGGCAGGAAAAATCCTGCGGTTATTTACTTTTTCAGGGAGAATCACGAATCCTCAAAAAAATCCTCCTTTCATCGTGACAAAAACAAAGCCTGCCAGGGCGTCATGCTTTGACAGGCAGGAACAACTTTATAAAGTCTGGGAAGCCAGATCTTCGGCTGTGACTTCATAATTGCGGTATCGTTCACCGGGACGCATCGGCATCCGGGTAGAAAGAAACTTTTCGATATTAAAAGCGTTCTTCTCATTAAAATCGGAAAGCAGTTTGTAATTTGGGTGTTTGGTTATATCGTATTTCCGGGAGAGGAACGGCCGCACACCCCTGATCTGCAACAGACATTTACCCCCGTCCATGACTGCCAGTTCATCCACCGACATCAGATCCTTTCCCAGCTTTTGAAAATTTTGTCCGTGGGATTCCTGATTGCCCTTTGTGACACTGGTGTTATACAGGTCGATGGTCTCTTTCCCCAATAGGGAGTTCCAGCTTTTTAAGGTGGTTTCTTCTTTGCCTCCTAAGAAAAGGGAGGCGTCACAGTTACCGATGATGGTGTCCATGTTGTCTTTATACAGGGCTTTGAGCTGGCTTTGCGCCTGCAGCACCAGGCAGGCAGAGATCTCACGGCTTCGGATGGTCGCCATAAGACGCTCCAGGTTCGGGATCTGCCCGATATTTGCCGCCTCGTCGATCAGGCAGCGTACATGGATGGGAAGCCTTCCGCCATATACATCATCCGCCCGCTCACACAAGCGGTTAAACAAAATGGAATAGATCAGACTGATCAAAAATGCAAAGGTTCCGTCCGTATCACTCATAATAAGGAAAAGAGCAGTCCGTTCATCCCCCAGCATATCCAGATCCAGTTCGTCATACATGGTAATTTCCCTGACTTCTTTAATGTCAAAAGGAGCCAGCCTGGAAGCACAGGAAATAAGGATCGACTTCGCTGTTTTTCCGGCAGCGAGCTTATATTTCTTATATTGACGCAGGGCAAAATGATCCGGGTCTTTCTGTTCCAGCGCGTCAAAGAGAAGGTCAACGGCATTTTTGAACGACTCATCATCCTCACGGACTTCCATTGCGTTCAGCATTTCTACCAGTGTGGCAAAGTTCTGTTCGTTTGCCGGAGCCTCATAATAGATATATCCGATCAGTGCCGTATAGAGCAGGGTTTCTGCCTTGACCCAGAAATCGTCTCCGGCTTTTCCTTCGCCTTTGGTATTGGCGATCAGAGTCGTGACGATCTTCAAAATATCTTTCTCGGAGTGAATGTAGGCGAATGGGTTAAAGTGCATACTTTTCTGAAAATTGATCGTATTGAATACCCGTATTTTATAGGGCTCATAGATGATCTTTCCTTTTTCATTACGCACAGGCTTTCCGTCCTTGTCCAGCTTTGGCGTGCCTCGCTGCAACATCTTTCCGCATTCCACAAGAACTGTACCTTTCGGATCGGTGACGACGTAGGAACTGTGCATTTGCATCAGATTGGGCTTGATGAAAAAGCGCGTTTTTCCCGAACCTGATCCTCCGACTACCAGTACATTTTTATTTCTTGCATTGGCCGGATTTTTGGGCCTTCCGTTTAACATCAGTCCTTCACTTTGGGTAAGAATGATATTGTTTTCCGGCTTTGGGTCCATAAACGGGGCAATATCGGCTTTATTTCCCCAACGGGCTGAACCGTATTCCACATTTTTGCGGTATTTCTTAGCGTCTTTCCCTCTAAGATAGACTGCCAGCCGCATAATGGCTGCACCGCATAAACCGATCAGCCAGTCCATTGCCGCCCCCGGCCACATATTCTGAAACGCAAGGGCAAAGCCTTCGGACAGTCCTAACAGCTTTTGGGAAGCGTCTGCTCCAGGAGCCAGACGCACCGCCTCGCCCAGCTTGGCAAATACCAGAAGGAACAGAACATAAGGCAGATGGAGAATGACCTGTTTTTTCAATGTTTCTGCATCAATCTTCATCGTTCCGGTCCTCCGTGTTCTTTGTTCTTTACACGGTCACGGCCAAGCGACTGTGCCAGTTCTTTGAACTTATGAAGCTGTATAAGCAGCGACGGTCTGGTGCTGCGTGTAAGGTCTTTCTTTGTATATTCCTTAAAAGCTGCCGTCAGTGCATCCGCCTGGTTTGCCTTGAAATATACCGTCCATTTTGGGGATCGGTCCCAAGTTCCTTTTCTATATGGTAGCGTACCTGATGTTTTCTGGCATACCGTTCAAAAGAGCGGATTCGCCCTGAAACTTCAATGGTATTGGCTCCGGGGTCTTTATAAGTCAGCCGCTTCATGCTGTTGCGCCCGACTTTTGGCATTGTGCGTTCCTGTTCCATCTTTTGGAGTACCGCAGCAATAGCCGCACGCAGTACCCGCCCTGACAGTTTTGCTGCCTGTATAGAAACAGAAACCGTTCGTTGTTCGAGTTCTTCCTGCAAGAGCATCCTCCTTTCTGATAAAATCGGTATTTATAATATGGAAATAACTTTTTACCGGCTTTCCCCAAGAACCTGCTGTCGGGAAGCGTGTTCAAAGGCTTTTGCTGCCTGATCGACCTGAATTTTAGCATGTTTCAAAAGCGTCTTGATGATCGTAGCCGGGCGTTCCTGTTCCTCCAGATGATCGACCATCCCTTTGCACTCATCCGGGAGGTATGCCGCCATATCTTTCAACACATCGGAAAAGTTACCCATAAAGCCCCAGCAGCTATCCGACAGCTCCCCGTTTTTATAAAGCTCAAACCCATAACATTCGCCACGCAGATAGGAATCGTAAGCAGCGACTTCGCTGCGCATCAGTGCGTCTGCTTTCTGACGGATAGCACCGGTCATCTTGTCAGCGTCAAATTCCCTTAGGGCATCTTCTTTGGAAACATAGATCCAGCCGACCTGTCCGCTGTCCCATTCTGCATGAGGAGCCCTGCCTGAGAAACTTTCTGTACTCATGGCAAGACCGGAGTGGTCGTAGAGATAGAGGGGGAGCATCAGATACTTTTCCGAAATTACTTTCTGCATTGCTTCATCGATCGCCCGTTCCTCTGTCTTTGGTCCATGCCGGAAACGGCTGCTTACAATGTTTACCATCCGTTCATAGCGTTTCATGCCGGCTTCATCATGTCCTACGGTATCTAAATACATTTCCCGCAGGAAGTCATCTTTGTCCATATAGTTGTGATGGTCGCCCAGCGCATAGCGGGGATGGAAGCATACCATCGTCCCGAAATGTTCATCTACCTCACGGGGAGAGATCAGAATATCGTCCGGCTGCACCATAAGGGCATAAGGTTCATTTACTGCCATTAACATAATTGGCTCCTTTCTTTCTACAAATCCGGGCCGGAATGGTGCATCATCGGTTTTTCCCTGTGTTCGTTGGTGGCAGGCTGTTTGACTGCAATAATCTCGCCGGCAATCCTTGCAAATTTTTCAGGGTACTTAAACTGCTCCCCGTATTTCTCCATCAGATCCGGGGAAAGGTCTGTAAAATCTTCCTCGCCAAGACCAACGATCAGAAAATTCCCGGACACAATATCATAAACGTGGCCGTCATCATCAAAGAGAGCCCGGTTCAGAGGCAGTCCCATCAGCTTGCCTTCATCATTGCAGATCAGAGCCACCGGGTCCTCATACGGATAGACCGCCTGAATGTCTCCACCCACTGCCGCCTGCAAAGATTTCAGACCGCTTTCAATCTCCGCAGCATAAGGGGACTTGCCCGGCTCTACCATTAACACTTTCATAACTGTATATCCTCCTTCTTTTTCATTGCCATACCGGGAGCGGCTGGCGTTTTTTCCTGGGTTTTTGCCACAGAGAGCTTCCCCAGGACGGAAGGCTTCTCCTGGTTTTGGGGCGTAAAAATACCGCCCTCCGAAACCTCGGCGGCATGTTCCGTTTTGGTCTGTTCCAGTCCTTCAACCGTATAACCAGGTAAGAGAGTGCCGTGAACCATAAAATGACGCTCATATTCTTTCGGAATTGGCGGGGAAATTTCCGTGAATAAATGGGAATAGGCTTTCTTCCGCCCGTCCAAGTATTTTATGGCTGCATTCTTATCTGTATATCGTTTCTGGTTTTGTCCGGCAATCTTTTCTCCATATCCCTGCTTCGGGGAATGAATACGGACTTCCCATGTCACATACCAGGCAACCGGAATACTCTGTTTTGTTTCCCTGTCATATTTCGTATCTTCCCAAATACTGCAGGTCATCTGATAGACCCGGTTGCTGATTTTCTGATCCGCCCTCCAGTTATCGGTGTCTTTCCACTGATTGCCGGTATGTACAATCTCCGGTGTACGAAGATATTCCAAAGCCCGGTTGATCGTCTGTGTCGCCGCTGCCTGCTGTTCCCACTGTTTTGCGGCAGCCACCACGAGTTCATAGGCTTTCTGCTCCCCGTCGATACTTCCTTGGCGCATAGCTTCCAGGCTATCGGTTCCCATTGTGATCAGAGTAGAAATGTCCACATTTTCACAAACTACGCTGTGTTCTATTTTAAGCTCTGATCCCGGCGTCAAGTAGTCGCCATATCGGTAGGCATGGTAATCCCTGTTTTCTTCCAAAATGCTGTTCACCTCCTGCTATATTTCCGGCTCATGGTTTTTTCTGGAAACCGTCTGAGCCGGTGATTTTTTATCTGTCGGTCTGTTTGCCGCAAGCTGATCCATCACGGAAGGACGGCCGACGCCGAACATGGATAGCTGACCGTCCGCTGCCTCACGAAGTTCAGAAACAGAGAGGGGAAGCGTTACATCAGCATGGGTCAATAGCTGTTCCCGTTTCAAATCCTGAATGATCTCGTCAAAAACGGCGTTGATCGCACGGCGTTCTTCCCCCACAGGGAAGGCTTTCAATACCTCCATTTCTCCGTCTTTACCGGAAACCAGGGTAAGGGCACAGTCGGCATGGCCTGCCAGATAATCCGATGTGTAGGGCAGTTTGTCCTTGATATAACAGGCAAAGGCTCTGGCTGTCATTTCCACGTTGCTGTCCCAATAACCGCCGTCTTTTTCACATTCTTTTCCCATGCGTACCGAATTACGGTAAAAATCAGTTTCCGTCCGTCCAATCTGCGGAGCTTCCTGCGCCTGCATCCCGGAAAGCATACGCTCAAAAATTTCCAGCCGTTCCCGTTCACTTTTGGGAATTACCCGGCCGGTAACATTCTTCTTAAATGCGCTGATCTGTTCCACAGAGCCGGGTTCGCCGGACAAAAATGCTTCCCGCAAGACTGCGTAGGTTTCCATCTGTTCCTCATTGCCATACCGTTTCAGGGAGGCAAGAACCGAGGAATCCAGCCAGCTTGCCGCATTTTTCCGGGTGCGTTCTGTTTGTGCTTCCGTGCGCTTTGCTGCCTGTTCCGGTGTTTCCGGTTTATACTTCATGGTGTCAATGAGTTTTTGGAACGGCGCATAGAGGCGGGGCTGTTCTGACAGCATTCCTTTTGCGCCCATCTTTGTACCAAGATAATCGTCAAGTCCATGCCACCATTCATGTGCCAGCGAACCGGCCCCGTGCATTTTCGTAAGATTGATGACTGTACGCAAAGGTTCATAATGAGCCGCAGCATTGCCGCTGCCTCTTGCACCAAAAGCGATAGCAAGCGTTCCCTGATAAGCAATATCTTTATCGCTGATCTTAAGGGCTGACGCCAGATCCTTTAGTGCTTCAAATCCCATGTTAAGGGAGGTCTGACGGTCGTTCTGGTTCATCCAGTTTCCAAACTCGCCGCCGCGGAACCCAAATGTATCAAGATAATGCTGTCCGGTGATCTCCACGCCATTCCGATAATCCGGGCCGGTACGTTTGACATGGGCGAGCTGGGGAGGGACAAACCGGATCTTCCCATTTTTGTTCCTGCCTTTGGCAAGTTCCTGCACCCATTTCAGGGCAGCTTCTTTGGTCTCAAAATTGGTCCGCAGGATCGAATAGCCTTTTGTCACATAGTAGGTACCGGGTTTCCAGTCCTCATTTTTAGAATAGGTATGTTTCCCGTCGTTGAAGTGGATCGCATAACCTTTCGGTATTTTCTGCTCTTTGGAAACACAAAACTGTTCCTTTTTTGCTTTCTGAGTAAAGTTGCGCTCAAAATATTCAGCCGAGCGGATCAGCATAGTATTGGATAATTTGTTTGTAATCACGGGATTGTCCTGACCCTTTTTCGTTGCCCGGTAATGGATTCCGCTTACCCAGCCCTGTACCTTTTCTAAATATCCATTGTCAACGAAAAAGCGGTCATAGGCTCTCATGGCATCCTCCACAGTACGGACATCTGAAAGCACTGTCTGCAATTCCCGGACTGTTTTTATATACTCCTTTTGCCTCGCAGTCCGTTTTTCCGGGGTGTCATCCGTGCGGTAATACTGAGGAGAGGCGTTTAAGCCGTCCCTTGCTTTTTGATAAAATAGACCACGCCAAGAGGAATCCCTTCCTCCAGCATGGCTGCATAGTCCGGCTTTTTCCAGACATTATCCTTTTTCACAAATTTTTCGGCTTCGCGCTCATTCATGGCTTCCAGATCATCCGCATACAGCCCGCGGTCTTTCCACAGGTCTTTTTTCGCACCGCCGATCTTTTCACCGAAATCTTCATGCACTCCTGCCAATCTTCATCACCTCCAGTCAGTGTAAAATTCTTATCGCTCCGGGGCAGGGCGACGTTCTTCGTTTTTGTGAAGTTGTGGGAGGTTTCCTGTGAGCCGGTCAGTTTCCCTGCGGATCAGTTTGTCCAGAGCGCCTAAATCCTCCGGTGCAATGGCAAACTCCCGGTAATTTTCATACCACAGGCCCGTAGAGATTGCCGCGATGGGCGCAATTTTCTCCGAACCGGATGGAAGAAGGCGATACACAGGGGCTTCGTCATAAAGAAGCATCTGCTTTGCCGTTCCCTGTGGTATGCGGTACTTATCCATATCCGGGTTCTGGGCTGCCTCCATATATTGCATATTCAGGCGTTCTTCTAAATCCTGGGGCATATAACGAAATGCCTGATCCATCCACTGTCTGAACATCGTGGAATAGTGGTACTGCCATTCCGTAACTTGATTCGGGGCATAAGAAAATCCCCAGCTTTTCAGAGCATCTTTTTCGTAAAGCTCCATTCCAGTCCATTCTTTCAGGCTGACCGTAGCCACTGAACCATCTTTGCGTTCGATATTGACGCCGCAGGGATAGAGGATATTTCGTTTTATATCCTGCCGCAGCGTGTCTAAATCCATCATCAGGACATCTCCGTACAAGTGACCGCCCTCTCTGCGATCCGTATGAAACAGGAAAGCCCTCGCTCCGATAAACTCCGTTGTTAAGATCATTTGATGAAGATCTGCCGTAGAACAATAAGCAAACAAAGCGTCGGAAAGCCACATGTGATTTTTCCCCATGATGGCAATGGAATCAGCCCCGGCATTTGTCGCCAGAGAACGCATATTGAATTCGCATTCCCTTAGGTGGAGTATATCCCGGCAAAAGGCTGGTAATGTGCATCTTCGAGCAAGGAAGAGGAACGGATGGCTATGGGTTGGCGCACGACATCGAGATAGGCCTCCAAGTCGCCGATCAGGCGTTCGGGCAGCCGGGCTTGCAAGAATGCACGGAGAATCTCTTCGTCCGGAATGTCCGAAAGCGCAATCTGGTAAAGTTCGTTCGTGTCCATGAACTCGTCAAAGATATCCGTACAGAGCACCACCGTTTTGGGTATCATGACATCCGCGTTGTCGAACGCGTTCAATTCCGGATGCTGCTTGATGATGTGGTCCAGAAAAGCCAGGCCACGCCCTTTTCCGCCCAACGACCCTTCACCGATACGTGCGAAATTGCTGAAACGGTCGAAACGGTCGCGGTGGAACACGGCTACCACGCCCTGGTTCTTCATCCGGCGGTAGCTCACAATCGCGTCATATATGATTTGACGATGGGCATCCACGTCTTGGAGCGAACGCCATGTGATATGTTTCAGGAACTCGGATATGGGGAACAATGCCCGCGAGCACAACCAACGCGACACGTTGTTGCGCGTAATATGATAAAGGAGCGATTCCTTGGGCAAAGTGAAGATATTGTTCTGAAGGTCTTTCAGGTTCTTGATGCGCGCCACCTCTTCCCTCACTTCATCACAGTCGTTTGTAGAAGTCTGCTTCAGATCCAGTTCGTCGATTATCGTCTCCACCGCGATATCCGCCGCCAGATTCCAGTATTCTTCATGAAGATTTTCCGAGACGAAAGGATGGCGGAAGACACAGTGAAGAACCATATGCAGATAATCCCGGGACAGAGACTGACGATCTTTCATGTAGCTCTCGATCACATACTGACTGTTGTAGACGATATGCTGTCCCGTAGTGGCGATCCCCCTGATCTTTTCCGAGTTGATATATTCGAACTGGCAGAGCGCCAGATCCAGGAAACGGAGAGAGACGAAAAGACCGTTTCGCGTAAGCGTCAGAATCTGCGAAGCGATTCTGTCGGCTTCCGCTCTGACAGCTTCCGCCCGCTCTGCGGCACCGTTTTTCATCTCCGTCCTGTTCTTTTCGTTGATAATTTTTGCATCAGACATATTTCTCACCATTTTCCGCATCTTTTAAAACCGGAGCTATAATTCCGCCGCCCGCATCCATTCCGCGCGCGGCGGAAAATTTTACTTTTTTCCGCAAAGCCGCCGTCCCCTCGGGGGTTGAAAACAAGACGCAGGAACCCGCATTACAGAGAAAAAATCATATCCCGTATTTTTCCCGATTCTGTGTTTATAATCCAGGAGATATGCGATGCATCCGCCGCCGATACGGCTGGCCGTATGGATATATTCTTCGAGGGCATCCTCTCTGATACATCCCAGCTCGCCGATGGCGGTGAGCTGATCCACCCGGTCCTGCCGGATAATCTGAGGCACTGCGCCGCTCAGGCGTTTCGTAAATCTTTCTTCGCTCCTGGCGAAGATCTACCGGATTGCGTAGCCTCGATACCGCGATATTATATACGTCATACGCTCCTTGATCTCAAGAAAGTCGCGTCGTACTTTATCCATATAGGCGTCGTGAG
>ENA-OQDL01000785-OQDL01000785.1-human-gut-metagenome-genome-assembly--contig:-NODE-785-length-18506-cov-8.238642_pt1 | contig 18506 bp, 19 predicted proteins | sample MGYA00242782_ERZ504609 | MGnify/ENA primary metagenome ERZ504609 (study PRJEB26092, sample SAMD00036320) | human gut metagenome | host: Homo sapiens | study: EMG produced TPA metagenomics assembly of... | reverse complement strand
TAAATGTGGTCGTTGCGGACAACGGCAATTGGCATGACCGAAGAGGTGCAAAAAACATATTTTTGACAAATTTTACCAGGCAGAAGGCAGCCGCAGCATGGAAGGCAATGGCCTTGGACTGACATTAGTAAAAAAGATCCTCAGTCTCTGTGACGGCACCATTGAGGTGACCAGCCAGCCGGACCTTGGATCTAAATTTACGGTAAAACTTCCTGTAAACTGCACTACTTAAAGTTCTTTAATAGCAGCTATGGTGCGTGCATATTCTTCATCTACTGCAGGCATCAACTTAGCTGCTTTTTCCATATCACCGGAGCTTGTTTCTGATGGACGCAGGCTCTCTGTTACTTCTGCTGCTGCCTTATAAAGAGGTCCAAATCCTAAATTCTAGGCAACACCTTTTAAGGTATGAGCGCCGCGAAATGCTTCCGGGGCGTTTCCGCTTTCCATCGCTGCCTTTAAATTGGCATAACTGTCATCATCCAGAAATTTCAAAGCAAACTTGCGTACCAGCACTTCACTTCTAAGTCTGGATAATACATCTTCATAATCAGCACCCATCTTATCATAACACTCTTTTAAACTCACGACTACTCTCCTCCTTCATAAACAGATACACTGTTTTTTAACTTTTTTATTTTATACATTTCACTGTCCGCAAGGACAATGGCTGTTTTCACCGGACCGCCTTTATAGACGCCTCCGATACTCACTGATAACTGGATCTGCGGATATCCTTCTACTTTTTTTCGCAGAAACAGCTTTGCATATTCTCTCCAGCTTATCAATAAAAACATCTTTTAGAACATGATTGATCAGTAAGACAAACTCATCACCGCCATAGCGGATCAGTATGTCTGTACTTCGGATCACGGAGAAGACACCTTCTGTATAGGCTTTCAGCGCCAGGTCTCCTACCATATGTCCATATTTATCATTGATCTCCTTAAAATCATCTGCATCGATCATGGCAACACCGTCCATATATACCATATGGCAGGCCTGCTCTTCATAATATCTCCGGTTAAAAGCACCGGAAAGGGGATCACGATATATCTTATTGTTATACTGCTCGATCTTCTCGATCAGCTCACTCCGTCCATAAGCTCCAAAAAGCAGCTCATCCCGGATCTCTGTTACCATCTCTAAAGCATATCCCTTTCCATCGATTTCCACATAGTGAGAGATCACAAGATATATTTTGGAGTCTACAAATTCGATCTTTGTCAGCTGGCACCTCTGGGCAACGACTCTGGCAGAGATACAGTTTTCACACCGCTCCTGCCTGTTCCAGACTGCATAGCAGGCATGGGACTGTTCCGGCATGACAACTTCTGTCTTATCTACATCTACAATGGCGGACTACGTCAAATATCTTTTTTAACTGAACGACCAGTTCCGTCTAATTCCCGGTAATTCATTTTGCCCCCCCCATTTTTTTGCCACTTTTGATTTTGGCTACTCCAATGGTACCTGTATAAGTCGAAGTTTCCTCTTTTGTCCAGAGAGATCTTAAACGTAATTCATAAATAAAACTTCCATCCGGCCGATGCAGTTCCACATCCATAGTGACTTCAGGTTTTTCCGGACATGTTTCTTTGATCCGGCTGATCACCTGTTCTACATCCACACAAGGCTCTAACAGCTGTTTTTCTTTTCCCAGATCAATATTATTTTTCGTCAGGCCCAAAAGTGCAGCGCCCCAGTCTGAAAAATAGATCATACCTGTACTGCTGTTGTAATCAAACTGCAGCTCATTGCTCCAGGTATTGAAAAATGCTGCTTTTTCCCAGTTCCGTTCCATCCAGTTTCCAGAATAGGAACTTTCTCCAATGTCCTTGTGTTCCAGTATCTCTTCTACCACACTGTAAACCTGTTTATCACTGGTTTTTCCTGTAGGATTTCCACAAAGATTTTCCTGGATCTCCTGGGATGAGTCCTGGAGACACTCTAAGATCAGCGGACTGAACTGCCCGCATTCTCCATTTAAGATCATCTCCATTGCCTTTTCATGTGAAAAAGACTTTTTATAACATCGCTCACTGGTAAGAGCATCATATACATCTGCAACAGAAACGATCTGGGCAGAAATAGGGATCTCTTCTCCATTTAATCCGTCCGGATATCCCTTTCCGTCGTAGCGCTCATGGTGCCACCTGCAGATCTCATAAGCAGTCTTTACAAAAGGCGTATCCTTATATTCAGGCAGTGCGTCTAACATCTGGGCACCTGCCATAGAATGGGTCTTCACAATCTCATATTCTTCTTTAGTCAGTTTTCCCGGTTTATTTAAGATGGTATCCGGTATACTGATCTTTCCTATGTCATGAAGAGCTGATGCCGTTGCTATACGGACAATATCTTCCTGTGTGATCTGATACTTTGTGATCCTCTTTTGCAAATGCTGCAAAAGTATCTCTGTCATCATATGGATATGGCGCACATGCTGTCCGCTCTCTCCATTTCTGAACTCTACGATATGACTTAAAATATTGACCATCATATCGTTGTTTTTTTCCTCTTTCGTAGACCTGGTCTGCTACCATCTGCACCAGACGCTTCTGCTTGGCATAAAGCATCAGTGTATTGATAACTCTTCGTCCTACGATCAGGGCATTAAAAGGACGGCTGATATAGTCAGCTGCTCCCATCTCATATGCCTTCTCTATATAGGAAGAAGAACTTTCAGATGAGATCATGATCACCGGGATCACTTCTGTCATATGGCTGCGCTTCATAAAGCCAAGCACGTCAAACCCATCCATCTCCGGCATCATAATATCCAACAGGATCAGATCAATGTCTGTCATTCCCTGTTGAAGGATCTCTATAGCTTCAAGACCATTTTCAGCTTCCAGGATCTCATAATCACTGCCTAACATTACAGCCAGTATGTCCCTGTTCATCTCTGAATCGTCTACGATCAGTATTTTTTGTTTTTTATCTGCCATGTATTTTCAATTACCTCTAAAACGGAAGTTCCTGGTATATAAAAACACTGCTCCCCTTCTGGTACACGAAGCCTGAAACATAGACTTTCTTTCACCATCAGGAAAGCAGTGTTTTGAGTTACCAAAATCACATATTATTATAAAGGAAAAATGTAATTTAAAACAACCACTAATCAACCAGTTTATCCAGCTCTTTTACATATTCTGTCTCATGACAATTTTTGTGGTTTGCTTTGGAAGCATAAATATTAACGGCTGCCTGGGATTTCTTAACAGGCTGCATGGTTCCGGCGCCGGCTACACAACCGCCTGGACATGCCATTCCCTCTAACAGATAACCGTCATACTTGCCTAAGGTCGCAAGCTTTAACAGCTGACGGCACTCTTTTAAGCCCTCTGCATTTGCGATTTTAACTTCCATATCCGGCTTCAGTTCTTTTAATACATCCTTAACAGAAGTTGCCACACCGCCTGCAACAGCGAAGTTTCTTCCGTCTGTGGAAGCATCGTTGACACCGTTTGGATCTTCTTCAATATTTTCAATATCTACATGCTTTGCATCGAAAATTCCGGCCATTTCCTCAAAGGTCAGTACGAAATCCACATCGCTTCGGATGCTGGTACGCATTGCTTCCAGCTTCTTAGCTGCACACGGTCCGATAAATACAACCTTTGCAGACTCATGCTGCTTCTTGATCAGTCTTGCAGTCAGGGTCATAGGGGTCAGTGCCATGGAAATGCAGTTTGCGTATTTCGGGAATACTTTCTTTGCCATTACAGACCATGCAGGACAGCAGGAAGTTGCCATAAATGGGATCTTCTCCGGTACTTCATCTAAGAAGTCCTGTGCTTCCTGGGCTGCACAAAGGTCAGCACCGATTGCTACCTCAAATACATCGGCAAAGCCTAATTTCTTCATAGCTGCTCTCAGTTTTCCAGGAGTTACCTTTGGTCCGAACTGGCCTACGAATGCAGGAGCTACTGCTGCGTATACACGTTCACCGGACTGGATGGCACGGATGGTCTGGAAGATCTGGGACTTATCTGCGATAGCGCCGAATGGACAGTTTACAAGGCACTGTCCGCAGGATACGCACTTATCATAGTCAATGTCTGCCTTACCGTTTTCATCAGAAGAGATAGCATCCATACCGCAGGCTGCTGCACATGGTCTCTGCTGAACGATGATAGCATTGTAGGAACATACAGTTGCGCACTTTCCACATTTGATACATTTATCTTCGTCAATATGGGAGCGTCCTGTAGTACGATCCAGGGTAACAGCTCCCTTTGGACAGACTTCTACGCAAGGATGAGCTAAACATCCCTGACATCCGTCTGTTACATGGACTCTCTTCTCTTTGCAGGCGTTGCAGGCAAATTTGATAACATTGATCAGAGGCGGTGTGTAGTAGGTCTCTGCTCTGTCTGCTGCTTCGATATTGTCAGAAACTGGTGCATGCTCAGATGCATTACGGCATGGAAGTCCCATTGCCAGACGCAGTCTCTCTCCTACGATCGCTCTCTCTAAGAATACGTCATTACGGAAGTTTCCAACTTCTCCCGGAATGATCTTATATGGAAGCTCTTCAATACGCTTGTCTACCGGCCATTCGGTATGATAAGCCATACGGGCTACTTCTCTGAAAATTCTGTGGCGGATCTCCTGAATACGGGTTTCTACTCCTCTCATTCGCTTTCTCCTCTTTGTTGTGATTTTTTTAACAGTTGCATATAGATCAAAAAATTTTTATTACATAACAGAAACAGCTCATTCGGGCTGTTTCTGTTTTTATTATACGCATATACGAAATACATTGCAAGTGATTTTCTTTCTCAATAGCTTATGTTTCTGTTAAAAAAACAAACGAATTACCGGTTATTGACCATTTAAACGTCCATATCTGCGGGTCATACCACGGATCTCTTCTTTTAACAAGTCAGTCAGCTCTCCTTTTTTCAGGCGCCATTTCCAGTTTTCTCCTACAGTAGAAGGCTTGTTCATACGGTAATGATTATCCAGTCCCAGATAGTCCTGCATTGGGATCACACAAAGGGCAGCTTTAGAACGCATTACCAGGCTGTTTAAAGACTTATATAAATATTTCTTTGGAGTGTAATGATCACACAGATAATCACGTACCATATTCTGTTCTTCTTTTGTAATGCTGTCAAACCAGCCTGCCAGAGTTTCATTATCATGGGTTCCTGTATAAGCTATTTCTCTTAAGCCTTCGCCAGATCCACGTCTCACAGCCGGTCGAACTGCTGCACGGCGGCGCGCAGGGTGAGCGGGAACCGAAAACGAAGCTTTTGACGGCGGTTCTTGGATTCATGCTGCTTGGTGTTGGTTATTATCTGGCTCTGACCTGCCAATCCTCGATGGACGCACTTGATAAGTTTTTTAATGCAATCGCTTTGGTTATGGTGGGAACGTACTGCCTGTTTTCTGCTGGAAGTATTGCATTTTTGAAAATTCTGAAGAAAAACAAGAATTATTATTACCAGACACGCCATTTTACAAGCATTTCAGGTATGCTGTACCGCATGAAGCAAAATGCGGTCGGTCTTGCGAATATCTGTATTCTGTCAACGGGTGTGCTTCTGGTTATCTCCATCAGCACATGTTTGTGGACGGGAATTGAGGAGGTTACCTATACGCGGTTTCCACATCAGATTTCGATCGAAGCAAATACTGGCGTGAGCGGCATTATGAAGACGGTGAAACCGGTCAGTCAGAAGATGATAGAGGAAGTGAAAACTGGGATTGATCAGCATCTGGAAGAAAAGCAGCTCAGAAAAAAGTATGAAAGTGATCAGAGATACTATGTTATGCTTGCTGCTGTAGATAGAAACAAAGTAGAAAAAACACAGTCAGATGATGCTGCGGCGAGCACACTGATAAAAATCATGGAAGAGTCGGAGTACAATCAGGTAACCGGCGAACAGGTAGAGCTGGAACCAGGGCAGGCTCTGGTTTTTCAGGCAAAACAGAAAAATTATGGATATGACACGATTGAACTGGGAAATCAGACGTATGAAGTAAAAAAATGGAATACCGATAAGAAATCGTACATTCTGGATGAGAAGACGCAGGTGTATGAGACAATGACGGTGGTGACGCGGAATAAGGAAGCAAAGGAAGCGTATGCAGCTGTGCAGGGAAAGGAGCCAGAAGGATACAGTTGGGAATATGCTCTGGATCTTATCGGGGATGCTGGCGAACAGATCACAGTTGGAGATGAGATTGAGACGATACTGACGGAGTCATCTTTTAACGGATGGGTGGAAGTGCGCGAAAAAGAGCGCAATACGGTTTACAGTCTGTATGGTTCACTTCTGTTTTTAGGTGTTTTCGTCGGTGCGCTATTTTTGATGGGTGCCGTTATGATTATCTATTACAAGCAGGTTTCAGAAGGCTTCGATGACCGAAAACGGTTCCAGATTATGCAGAAGGTCGGCATGAGCCGCAAAGAAATCCGTCAGACGATTCAGTCACAGGTGGTAACGGTCTTTTTCCTGCCGCTCGCGGTGGCCGTGGTGCATACAATGGTAGCGTTTCCATTGACCAGGCGTATCATGGCAATGCTGAATTTCCCGGACAGCAATCTGTTCCTGGCTGCAACAGCGATTACGATTGCGGCGTTTGCCGTGGTTTACCTGATCGTCTATGTGCTGACGGCGCGGGCGTATTACAAAATTGTGGAATAAAAAGATGTACTTTTTTCAAAACATCAGCGCGGCTTTGAAAAAAACTTAACAAAAAACGATGAGAAAAAGACATCCGGCGCAGACGGAAAATCTGTGGAGGATGTCTTTTTTGCTGTTCTATTTATAAATGCCGTTGACGGTAACTTTGAAAAGAGCTTCTTTTCCGTTGAGTTCGTCTTTTCCATAGTCTTCCGGGAAAGTGACGGTTACATCTACGCTGTCGCCCGGGTGATGACCGATGAGCTGTTCTTCAAAGTCATCGATGTAAGTATGAGAACCGATCACAAGATCAGCGCCGTTTCCTTTTGTGTTTCCACCTTCAAATTCCACGCCGTCAATGGAGCCGACATAGTCGATATTGACGGTATCACCGTCCTCGATGGTAAGGGAAGTGTCGGTCTGCAAAGAGGCAGAAGCCGAAGTGGAGGCTGATGAGGCGGATGCGGTCGATGAGGCTGTGGAGGTATCCTCCGAGGCACTTTTGGTAGAGAGTCGTTTGGAATCGAGTACGCTGGCAATAATAAGGCCGACGATCACAACGACAATCAGAGCCGGTCCGGCCCAGCTCCAGATCTTTTTGTAATGCGCTACTTTCGCTTCGTGCTCCCGCTCTTTGGCACGCCGTTCCTTGGCAGCTTTTCTGTTTTCTTTGTTCATAAAAAGGATCTCCTTTGCACTTTTACGACTGCAATCGTATTTTATAATATCAAGTATATCATAAAAATATGGTAAAAGTGTGAAAAAAATAACACGATCCAACATTGTCAATGCTCAAAAATGACGATATAATGAGTGCAAGTGAGTCAAATGAAAATTTATTTTCAGTTGACGAACGACGAATGTTGCTTACGCGGCAGCGTAAGATTGAGTGCAAGTGAGTCAAATGAAAATTTATTTTCAATTGACGAACGACGAATGCCGCTTACGCGGCAGCGTAAGATTGAGTGCAAGTGAGAAAACGCGGCGAGTAAGGGAGTGAATAAAATGGATGACTGGAGTAGTTTCAGAACGACGACATCCGAACAGCAGCGCCTCCGGGCTGCACTTTCCAGCTTTTGTGAATCGCAGGATCTTCCGGAAGAACAGCGAGCCGCATATACTGCATACCTGCGGAAACGCATTCGTCCCGCTGTCGAAATGCTGATTCGTGAGGATGATTTTTCAAAGCTGGAACGTATTCTGCAGACCGGATGGCTGTCCGATGCAGACCGAAAACGTTTTCTCAACCTTGCTGCCGACCAGCAGAAATGGCAGGCTTTCCGTATTCTCCTGAACCGGAGCTCACAGGATCCGATGCAGGAGAATACGGAAAGCAGAAAAACAGAAGCTGCGTTTCAAAAAGAAAAGCCCACAAAAGAAAAAGAAGCGCTGGCGCTCCGGCTTTTCGAAGAAGCCCGCAAAAACCTCTGCTGGTTGTACCCGGAACTTGGTGAAGCGATTCTTTTCTTTCAGCATCAGCCATCCGACAGGACAAAAGCCATCACATCCGACGGTCATACGATATATTTTAACTCCGATTTTGTACTCTGCATGTGTGCCGAAAATTCATCGTTCCTCAAGGAAGGCTATCAGCACCTGCTGCTGGAATGCATCCGCCGGTTTGGGAAAGAAACACCGGAGCCGGAAAAAAAAGAACAGCCCCCGGTTTCATGGCTGATGCCGGAAAAAGAAAAACAGTCTCCGGTTTCATGGCTGGTGCCGGGAAAAGAACCGGAACTTATCGAGTCTTTTCAATCAGTCTGGAAACGTGCTTCCCGCAAGTTGGCGGAAAACTACGGCACCGGCGGCCTGCTGCGAGGCCAGAACCGTGGTGGAAAAAAAGAAACCCTGTCCGGGATCGAAAAAAGAGCGTACGATTACCGCCGCTTCCTGAAACGCTTTACCGTTACCCGCGAGGAAATGGAGCTGGATCTCGACAGCTTCGATCCAGTCGCTTACCATTATGGGCTTATGTATTACGGAAATTTCCCTTTCATCGAGCCGCCGGAGACGCGCGAGGGAAACCGTCTCGAAGAGCTGGTTATCGCGATCGACACATCCGGTTCGTGCAAAAAAGAAATTGTAGCAAAGTTCCTTGGTGAGACGCGCAGCATTCTTGAAGAAAAAGAAAACTTCTTTTCCCGATGGAACGTCTGCCTGATCCAGTGCGACAGCTTCGTGCAGGATGTCACGATGATCCATTCACCGAAAGAATGGGAAGCTTACCGTGAAACAATTATCATCAAGGGCCGAGGCGGAACCGATTTCCGTCCTGTCTTTCAGAAAGTGGAAGAGTTGCGGAAACAGCATGTATTCCGAAACTTAAAAGCGTTGATCTATTTTACCGACGGAGACGGAATTTATCCCGAACAAAAGCCCGATTACGAGACGGCATTCGTCTTTGTCAGACAGACCGAAAAAATGAATCTTGTCCCAAAATGGGCAAAAAAACTGCTGACAGAAGAATGTACTCTTTGAACAAAACTGACAAAAAAGCATCTCGCAAAATCAAACACAGAAAGATTTCGAGAGTACATAAAGAGTGCATAAGATAAGAGAGATCATATGAACATACAAGAAGCAAAAGAGACAATTGAAAAAGCCCTGCGCGCATACTTTGCAAGAGATGAAATTGGTTTTCCGCTGGTTCCGCTCCGGCAGCAGCGTCCCATTCTCCTGATCGGCCCGCCGGGCATCGGAAAAACGGCAATTATGGAGCAGATCGCAGAAGAGTGCGGTGTGGGGCTTGTCGCCTACACGATGACACACCATACGCGTCAGAGTGCCATGGGCCTTCCGGAGATCTGCACACGTGGAATCGAAGGGAAAATGGTACATACAACGGAATACACGATGAGCGAGATCATCGCCTCGATCTATGACTGCATGGAGCAGACCGGAAAGAAGCGGGGTATCCTCTTTCTCGATGAAATTAACTGCGTCTCCGAGACCCTCGCTCCGGTAATGCTGCAGCTTTTGCAGGACAAAAAATTCGGCAATCAGCACATCCCGGATGACTGGCTGATCGTGGCCGCCGGAAATCCGCCGGAATATAATAAATCTGTGCGGGAATTTGATGTGGCAACGCTTGACCGTGTGCGGAAGATCGAGGTGCTTCCCGAGCTTTCCGTGTGGCTTTCCTATGCAGAGAAAAATCAGATCCACAGCGCCGTGACAACGTACCTTATGGCACACAGTGACCATTTTTATTCTGTTTCGCATGAAGCGGATGAGAAGCGTTTTGTGACAGCACGCGGCTGGGAGGATTTGTCGGCAGTGCTGAAAAGTTATGAAATCCTGCATTTTCCGGTCGACGAAGCACTGATCGGACAATATTTGCAGGAAGAAAAGACGGCGGAGGAATTCAGCTCATACTACAGGATTTACGAAAAATATGGACAGGATTACGGTGTAGAGGAGATTCTGACCGGTGCATTTTCCGGAAAAATCATGGCAGAAAAACAGAAGATGGCGGCAAATGGTTCCGCAGAAGAGCGATCTGTACTGCTGTCTCTGTTTCATGCGGCACTTCAGAAAGAGGCATCCGGCTGCCAGAAGCAGGAGCACACGGCAAAGGAGCTCTCCGAGTGCTTTCGCCAGTTTACCGGGCTTTGCAGGCAGAAAAAAGATGAGACATACGCATCCTGGCTACAACAGAAAGAGCAGGGATTTGCAGTGTGCAAACAGCAGGGACTGCTGAAAAAGGGCGAGGAAGAAACGAATGCGCGGGTCTTGAAAAAGTTAAAAAAACTCGAGGAGACCGCTAAAAAATGTCGCAAAACCGATTCAGATCAGATGAAAGAGCTTTTTGAAACGGTATGTGAACTGGAACAGGAAAAAGTGGAGAAGGAAGTAAAGGATGTGAAACTGCAGATCCGCCGTGCCGCTGAATTTTTACAGAACAGCTTTCCGGGCGGAGCAGAAGTGGTGCTGTTTGAAGCAAATCTGGCGCGAAGTCCTGCGCTGCGAAGCTTTTTGATTGAGAAAAGCATGGATGCCGAAGGATAAGCTGCCACTTTGGAAAGAAGAAAATGGTTCTGAAAAGCCCATTTCTGGAGAAAAATGATTTGAAAGGAAGAGGAAGAACAGGACAGAGGAAGGAAGAAAAAGATGAATTATAAAATGATCCTGCAGTACGATGGCACGCGCTATAACGGCTGGCAGAAGCAGGGAAATACGGACAACACGATTCAGGGCAAGCTCGAAACGCTGTTGTCCAGGATCGCAGGAGAGCCGGTGGAGATCCACGGCGCGGGCAGAACCGATGCCGGCGTCCATGCGGCGGGACAGGTCGCAAATGCAAAGTTCCATACGGATCTATCCGATGAAGAACTTCTGCAGACAATCAACCATTATCTGCCGGAAGACATCGAAGTCACCAGCCTCGCGCGGATGCCGGAGCGCTTCCACAGCCGTCTGAATGCGGTGGACAAAACATACGAATACCGTATCGTGATCGATGGCAGAAAGCATGTTTTCGAGCGGAAATACGTGTATTTTCCGGAAGCACCGCTCGATGTGGAAAAAATGAAAGAAGCATCGAAAGCGTTTATCGGAACGTATGATTTCAGGAGCTTCTGTGCCAACAAACGTATGAAAAAATCGACAGTACGGACGATTACCGGAATTGATTTCTGCGAGAAAGACGGGATTCTTATCATTTCCTATACCGGAACCGGTTTTCTGTACCACATGGTGCGGATCCTGACCGGAACACTTGTGGAGGCCGGGATGGGAAAACGGGATATCGCATCAATGACGGAGCTTCTCAAAGCAAAAAATCGCGAAAGTGCGGGTTTTCTTGCACCGGCATGCGGACTCCTGTTAAAAGAAGTCCGATATGAATAACCGAAATAATCAGGGCAATGCACCAGCCTTTTTTGTATAAAAAACCGAAAAAAGGCTGTGAATTGATAAATGCAGCATAGAAAAGAGAAAGGATGAGGTGAAAAGCATGTTTCAGAAGAAAAGAAATACTTTTCATGGCGGCGTTCACCCGTACGAGGGAAAAGAGCTCTCCAAGGACAAACCGATTGTCAAAGCGCAGCCGGGCAACTTATTGTATTACGCAGTGTCACAGCACATCGGAGCGCCTGCTGTGCCGATCGTACAAAAAGGCGATCATGTAAAAGCGGGACAGAAAATCGCAGAAGCGGGAGGGTTTGTTTCGGCTCCTGTTTACGCATCGGTTTCCGGCACGGTAAAAGGAATTGAGAAAAAAGTTTCCGCAGCCGGTTCCCCGGTAGACTGTATCGTTGTGGAGAACGACGGGTTGTATGAAAAAGAAACATTTGAGGAGTGCCCGCACTGGGAAAAACTCGACGCAGATACGATTCGGAACAAGATCAAAGAGGCCGGAATCGTGGGAATGGGAGGTGCAGGCTTCCCGACACACGTCAAAGTATCCCCGAAAGATCCGTCAGCGATCGACCACATTCTCGTCAATGGAGCAGAGTGTGAGCCGTATCTGACGAGCGACTATCGCAGAATGCTCGAGGAGCCGGAAAAGGTGATCGGAGGCTTAAAAATCATGCTGCATATGTTCCCGAAAGCAAAGGGAATCATCTGCATTGAGGACAACAAACCGGACTGTATCGCGAAGTTCCGTGAGCTGGTGCTTCCGGAGGATAACATTGAGGTTCTGGAGCTTAAAACGAAATACCCGCAGGGTGCCGAGCGTATGCTGATCTATGCAGCAACGGGACGAAAGGTAAATTCCTCCATGCTGCCGGCGGACGCGGGCTGTATCGTGGACAACATCGACACCGTAACCGCTATTTACCAGGCAGTCCGCTTCGGCGAACCGCTGATGAGCCGTATCGTTACCGTGACAGGAGATGCCGTACAGAATCCGTGCAACTTTGAAGTGCCGGTCGGCATGCTCTTATCCGAACTTTTAGAGCAGGCAGGTGGTCTGAAAAACGAGGCATCCAAGATCATCTGCGGCGGTCCGATGATGGGAAAAGCCCTGTTTACAATGGAGGTTCCTGTAACCAAGACAACATCTGCACTGACCTGCCTCACCGAGGATGAAGTATCTGCGCTGGCACCATCTGCCTGCATCAACTGCGGACGCTGCGTTTCCGTCTGTCCGGGTCAGATTCTTCCGGCCCGCCTTTCCGTTTTTGCGGAGCACGGAGAGGAAGAGAAGTTCCTGAAATACGGCGGAATGGAGTGCTGTGAATGTGGCTGTTGTTCCTTTATCTGCCCGGCAAGACGTCCGCTGACGCAGGAAATCAGCTCAATGCGTAAAGTGCTTCTGGCAAAGAGAAAGAAGAAATAGGGGGATCTTACATATGAATGGATTATTACACGTATCATCTTCCCCACACGCGCGGTCCAAGGTGACGACAGACAAAATCATGTTTGCCGTCCTGCTTGCCCTTGCCCCGGCAGCCTGCGTGGGAGTCTGGAATTTCGGCCTTCGGGCACTGCTTTTGATTGCGATTTCGATGGCAGTCTGTCCCCTGACGGAATATCTGTATGAAAAAGGAATGAAGAAACCGGTGACGATTGCCGACGGCAGTGCACTGGTAACCGGCCTTCTGCTGGCCATGAACATGCCGGTGCAGGCACCTCTTTGGATGCCGGTGATCGGCGGTGTGTTTGCAATTCTCGTCGTAAAACAGCTTTTCGGCGGTCTTGGCCAGAACATTATGAACCCGGCGCTTGCAGGAAGATGCTTCCTTTTGATTTCCTTCCCGGGTCATATGACCAACTTCGCTGCCCCGGCAGCCGCACATCTTGTGGATACCGTATCCGGTGCGACACCGCTTGCCGCAGCAAAAGCAGGAGAGCAGGTGAATCTGCTGTCCATGTTCCTTGGGAATACGGCCGGAACGATCGGTGAGACTTCCGCACTGGCCCTTCTGATTGGCGGCATTTTCCTTGTCTGCATTCATGTGATTGACCTCAATATTCCGCTCATCTACATCGGAACAGAGCTTTTATTTGCCCTGATTTTCGGCGGCCACGGTTTTGATATCAACTTCCTTGGCGCGCATCTTTTTGGCGGTGGTCTGATGCTCGGCGCATGGTTCATGGCAACCGATTACGTTACCCGTCCGATCACAAAGAAGGGACAGTATATCTACGCGGTCATTTTAGGACTTCTGACCGGTGTATTCCGTATCTTTGGAAATTCGGCAGAGGGCGTTTCCTATGCCATCATCTTTACCAACCTTCTGGTTCCGCTTATTGAGCGCGTGACCGTGCCGGTTGGATTCGGAAGAGGAGGCAAGAAAAAAGCATGAACAAAATCATAAAAAACGCACTGATTCTTGCGGCGATCACGCTGATTGCCGGATTGCTTCTCGGGGCGGCACATCAGGTAACCCTGGAGCCGATCCAGAAACAGCAGGAGAAAGAAAAACAGGAATCCTGTCAGAACGTATTCCCGGAGGCAGCTTCCTTTGAAGAAGTAACAATGAGCGATGCACAACAGGCAGAGCTTACGGCAGCACTGATCGGCCACGGTTTTGAAGCACAGACGATTGACGAACTGCTGCTTGCAAAAGACGCATCCGGCGCGACGATCGGCCTGGTTGAGATCATCTCCACAACCGAAGGCTATGGCGGCGGCATGCAGTTCTCGATGGGAATTGCATCGGACGGAACGACAAAAGGAATCTCTTTCCTGTCACTTTCCGAGACGGCCGGCCTTGGTATGCGTGCCGACACAGACGATTTCAAGAATCAGTTCAAGGATAAAAACGTAGAAGCATTCTCCTACACAAAATCCGGCGCATCCGCGGATGATGAAATCGATGCGCTGAGCGGAGCAACTCTGACAACGAACGCTGTAACAAACGGTGTCAATGCAGGAATCTGCTGTTTTAACTACTGCAGTGAATCCGGTCTGCTTTCCGGAGAGGGAGGGAACTCATGAGAAAAGATACGCCGCTGGAACGGCTTTATAATGGTATCATAAAAGAAAACCCGACCTTCGTCATGATGCTGGGTATGTGTCCGACGCTTGCGGTTACCACTTCTGCAAAGAACGGTATCGGCATGGGCCTTGCGACGATGGTCATCCTGACCGCCTCCAACCTGATGATTTCCCTGCTTCGGAAAATCATCCCGGACGGCGTGCGTATGCCAGCATACATCGTTGTTGTGGCATCGTTTGTAACCATCGTGGAATTTTTGATGGAAGGTTTTATTCCGGCACTCTATTCCGCCCTTGGCATCTACATCCCGCTGATCGTTGTAAACTGTATCATCCTGGGACGCGCCGAGGCATATGCTGGAAAACATGGTCCGATCCCGTCTTTATTTGATGGTATCGGCATGGGCCTTGGATTTACCGTCGGCCTGACCCTGATCGGTATGTTTCGTGAGCTGATCGGAGCCGGAACCCTGTTCGGTATCCAGGTAATGCCGAGTGCTTACGAGCCGGTCAACATCTTCATCATGGCGCCGGGTGCATTCCTTGTGCTGGCAATGCTCGTTGCGGTGCAGAACCGCATCAAACGCCAGAAGTCAGAGAAAACCGGAAAACCGGCAGTCCCGGCAGAAGAGACCGGCTGTATGGCATGCGCCAATAAGGCATACTGCCAGGCTGTGAAAGGAAAGGAGGAAGCGAAATGAAAGAACTGATTTTAATTGCGATCGGTGCGGCGCTGGTGAACAACGTTGTCTTAAGCCAGTTCCTCGGCATCTGTGCTTTCCTCGGTGTTTCCAAAAAGATGGATACGGCGGCCGGCATGGGCGGAGCGGTTATTTTTGTCCTCACGATTTCTTCATTTGTGACAAGTCTGATTTACAAATTTATCCTGGCACCGGCAGAACTTGATTATCTGAAAACGATCGTTTTCATTCTTGTCATCGCGGCGCTGGTACAGCTCGTTGAGATGTTCCTGAAAAAGACGATTCCGTCTCTGTATCGAGCGCTCGGCGTTTACCTTCCGCTGATTACAACAAACTGCGCGGTACTCGGTGTGGCACTCATCAACGTACAGAAGGATTACACGATTCTGCAGGGTACGGTTTACGGTCTGGCAACCGCAATCGGCTTTACGATTGCCATGGTGCTGATGGCCGGCCTGCGGGAAAAGATGGAGTACAACGATATCCCGGAGTCATTCAAAGGAATGCCGATCGTTCTTCTTACGGCTATGCTGATGTCAATGGCATTTATGGGATTTTCCGGAATGATCTAGGAGGGATGAAGAGATGAATGGTATTTTAGCAGCCACCCTGATGGTGGGTGGAACCGGCCTTTTGATTGGTATTCTCCTTGGAATTGCCGGAAAGAAGTTTTATGTGGAAGTGGACGAGCGCGAGACGAAGGTCCGTGAAGCGCTGCCGGGCAACAACTGCGGCGGCTGCGGTTACCCGGGCTGTGACGGAGCGGCGGCTGCAGTGGTAAAGGGTGAAGCCCCGATTTCGGTCTGTCCGGTCGGCGGTTCGCCGGTTGCGGCAGCGATCGGTGCCATTATGGGACAGGAAGCCGGAGCACAGGAGCGCAGAAAAGCAGTGGTACGGTGCGCCGGTACGTGTGACGTGGCAAAGAACAAGTATGAATACACGGGTGCAAGGGACTGCTCCTACGCCGTTTTTGTACCGGGCGGCGGTCCGAAGAGCTGCGGAAACGGATGTCTTGGTTTTGGAAACTGCGTGAAGGCATGTAAGTTTGATGCGATCCATATTGAAAACGGCATTGCCGTTGTGGACGGCGAAGCGTGCAAGGCATGCGGTGCCTGCGTGAGGGCCTGTCCGAGAAATCTGATCGACCTGATTCCGTATGAGCAGAAGATCACGGTGAAATGCCGCTCAACCGAGAAGGGCAAGGCGGTGATGGCAGCGTGTGAGATCGGCTGTATCGGATGTAAGAAGTGCGAGAAGAACTGCCCGTCGGATGCAATTCACGTTGTGGATCAGCGCGCGGAGATCGACCCGGCAAAATGTACGGGCTGCGGCCTCTGCGCGGAGAACTGCCCGCGGAAGTGTATTATGGTAGAAAAATAAAAATGAGAAATTCCATGCTGTGGGAGGGAACTTCTGCGGCGTGGAATTTTTGCTTTTCGGTGATATCGTGTTAGCCAATGCCGGTGGTGGCTGGCTTGACTTGAATTTGGGAAAATGATAAACTGAAAGTCAGAAAACGATGGGCAAAAAGCTAAAAAAATATAAAATGGCAGAAAGGACGGGGCAAAAGTATGACAATGACAATGGATGAACTGATGAAAGTGCTCGATATGCAGGAGGATATTCTGCAGTTTACGCATTTTACAAATGCAGACGCATGGGAACTGGGAACGATGATCCTGATGGAGGCAAGACGGCGCGGAGCACAGGTTGGCATCATGATCCGCAGAAGCAACGGGGAAGTTGTATTCCAGTATTGTGATAACGGCATTACGCCGCACAATGTGGAGCTGATGAGACGGAAGAGCAATTCGGTGCTTCTGACGGAGCGGAGTTCGCTGCAGCTCTACATGGCAGCGACGAATGCGCCGGAGAGCGTAAAACAGATGGTACTGGACCCGAAGGAATACGCAATGCTGGGCGGAGGTTTTCCGATCTGCGTGGAAGAAGTCGGCGTTGTGGCGACCGTAGCAGTGTCCGGCATGGGACAGGTTTCGGATCATGATGTGATTGTGAAATGCATCAGCAAATATTTGCATATCGATGAAGTACCAAGAATCAGAACTGTATGAAAATGATGATTGAAACTAAATTTTGTGTATGATACAATGTCACCGGCAAAAAGACATGACAGTTCCATCAGGGACAACAAAACCCCCGTGAGCGGCAACTCACGGGGGTTGGTTTATGTCAGCAGGTTTTGCATATCTTCCGGCAGTGGTGCGTGGAAGTTTAAGGGTTCTCCGGTGATCGGATGGACGAAGGAGAGCGATGCAGAGTGAAGTGCCTGGCGGGGGAAAGTGCCGGGAGTTTTGTTGTAGAGGGTATCGCCGAGCAGCGGATGGCCGATGTAAGCCATGTGGACGCGGATCTGGTGGGTGCGGCCGGTTTCGAGGTTGAGTTCGAGGTGGGAGAAAACGGAGCAGTGCGCGAGGGTGCGGTAATGGGTTACGGAGCGCTCGCCGGAGGCAAAGTCGACGGTGCGCTGGATGAGGGAGCCGTCGAGGCGGGCGATCGGGGCGTCGATGGTGCCGGATGCAGCGGTTTCGCCGAGGGCGAAGGCCTGATACGTGCGGTGGATTTCGCGGGAGCGCATGGCCTGGGAGAGGACGGCGGCGCTTAAGGCGTGCTTGGCGAGTACGATAAGGCCGGTGGTGTCGCGGTCGAGGCGGTTGATGCAGCGGTAGACGAAGGGTTCACCTTTCTGTTCAAAATACCATGCAATGCCGTTTGCCAGCGTATTTTCATAATTTCCAATCGACGGATGAATCGGCGTATCAGCGGGTTTATCCACAACGAGGATGTCGTCATCCTCATACACAACCGAAAACGGAACCGGCCGCGGCAGAATTCCGTCGGAGGGTTCTGTTTCGACAAGGTGCGTTTCGATCACATCCCCGGCGTGCACGGCCTGGCTCGTCCAGGCGCGGACGCCGTTTCGGAAAATGCCGTCCTCTGTGCGTTTTAAGCCCGTAATAATATGGCGCGAATATCCATGCCGGCGGAGAAACCATTCCACAGTCAGATTTTCCCGTTCCTCCTCCGGCGAAACCACATATGTAAACCTGTGTCCCATACACAAAACCTCCGTTTCTATAGCTTTTTTATCGAATGAACCCCGTCATTTCGGGGCAAAATTTCAAAAGAGACTTTCCCAGTCTTTCGCAAGTATAGCCGAAACAGATGGAAAAGCAGAAACTTACTTTTCTATAGCGAAAATATAAAAAAGTATAAAAGTTTCATGAAATGTCAGAATTTGATTGATTTTAGCGAAAG
>ENA-OQDL01000779-OQDL01000779.1-human-gut-metagenome-genome-assembly--contig:-NODE-779-length-18564-cov-4.074361_pt1 | contig 18564 bp, 17 predicted proteins | sample MGYA00242782_ERZ504609 | MGnify/ENA primary metagenome ERZ504609 (study PRJEB26092, sample SAMD00036320) | human gut metagenome | host: Homo sapiens | study: EMG produced TPA metagenomics assembly of... | reverse complement strand
CTTGGTCTCGCTAATTTCATCGCAAATATGCTTGGAGGTTTCGGCATCATTGACATGGTCGGAGGTTTTATCGTCGGCATTGTAACATCTGGTATTGTCATGCTGATCCAAAAAATTCCCCTGCCGCGTTTTATGATCTTTTTCCCGATCACGCTTGTACCGGGCCTTGGTGTCGCACTATGGCTGTCACCTATGGTCCACATGCCTTATGGGCACTGGCACTTAGCCTGTGTATCGGGCAAACAGTACCTGCTGTATGCGGCGTAGCACTGTCCAAGGCACTTGAACAGGTATTTTACCCAAAACATTCTATAAGCAACGCATAGGGGGATATGAAAATGACTGGAAGAAACGAAAAAGAACTGGAAGGCGTCAGCCTTTTGGGAAACCAAACCAATGTATACAGGGCAGACTATGCTCCGGAAGTCCTGGAAACTTTTCCCAATAAACACCCAGAAAATGATTATTTTGTAAAGTTTAACTGTCCTGAATTTACCAGCCTTTGTCCAAAAACCGGACAGCCTGATTTTGCCACGATCTATATTTCATACGTTCCCGGTGAACGCATGGTGGAGAGTAAATCCTTGAAATTGTATCTGTTCAGTTTCCGCAATCATGGTGACTTTCATGAAGATTGTGTCAATATTATTATGAAAGACCTGATCCGCCTGATGGACCCAAAATATATTGAAGTCTGGGGAAAATTCACCCCTCGCGGCGGTATATCCATTGATCCCTACTGTAACTATGGAAAAAAAGATACATTATGGGAAAAAGTAGCTTTTGACCGGCTGACACACCACGATATGTATCCGGAAAAGATCGATAATCGTTAGCCCTCTCCCCCACTCCGCAAAGGAAGGCTTTCCGATACACATAAACTGCCATACCCCACCCGCGCATTTGGCCAGATATCATATCCCGGTAAATGTCTGGCGCCGCGGATGAGGCAGGCTTTTACTTTTTCACCGTATAGAAACGGATCGTTTCCGTTGATGATCCCCCATTGCATCAAAAGGGCTGCCGCTCCGGTAACAAAGGGCGCTGCGAAAGATGTTCCTGTAACAGCTTCGTAGCCGCCCCTGTTTCCGGCTGTGATAATATTCACCCCCGGAGCCACCAGATCTGGTTTTACCTGATTGGTCTGCCGGGTAAAACCACGGCCTGAGAAGTCAGCATAGGCTCTTGTGTGAAAGTCATAGGCGCCTGCAGAAATAATTTTTCTGGCTGTAGAGGGAATAGTCAATGTAGTTTCCGGGATACTTTTTAAAAAACGGGTATCATTATTTAATGCAGCTTTGGAAGGAAGCCACAAATCAAACTGACCGGTAATGATCCTTTCCGGTGTCAGGATAAACTGCCAGATGCCGCTGTCTATATAATCTCCTGCTGGTATAAAATCAAAATATACCTCCTGCGCCATGCTGTAAGGAGAAGGTTTTCCATAATAACTCAGGATCTCTGTATTTTCACTTCTAAAACGCTGTTTCTCCAGATTTTCCTGTAAAGTTCCCATAATAGCACCTGAAGGCGATCTTAGGGAAATAGAAAATATATCTGCATAGGATTTCCACAACTGCACCCCAAAACTATTTTCAAAGGCTGATACAGACAGCTCTATGACCTGCTCTCTTCCCATTTCCAGCAGACCGCCTGTATGACCTGCTCCGGCTCCCTCATTTCCGGTCCCCGCTACGATCACATTTCTGCCATATCCTGTCATATCATCTAAAAAGGTTTCTAAAAGACTGGTTCCGTCGTGAGAACCGTATGTATTTCCAAAGCTTAAATTTACTGCCACCGGCCGTCCCAGCTGTCTGGCTGTGCGAAGAACGAAATCTACTGCTTCCATTAACTGGGTAGTTCTGGGAAAATTATCTGCAAGGGGGATACCCAGTTTTACCACCATCAGCTCACTTTCACAGGCTACACCACGGTATAACCCGCTGCTTCCTCTGCCATTTCCTGCTGCAATAGCAGCTACTGCCGTTCCATGGCCACTTGTATCCGCAGAAGGAACAATCTGCAGTGCCGCAGCCCTGTTTCGCCCCCCAGAACCTTCCCGGTATGCTGACAGAGCCTCATTTATCTCCTCTTTCGTGTATACAATATCCCGGCCCTGATCCCATAGATACAGGATGCGGCTGGTGCCGTCTGGATTTTGAAAATCCGGATGAAGGTAATCAATACCGGAATCGATAATAGCAATGAGAACGCCTTTTCCAGTCAGATCCGTTGGCAGCTTAGTCTCTGCTGATACTCTTTCCGTCACAGTGCCCCCGTCCATACCAAATATATTTTCTAAAGGGTCTGAATTTGCATTTTCTCCACCAATCCCTTGCTGCACGTCCAATAAACAAGAGGCCGCTCTTGCCTGATTTACAGCAAAGAACAGCCTCTTAGGTTTTTCTATATATTCAATTTCCGGTAAGTTTGTAACAAAGTCCACCAGATATTCCGGCACCTTCAGTATACCATAACCACTTAACAATTCCCGTACCTGGATGCCCCGTTCCCGCAATCCACTAAGATCACCAAAATACTTAACAATCAGCTCCCAGGTCCGTTCTTCACGGTCAAAGCCGGTTTCCAGACTTTCAGAACGCATCCTCTCTTCTTCTGATACACTTAAAGACAGATTTAAAAGGTTTTCCCTCTTCTGGTCTGTATTGGCTGCAATTGCCATATCTGTTATATTTTCCTGCTTTCTTACGCCCTTTCCCTAATACTTATGCATCAAAACATAGTTAATATGACATTTTCAGATCTGTCTTACTTCAAAAATCCATTAATGATCTGATTCTCTGCCTCTTCCTCAGTCAGTCCCAATGTCATCAGTTTGATCAGCTGCTCACCGGCAATCTTTCCGATAGCTGCCTCATGGATCAAAGCTGCATCTACGTCGTTTGCTTCCAGTCCCGGAACTGCCAGGATCTTTGCATCGTCCATGATAATGGCGTCACATTCTGTATGACCGCTGCACTTTGCATTTCCTGCAATGCTGGCACGGAAAGTCTGTTTGGAGGTTCCCTTAGCAACGGAACGGGATACTACATCAGCACTGGAGCCTTCACCATTTAACTCTACCTCATAGATACTTTCAGCCACCTGGGCCCCATGAGTGAGAAGACGCTCTCTTACTACCAGTCTGGCACCTGCTGCCAGTTTCGCTGTATTGGTCCGGATGGTAGAGTCAACACCCTTGATCTGGACCATCTCCATTTCCATCTGGCTGTTTTCTTCCATATATACTTCTGTTCCCGGATTCAGAACACGTTTTCCTGTACCGTCACCTTCACCGTAATGCTTTTCTACGTATTTAACTTTCGCATTCTTTCCAATGAAAAATCTGTGGATGCCGTCATGCTCAGAGTCCTGATCGCCACAGTTGTGGATACCACAGCCTGCTACGATCACTACATCAGAGTCTTCGCCAATGTAGAAATCATTGTAAACCATTTCTTTTAATCCGCTGGCACTTACCACTACCGGAATATGGACACTTTCATGCTTTGTTCCCGGCTTGATCTTAATATCAATTCCCGGTTTATCTGTTTTAGTTGTAATATCAATGTTGGCTGTGGTACTTCTTCCAGCCATTTTCCCGTTAGCACGGATATTGTAAGCACCTTCCGGCACTCCGTGAAGGTCAGCTACTTCTGCAAGAAGTCTCTCCTGGATCTGATCCATCATTCCTGATCCTCCTTTCCGTCATTTCCCGTAAAACCGGAACAAACGCCTACTGCTGCTGCGGTTCCCATAATTTCAGGCATGATCTCTTCTCTGGTTCCCTGTTTTACGATCTTGCCATCTGCGATCACAACGATCTCATCTGCAATATTTAAAATACGCTCCTGATGGGAAATAATGAGAATGGAGCCATTATTATTCTTTCTCATACGCTCAAATACCTGGATCAGGTTCTGGAAGCTCCAAAGATCGATCCCCGCTTCCGGTTCGTCAAAAACAGAAAGCTTTGCATTTCTTGCAATAACAGTAGCGATCTCAATTCTCTTTAATTCACCACCGGAAAGACTTGCGTTAATCTCACGGTTGATATAATCTTTTGCACAAAGTCCTACCTCGGACAAATACTGACAGGCCTGCGCTGCTGACAGCTTCTTTCCTGATGCCAGACGCAGAAGATCCAATACCTGAACACCTTTAAAACGGACTGGCTGCTGGAAAGCAAAACTGATGCCCATCCTTGCTCTTTCCGTAATGTTCTTCTCTGTAATATCTTCTCCGTCAAAGAAAATCTGACCGCCGGTCGGGCGTTCGATCCCCATGATCAGCTTTGCTGTGGTGGATTTTCCACCTCCGTTTGGTCCTGTAATGACCACAAATTTGCCATCATTCACCTTCAGGCTGATATCTTTGATGATTCCTTTTTCTCCCTTGTCATCATTTACTTCAAAGGAGAGATGTTTTAGTTCCAGCATCTGCTGTCCCCCCACCTTTCTTTATTATTCCAAATAATAGTTTTCCGTTTATCTTCTCCAAAATATCCGGAAAGCAAAAACAGGAAGCCAGTTTCCTGACCTCCTGCTCATCTCCTGCAGAAGAAGGGAGTCGAACCCTCAAGGTATTACTACCACACGGACCTGAACCGTGCGCGTCTGCCAATTCCGCCACTTCTGCATCTCTGCGTTGCTATTTTCTCAAGCAACGTAGATGATTATATCGTAAAACATATTGTTTGTCAACAGTAATTTTGAATTTTTTGAAAAGTGGAAGGTTTTGTAAAAAATATAAAATTTAAACCACCTGCTGACCGGTCAGTTCGTATCGGCTTTTACAAAGTTTCGATAAACCGTCCGAAATCAATTCTTCCCTTTTTTGTATTCTTATATACACCGGCGCATTCCAAAACCTGGACAAACACTTTTCCAATTTCTTTCTGCAGAATGGCATGGATGTTATCCTCTGTTATTTCATAGGATCCAAGCCAGGAATCCACCCAGTCTGCATGCTTTTCGATCTGCGGATTGCTGCGGACATCCTGCTTTTCAAGGATATATTGTTCCAAAAGCGCCATTTCCTTTTTCAGCCGCGCCGGCAAAACAGCCAGTCCCATTACTTCGATCAGGCCGATGTTTTCCTTCTTTATATGGTGAAGGTCTGCAGACGGATGATATACACCCCACGGGCACTCATCCGTTGTAACATTGTTTCGAAGTACCAGATCCAGTTCATACAGATTTCCATGCATTCTTGCGATCGGAGTAATCGTATTGTGCGGTGTTCCGTCTGTTTCACTAAAAATGAAAGCTTCCTTATCGGTATATCTGCGCCATGCAGTAAGGATATGATCTGCTGCCAGAGTAATCCTTTCTGTATCGGTTCCTCTTAATCGGATAACAGACATGGGCCATCTCACGATACCGGCTGTCAGATCCTCATAGCCCGGAATGACAAATTCACTCTCATAAGGTGCCTTGGCCATTGCAAAGACATAGCCGCCACCCTGAAAATGATCATGGCTTAAAATGGAACCGCCGACAATCGGAAGGTCCGCGTTGGAGCCGGCCGTATAGTGCGGAAACAACTTTACAAATTCCAATAGTTTTCTAAATACAGCCTGGTCAATCTTCATTGGCCGGTGCGCTTCATTGAAAATGATGCAGTGTTCATTGTAGTAAACATACGGAGAATACTGTAGGAAATACTGTTCTGCGCCCAGTTTGATCGGGATCACCCGGTGGTTCTGCCTTGCCGGATGAGAAAGATTTCCTGCAAACCCTTCGCTCTCTTTGCATAAGAGGCAGCTTGGATATCCGGTACTTTTTACTGCGCCGGCCCGGGCAATGTCTCTCGGATCTTTTTCCGGCTTAGACAGGTTAATGGTAATATCTATCGGACCATACTCGGTATCCGTTACCCATTTTTCATCTTTTGCGATGCGGTCTGTACGGATATAATTTGTATCCTGGCTCAATTTATAGAAATAATCTGTGGCCTTTTTTCTGTCTTCCTGGTAAAGGCTTTGAAACCTGGATCTGACAACAGACGGCAGCGGAGTTAACAGCCCCATGATCCTGGTATCAAATAGATCTTTCCAAGCGATGGTATCTTCTTCCAGAATTCCCTTCTGATGAGCATAAGAGACCATATCTTCCAGAATTTCAGCTAATGGCCGGCTTTTCAGGATTTCTTCTTCATGAAACTCCGAAAGACGAAAGAGGTCTAATAACTGATTTGTCACAAAAATCTGATCATCCTCCGATACCAGACCACATTTTAAGCCATAAGCCACAAGTTCATTGATCTGTGTATTGATCATAGCAATCTTCCCCCTTTAATCAGCTTTGTACCCATGTGGATGGGCCTGATGCCATTTCCAGGCTGTTTCAATGATTACTCTCAGATCTGCATACTGCGGTTTCCATCCCAGGATACCTTTTGCTCTTCCACTGGAAGCAATCAGAGTTGATGGATCTCCTGCTCTTCGTGCTTCTTCCTTTGCAGGGATCGGATGTCCGGTTACTTCTCTGGCAGTTTCCACAACCTCTTTCACAGTAAAGCCGACTCCGTTTCCAAGGTTAAAGATATCGCTCTTTCCGCCGTTTCGCAGATAGTTCATAGCCAGAATATGTGCCTGAGCGAGGTCATTGACATGGATATAATCCCTTACGCAGGTGCCATCTTTTGTATCATAATCCGTACCGAAAATGGAAATATACTCTCTCTGGTGGTTCGGTACCTGAAGAATCAGCGGGATCAGATGTGTTTCAGGATTATGAGCCTCACCAATTTTTCCATTCGGATGCGCGCCACAGGCATTAAAGTAGCGCAGGGAAACATATCTTAAATTGTGTGCGATGGAGGTCCAGTGGAACATTTTTTCCATGGACAGCTTCGTTTCGCCATAGCAGTTGGTCGGAACAGTCGGATCGGTTTCCAGGATCGGAATGCTCTCAGGCTCTCCATACGTTGCCGCTGTGGACGAAAAGACGATCTTGTCAATTCCATGAACCACCATGCTCTCCAAAAGCACCTCGGTACCGCATAAATTATTACTGTAATACTTAAGCGGGTCCTTCATGCTTTCCCCAACCTGGGAACTTGCTGCAAAGTGAATGACACCGTCGATATCTTCTTTTTCAAATACAGAATCCATAAAAGCTCTGTCCCGGATATCGCCCTGGTAAAATTTAGCTTCTGGATGAACAGCTTTCCTAAATCCAGTAAGAAGATTGTCAACAATTACAACATTTTCACCTGCATCGATCAGCTCATATACCGTGTGAGATCCGATATAACCGGCTCCACCTAATACCAAAATACTACCCATCTTCATGTCCTCCTTCTATAAAACTTTCACACCACCGTATTTACGGATCTTAAGCACCTGGCAGGTGCCTTCACCGAATATATCTTCCATTGCTTCCCGGTAATCTTCCACCATATTCTCTGGAACAAATGCCTGGATCGTTCCTGCAAATCCGCCGCCATGCACCCGGCTGGCTCCCTGTTTGCCCAAAACCATGTCACTTACAGCCAGCGCTACCGAAAGGTTCTGATGGCGGATATACCGGCTGGTATAGACATTCTGCAAATATTTATAAGAAGAATTCCCAGATTCTTTTACCAGTTCCAGAAACTCTGAAAAATGATCCTGTTTTAATGCTTCCGCTTCCTGCTGCACTCTTTCATTCTCATTCATAAAATGAATAGCCCGAAGAAACGCTCGGTCACCGGCTTTTTCCCGGATCTGTGGTATGTCTCTCAGAATATCCTGTTTGGATACCTGGCCCAACACTTCTTTACCAAAGAATTCGGCAACCTGCTTCATTTCCTGCGGGATTGCTGCATAATCCGGGGTTAAATCTGCGTGAGAACCCTTTGTATCGGTGATACATAAGCTGTATCCATGAGCATCCAGGTCAAGCTGTACCTGCTCGATCTTTGGCCGTTTCACATCAGCAAAATTAATATGGACCAGGCTTCCAACAGAACATGCCATCTGATCCATCAGCCCGCATGGCTTGCCAAAATAAACATTTTCCGCATACTGGCCAATTTTTGCGATTTCTACCGCGGATATTTCATTATTGTTATAAAGGTAAGAAACGATCGTTCCAATCAGTGTCTCAAACGCTGCGGAAGAGGATAAACCGGCGCCAATTAACACATCGCTTGTAATATACGCCTGAAATCCACCTATGCTGTATCCGTTTATCTGTATCTTCGCGAGAACGCCACGGATCAGTGCGGCGGTTGTTCCCTCCTCGGATTTACGCTTATCCAGATCATCAATATCGACCTTAATTTCCGATGTATAGCCATCCGATAAAATCGTTACCCTCGGCCGGTTTAACTTTTTGACTATGGCAATGGCATCGCGGTTAATGGATGCTGCCAGCACTTCCCCGTGCTGATGATCCGTATGGTTTCCTCCGATCTCGCTTCTGCCCGGTGCACTGAATATCTCTACTTCATCCGCACCGAACGTGGCATTATACTGGTAAAGTGCCTGCTCATAACGCTTTTTCTCATACGGAATAATATACGGATCCGCATAAATCTCAGTTAATCGTTCATCCAACCGTCCTTCATGGATTGCCTCAATGATCTTGTTCGTTCTCATAATCCATCCACCTTTTGCTTTCCGAAAGCCATTTATGGTTCTGTCTTAATCTATTTTCTTTTCTGATGCATACGGGAAATCTACTTTCATATCCCGGAAATAATACTCTTTATCCCGATCACTGATTTCTCTTAAAACCCTGCAGGGATTTCCTACTGCTACTACATTGGCCGGAATATCCCTTGCTACCACACTGCCGACCCCGATCACGGTATTATCGCCAATGGAAACACCCGGCAAAATGGCAGCATTGCTGCCGATCCTGATCTCCCGGTCTGCAGTGATTATAATCAAACATCAATTCTTTGCAGTCTTTCCGCTCATTTTTCAGGCGTTCTTCTATCTCCTGATTGACCGGATCTACATGCCCGGATTCATAAAACAGCATGCCTGCTTTTATACGTTCTTCCAGATTCATTTTTCATTCCCCATACAATACACAGATATTTCCATTTCGTTTCACACGATGGTTATTTTTCCGGTTGCACGGAGGCTTAGCAGATGGCAAAGGAATAGGAAATAACATTTTCTGCATTGATGCGGTATGGCTCTTCCACGTCACTTCCCCAGCTGTCAATTCCACCAACACCTCTTACTGCGCCACAAACGCACAGAACAGTCCTTCTTGCCGGCGGCAGTTCTTCATAGTGTGTTGCGTTTTCAATCTCTTCTGCTGTATATGGAAGGCAGGAAAAAGCAAACGGCTCGTCTGTTTTTTCAATTTTTAAGATCTGCAAAGAATAATCCCTTCTGCTGTTATCAAGACTCGTATATCTCGTAACCTCCAGCCAGTCCGTATCCATATGCATTCCACAATCCTGCGGAACAAGGTATGGGGTAAGGCTTAAATCACTCACCTGATATACCCCTTTTACAGCGCCTGCTTTCCGGTCCGGATAGGTTTCTCCGGATAAGCCCTCATACATGTAGCTGTCTGCAAGTGTCGGCATAATGAATCTCATGCCAAACACAGGAAGCTCCGGGAGACCCTTTACTCCGTGGTATTCTACATCCACCCTGATTTTTCCGTTTCCGGTCACAGTATAGCTTACCAGAACTGTCGCGGAAGGATTGCTGATGGTCTTATAGGTGAATTTTACAATGATCTCATCTGCAGATACGTCGCCCTCATAGATATTATTGTCCGGAGCATACTGCTTCTGCATTTCACCGTCCATGATGACTTCGACATTCTGACAGTCGATAAACGTATCTGCTGCCATCCAGCTGCCGCTTTTAATATGGAATTTGCTTCCCCGGTCGTTATCTGTCAGTGCTCTCCAGAAGGTCGGCTTAGGGCAACGGTACAGCCATTCATAGCCGTTTTTTACAATAGACTCCAGACCGCCCTGAGCATAAGAGAACGTATAGTCGAACCCTTTTCCGTGTACACCGAGCACATAGTCACCATAAACCACTCTCAATTTCCCATTATCTGTATAAACCATAATAATACCTCACTTCCTGCATAGCCGGCTTCTCCACACGGTTTGCAAATACAATTCCATCTCCTGAAAATTCATAATCGGAAGGTCTGTCATCAAAGTCTCCACCATAGCGGAGCACTTCTTTCCCCGTAACTTCATCCTTTACATAAAGTGCTTGATCAATAAAGTCCCAGATAAATCCACCATGGTACATGTCATATTTATCAATCAGGTGCATGTAGGTGCCAAGTCCACCCATGGAGTTTCCCATGTCATGCATGAACTCACATAAGAGGTAAGGCTTTTTTGGATCATTGTCCAAATATTCTTCGATCTCATACGGCTTTGCATACATACGGCTTTCCACATCGGAAATTGTGTCTTCATAAGCTCTGTTATAGAAGGAGCTTTCATAATGGATCAGGCGGCCGTCTTGTTTCTCTTTATAATAGGTGTTCATGGCCTCGATATCATCCCCAGCATAGGACTCATTTCCCAGGGACCAGAATAAAATGGCGGTATGGTTTTTAAACGTTTCAAAGTTGCTTCTGGCTCTGTCTACCACAGCCTCTTTCCACTGCGGGATTGATCCCGGCACGTTGCAGGAAGGTTCGATCGCACCAAGCTTCTGGAAGGTTCCGTGGCTTTCTAAGTTGTTTTCAGCCATCATATAGATTCCTGCTGCGTCGCACATATAATACCACGGGATCTGATCCGGATAATGGCAGGTGCGCACGGCATTGATATTATTTCTTAAGATGCATTCAATATCGGATTTCATTTCGTTCATACTGATGCAGCGGCCTGTTTTAGGGCTCCACTCGTGACGGTTCACACCGGTCAGGACCAGGCGTTTCCCATTTAAATGGATCACCTTGTCGATCACATCGATCCGTCTAAAGCCGATGTCATACGGTACTACTTCAGCCAGATTTCCGCTTTCATCCGTCAGCTCCACATATGCATGGTAGAGATACGGGTGATGGTTGTCCCAGGTTTTTACCTGCGCATCATCTGTCTGAATTTCTTCAGTGTAGATTCCGTTTTTCTCCTGCAGGGCAGCAGATTTTTCCAGCACAACACTGCCTTCCTGATCCTTTAACACAAACCGGGCATTGATTTTACGGTTCTCTGGTGCGGATACTTTCAGATTTACGGATAATTTGCCGCTCGCATTATCCTTATACAATTCCGGGCGGAACCACACATCCTCCAGATGGATCTCAGGAACCGCACGCAGGGTAACATTTCTGAAATTCCAAAAAGCGGAGAAATCCTGATCTTCCAGGAATGCTGCCGTACTCATCTTATGCACCTGTACCGCCAGTACATTGCCCTTTTCCCGGATGAATGGCGTCAGATCAAACTCGGAAGGAGTAAAGGCTATCCTCTGCATATCCTACGAACTGACCGTTCAGCCACAGATACATTGCCTCTTCCACGCCTTCAAAGCAGATACGGACTCTCTTAGAGCACAGCTCCGGATCCAGATCAAAGCGTTTGATATAGGAACCTACCGGATTATACTCAGCTTCGCTGAACATTCCGGCTCCGTCTCCGGTGCTCTCCATGCTGTAGGCGCCTCTGCGGTATTCTTTTCCCTCCCATGGGTACATGGTATTGATGTAGCGGATCTTATCATATCCAGCCAGTTCAATATGGCCCGGCACCATGATCTTATCAAAGTTTTTCGCATCAAAATCCTCTTCATAGAAGTTTTCCGGTCTGCTCTTAACATTCTTACTGAAAACAAATTCCCACTGTCCATTTAAAGACTGGATCAGTGCGTTTTCCTTCTTTTCCAGTGCTTCGTAGCTTTCATAATAAGTATGATCGCTGTGCGCTTCCAGCTGATTTACCCGGAATACTTCCGGATTATCCAACCATTTCATATCTGCGTTCATGTTCTATCTTCTCCTTTTCTAAAATAAGCTCCTAAAGAAAACTTTAGAGGCTATTGATTTATGATTCCTGCATATTTTCAATTAATTCGCGGTTTGCACCCTCCACATTTAAGAAGGAAAGGATAACCGTAATGATGATATCAAAGATAAATGGCAGCCAGAGGTACATAAAATACATCATTTTGATACAGCTGGCCGGCTGAACCGCATTGTCCATATTGATGTATCCGCTGATATCAAGCAACCATCCAGAAAGGGCAATACCGATACCGCCACCGAGTTTAATACCCATGGAAGTGCAGGAGAACATGGAACCATCAATACGTTTTCCGCTCTTTAAATAGGTGTATTCGGAACACTGTGCAATAACTGCACTCATATCACCCTGCCAAGGGCCTTCACCTAAAGAGGTCATTGCGATAAATAATAGCATCAGCGGAATACTTCCCATATAACCTGCAAATACTACCAGCAGACGGGAAAAGCTTGCAAATACATAGCTGTATTTATTCAGCTTGTACATTCCATTCGCCTTTGCTACCAGCATTGGTGTAATCGCCAGGGCAATAATCAGAGGGATATTGTTGGCCCATGAGAACACACCGAATAAGTTCTTATTTAACAGAACATAGGTCATAAAGAAAATTCCCACATTAACCATTGCCGCACGAAGCTGCTGTAAAATGTAAATCACACAGATCATGGAAAAATACTTGTTTGCAAACAACAGCTTTACAGTCTGCTTGAAAGTAAGCTTGTCATCCTCAAGTCCCGTAGAACTATTGGATTTTAATTCTTCTTCCGGAAGTTCTTTTACGGAAAATACAGCAAGCGTATTGGTGATGATACCGATCACACAGTAAATGAGTGCAATGATTCTCCATGCTGCTGCACCGTTGCCGAGAAGCTCAACTGCTCCTACAGTAATAGACTGAATTGCAAGGTTTGTAGCAAAGGAAAACATGAAACGGAAAGAACCCATCTGCACTCGTTCTTTACTGTTCTTTGTTACCAGAGAAGTCAGTGCTGCATATGCGATGTTATTTGCCGTATAGAATACTGCGTTTAACAGAGTATAACAAATAAAGAACCAGGCATACTGCGCGGTTTTACCCATATTAGTAGGGATCGCAAAAACTCCGTAGAGCGTGATAGCACAGCCAAAGAAACCATAAAACATCCAGGGTCTTGCCTTACCCATTTTGCTCTTTGTCCGGTCGATCATGGTTCCAAAAAAAATATCCGTTATACCATCAAATAATTTGGATACTGCAATTAATGTGCCAACGATTCCTGAATTTAAGCCAATTGTATTTGTCAGGTAAATCATGACAAAAGATGACAGGAACGCATAAACTACGTTTCCTGCAATATCACCGCTTCCGTATCCCACTTTGTTATGCCATTTCAGGTATGTCTTCTCTTCCATTTTAATCCCCTTTTCATATAATAATCTTTGTCATCCTGCCTTTTCAATACGTTGTAACTACTATACAAAAATGCGTGGGAAAACTCCATATCTTTTATGAGACAGAATATGCACAAAATGATAGGGGTTACATACTCTCCCACCACTTAGCCAACACTTGAAGTGTGAGTTTTTCGTTCGATTGCCCTATAGGGCAAAGCATAAGCGAGCTATCCCCGTGTGTCCCACAGTTTTATTAGAATGATATTATTGGAATTTTTATTGCAAAGATCAGGAAATTTTCTTTTCTATATCCGGCATCATTCCAGATATTCGAATACCTTCCCTGCATATATTGATTGCTGCGTTTTGATCCCGGTCCATTCGATTTCCGCATGCACACTCATAAATGCGATCACTCAGCTGCAGATCTTCTTTTATGTTTCCACAGCAGCTGCAGGTTTTGGAACTGGGATACCAGCGGTCAATACGGACCCGTTTCTTCCCGGCACGTTCCATTTTATATGCCAAAAAATCCGTGGACATTCCCCGGCTATTGTCATGAACACTCTTTCCAAAACACATATCCTGGCTTATTTCTTTCATATTCAGATCTTCCATGCACACGATATCATAGGAATTGGCTATCTTCCTCGACTCCTTATGCAAAAAATCCTTTCGCTGATGTGCGATATGGGTATGGATCCGTGCCACTTTCTTCTTTTGCTTTTTATAACGGCTACTTCTTAGTTCGCAGTGGCTCAGTTTACGCTGCTCCCTTGCCAGCTTCTTCTGAGCTTTTGAGAAAAAAATGAGGATATGCTGCACGATTTCCATTGGAATCCACATATAACTCCTTCATGGAAAAATCAAGACCAATCGCGGATTCAGCTTTCCTGATTTCGTTCACCGGTTCTTCGCAGGAATATAACAAAGCAACATAGTATCGTTCATCTGCTTCCTGAGTGATGGTTGCACCTTTCAACTGGTAACCTTCCTCAATCTTCCGATGCTGTCTGATGCGGACCCAGCCAGCTTTTGGAAGTTTTAACCTTCCATTCTGTAAGACGATGTTTCCATTCACACAATTGGTTGTATAGCTTTTTTACTGGCTTCTTTTTTGATCTGAACTTTGGAAAGCCTACAGAAACATCATGAAAGAAATGATGCATCTGTGCATTACACAATGCCAGACTGTCTACTTCCTTCAGCCACGGAAACTCCGACTTATACCTGGCCGGTGTCACGCTTAAGTTTTTTCCCATTTTCTCATAGTAGGCTTTTTTCTCTGCAAACGGGAGTCAAAAAACTCCTCAGAAGCCCCCACTTCAAATTTCATCAGAAATAAAATGGGTATACCATGACCCAAATAGGATTCATTCTTGTTTTCCGCAATAAAGCTACACATATAATAAAAATTAAAACCATAACCCATTTTGTTTTAACAAAGGTAACCGTACCATTTCCCCAAAAAGCCGTCATAAGAATCAAAATTCCCGCTGACGCTATCATTGCTACTACTGCAGGGCGAAGTGAATGCAATACCTCCTGCATCATATCCACGCTTCTATACTTTAGATACAATTTTGCTAACACGGTTACAATAATACAGGACGGCAAAATGCATCCAAACGTAACGACCACTGCCCCGAGTACACCTGCAATCTTGAGTCCTACAAAAATTGCCGAATTAACTGCAATAGGTCCGGGGGTCATCTGCGATATTGTAATAAGATCTGTAAATTCTGACATGGTAAGCCACCTATGGTTAGTAACTACCTGACTCTGAATCAACGGCATAGCTGCATATCCACCGCCAAAACTGAATATTCCGACCTGAATAAAGCTCAAGAATAATTGTAAATACATCATTTTCCGCTTCTCCTTTTTACTGGAAGCCGGGGCACATGCCCCGGCCAGAACCTACCCGTTGATGAGTTCATGCTCTGCAACATATTTCACCATGTAATCATCAATCAGGCGATTTTGCTTTTGAAAAGCATACATGAGCGTCTTTTCGCAAACACGGTTAATCATTCTTGGGATACCGGTTGAAATGCGATAGATCTCATCAAGTGCTTTCTCAGTAAATATCGTTTGCGAACATCCTGCATACTCCAGATAGCTGTTTACGTACTGTTCTGTTTCAGCGCGATCCAGATGCGGCAGTGTACAGTACATGTCAATTCGTTGCCGGATTGCGGAGTACTTTTGAAGTTTCAGCTTGTTGTCCCAGAGTTCTGTCTGACCGACCAGCACCACAACCATCGGACTCATGGAATCAAAACGGTAATTCAGCAGAAAACGGAATTCTTCCAGCGTTTCTTTTTCTAACAGATGTGCCTCATCAAGAATGCAGACTACCTTTTGATGACGGACACCACGAATGATTTCAATCTCCTGTTGAAGTTGCCGTTTGGAATCACCGCGGTAAAAGCGGGATTCCAGGCCAAGCTGATCCAACAGACCTTTGTAGAACCATCTGGGTGTCAGCTTTGAATCTGACAGATACAGTACGATATACTTTTCTTTAGGAAGTTCTTCGTAAAACCGTCGGATCAAAGTGGATTTTCCACATCCGGGTTCTGCTGTTACTACGGCAAAGAGTTGTCGGTCCGCAGCGTAACAGAGCCTGCCAAGAGTTTCTCTCATGGCCTGGCTTTCGAACAGCTGATCCGCTGGCACATTTCTGGTGAAGGGGGTATGCTTCATATCAAAGAACTGTTCATACATGGCTTGCCTTCTCCTTCCTCAGTGATGCATAGGAAATGGCATCAGCCAATCGTTCTTTCGATTCCTGATGTTTCTTTTCCAGCGCATCCAGAAGACGCGATGTTTCCGGCTGTACTGGAAGCATACTTGCTGGTATTACCTGTTCCTGATTGCAATAAGAACTTATCTGCAGCGGAGTGGCGGTAAATGGCACAATGCCGGGATACCGTATTGTCAGCGTATCTGGAGATACTGGATCATAAGAAATCTCTACGGTATGTCCAATCAAAGCTGGGGTTGTTTCATACTTCCGTCCATGAAAACTGATACATCCGCCTTTGTCAACTTTTCGGTTTGCGTGATGCAAAAAAAGCTTCCGCAACAACAGACGCATCAAGGAAGGTCAGTGGTCTGGTATCCCGGTTGAATTCCTGCAAAGGAGTAATGCCTTCTGGAGGAATTTCTACTCCCATGCTGGCGTAGTATTCGGCAATGGCAGCATGACTATCCTTGTGATAATACTCGTCCAGGTAAACACTCCAGAGAGCATTAAGTTCTTCAAGTGTACAGACTTTTTTGAGTTTTATCTCGCGCAGGAATGCATCTACTACCTGATGGAACTTTTCGATGTAGATGAAAGCCTATTCTCCAAAAATAAAGTTACGGTTGTAAACTTCTGGTTCAGCGGATGCAAGCCTTGCGTTGAAGAACTTTCTAAACTGAATGAATTAAATGATAAAATTAAAAAAATGGGCGGCGAAGTTGTTGGTATCAATACAGACACATTAGATGATAATCAGGATGGGATCAAAGAAGCGAAAGACATCCTCAAGTCCCAAGGAGTTTCCTACAAAAACTTGACTTTCGCTTCCGATTCAACAGTTGGAAAATATGCAGGAAACATTATAGCATTTCCACCAACAGTTCTCGTAGATAAAAGCGGAAATATCATTAGCGAACCTTTCATGGGCGGAATCGATGATCAAGCAAACTACGAGCAATTAATGAAACAAATTCAGTCCATACTTGATCAGAAATAATTCATTTACTGAAGATTTATGCTTTTTTATGTTGTATATGAATGCTTGATTCCGCTTATCAGAAAGCGCGTGAAATAAACGATGAACTGGAAGAGCTTTTAAAGGATACTTTAACGAATTAACTTTCGAAAGAGTTCCGGTATAAAAACGGGGAGTTTTCCCTCCCCAAAAAATTTTTTAAACTTACACAAAAAACTTGACAAACCCATGGTATACGTTATGTGGAACAGGAAGAAAGCTATACCTTCTTGAATCAGGATAAAATGCCGGTCTATGGCGATTCTGAATATGAACTACTCGGTAACTAAGTTACCAGAGCATCTGAAATCTGGCGGGATACCGCCTTTTTTCAGGGTGCGTCCATGACACCACTATTGCTTGCCTTTCGGCTATACAGCTACTTTTATTATTTCTGGATTTTTTAGTCCGGCCGGATATTGACCGATGTTCTGCTTGAAAATTAATATGGCCTCCTTCCTGGTTTTCATGACCACACTCCAGAAAAAACACAATCAACATCAAACACTCCCACGCAGATTCAAACCCATATCGGAGTTAGATATCGAATGCTACGACTAAAAGTTCTTCATCGTTGACCATGCCGTTCACTTCCCTTCGGCCTCATCATCCTGGCATAGAAAGCCATTTGCCGGCAATCTATCTTACGGATGCATAGTCGTCAAACTATCAGCATCAGGAAGTAATTTCAAATCCTAAATATCTCGTTCCCTGAAAACTTAGGTTTCCCTGGTTTCTCTCTGCCAGCAGTCCATATTCTGATCTACTCACCCTAAGTTCCATCCGGTCACCGCTCTCCACCTGAAAAGTCACATAGTAGGAAGTTGAGGTGGTTGTGCTAAAACCATGGGCACCTGTAGGATCCCCCGCATTTGCATGTTGCTGCTGAGTAACCTGGGTACGTTTGGTCACAACCGTTGCCGGCACGGTAAGCCTGGGTGAATGGTTATTCTTATTCCATGTAGATATATTTTTTACGATCAGAAAAAGTATCACAGCACATACGCAAACAAATACCATCTGAAACATGATCATTACAAATGAAAAAAACACAGCATATCTCCTCTTTCTATGTTCCTGCAGCTTATTCCATCTCCCGCATTCTGTTTCGATACTGCTGTGGGGAGTATCCCTTCTTACTGCGGAATGCACGGCTGAAATAGGATGGATTGCTGTATCCTACAATCTGCGAAATTTCATTGACTGAATAAGCCGTTGTTTCTAATAAAATTTGTGCATTCATGATACGCACTGATGTAATAAACTGTATGGGTGTTTCCCCTGTATATTTTTTAAAGTTGCGAATGAACCAGCTTGTGCTCATTCCCTTTGAATATGCATATTCTTTAACATTAATCTCCAGATTGTATGAGGAACTGAAATAAGAAATAGCCACTTCCATTTCGCGATCCATATATTCATCCTTCAGGACATGCTCTCTTGTCAGTTCCCGTTCAAATTCGAT
>ENA-OQDL01000778-OQDL01000778.1-human-gut-metagenome-genome-assembly--contig:-NODE-778-length-18570-cov-13.332755_pt1 | contig 18570 bp, 17 predicted proteins | sample MGYA00242782_ERZ504609 | MGnify/ENA primary metagenome ERZ504609 (study PRJEB26092, sample SAMD00036320) | human gut metagenome | host: Homo sapiens | study: EMG produced TPA metagenomics assembly of... | reverse complement strand
GATGCTTTCCAGATACATGCAGGACTTGTTCAAAGTCACGCGGCCGATGTTGTTCTGGACCGTGACCGTGCAGGACAGCGTGCCGCTGCGGTAGGTGGTGGCATAGATGGTGGCGGTGCCCTCCTGATACGCGGTGAGGTTGCCGTTGCGGTCAACGGAGACAACGGCAGGGTTGGAGCTGCGCCACTGGAGCACATCATCATAGCCGTTCCTGCTCTTCAGATACAGCTGGCTGCGGGGCTGGGGGTTGTTGTACTCGATCTCCATCGAGAGAACGCTGGTGTTCAGCTGGCTGGCCTCATCGACGTAGACTATGCAGCTGCCGGCAGAGCCGCCAGCTGAGCGGGCAGTGATGATGGCCGTGCCCTGACTCCAGCCGGTCACGCAGCCATTGCCGTCCACAGTGGCAACGCTGGCGTTGCTGCTGGTCCAGGTGATGCGGCTGGACTGGTCTTCCACATACAGCACCTTGAGGTATTGGCTGGTGCTGCTGCTTCCGGACTGAATGGTCAGATACAGCTCGTCCTGATCCAGACGGATGTAGCCGTAAGTATCATCGTAGCTGATATAGCCGTCGTCCTCGTAATAATCGTAGTCGTTTGCCTGCCCCAGTAACTTCCGGGGCGGCCTGATCCGGCGCAAGCGCCGAAGCTGCCTGCGGCGCGGCGATCAGCACCCCGCAGGCGAGGGCTGCAGCCGCAAGGGGAAGCAGTTTTTTCCGTTTCATGAGCAGATTCCTTTCCGTGCATCGTCCAATAAAAGTGGCGGCACGTTCAATATTCCTGATACTAGGATACACCATGGAAGGATTCTTTTCCAGTTCTTTCTATATATAATTTGTATTTTGTAACAAATAACAGAGCAGGTGTCGAAAACCGTCATTCTGACACAGTGTTCCCCTGCTGCTCTTCCCCGTTCCCGCTCGTAATGCAGCCAGGGGCTGACGATTTTTATGGTCTGTTCTTCTTCACAGACCTGATACACCAACCGATGCTGTAAGTGTACGTTCTTTGCAATGTCAACTGCGTTTTGCCGCTGATTTTTCCTCTCTTTCTCCCCTCTTTCAACCGGGAACGCTCCCGCAAAAAGTTACAAAGCGGTACGGTTTTGCCGGTAGTTTCTGACCGTTCCCGGGAATTTACGGGAAGTCCAGTGCGTTTTGCTCTGCTGGCAAATCAATCTGCACAAAAACAGGTCGGGAGTATGTACAGATTGCACGAAACTGTTTTTTCATTCTTGATTTTTTATACGGAATGTGCCATACTATAGCCACTGGAAACGTTCCCGACAACGTTTCCGATAGTTCTTTCAGAGATGAGGGATTCCGGCAATGGGCAACATGACGATCAAAGATATCGCACGGATCAGCGGCTGTTCCGTCAGCACGATCTCCCGTGTGATCAACGATCGCCCGGATGTCCGGCCGGAGACCAAGGAACGAGTCCTGGAGGTAATGCGGGAAGCAGGCTTTGTGCCCAACACCAACGCACGGCAGCTCAAGATCCAGCAGTCGCGCAGCCTGGTGTTCGTGGTCAAAGGCACCCGCAACATCTTCTTCTCCGACTTTCTTGTGCAGCTGCAGCGGGCCGCCACCCTTTACGGGTACAACGGCATCGTCTCCTATCTGGACGAGAATGCCAACGAGATCGACGCCGCTGAAAAGATCCTGCGCGAGATCAAACCCAAAGGCATGATTTTCCTGGGCGGCAGCGTCGCAAATTCCAGAAAGGATTTGCCAACATCAGCGTCCTTCGGTGCTGGCCACCCCTCGTGTCGGACGAGCTGGACTTTCCCAACCTGTCCATGGTGGGCGTGGATGACCGGGCAGCCGCCTATCAGGCTGTGTCCTACCTCATCCAGCAGGGCCACCGCAAAATCGCTGTGCTGGGCGGCCCGGCCACGAGCCACCCCAGCATGATGCGCCGTCAGGGTGCGCAGCAAGCCATGGAGGATGCGGGCATTCGCTTCGAGGACAAGCTCTACGGCCTGTCCAACTACGATTTCGAGTCCGCGTATCACGCTATGAATGGACTGCTGGCCCGCCGGGCTGAGTTCACTGCCCTGTTTGCCATGAGCGATGTGATCGCCTTTGGTGCCATCCGGGCGCTGGTGAGCGCTGGGCTCCGGGTGCCGGAGGATGTGTCGGTCATCGGCTTTGATGGCATTACGATGTCCCGCTACTGTGTGCCTGTGATGACCACCATCGTCCAGCCCAGCGAGCAGATCGCTCTGCAGAGCATTGAGCTGCTGGTGCGGCAGATCGAGCACGGCACCCCCGCTCAGACCGTGACGCTGCAGCCGGAGCTGCAGCAGGGCGAGAGCGTAAGGGCCCTCTGAAATTTTTGTATCCCCTCCGTCGAAGGACGGAGAGTATATAGTTGATCTTTAATTTTAATAAGAAGGAGAACTTATTATGAAAAAGATGATCACTCGTCGTAACTTCCTGAAGGCCGCTGGCGTTTCCGCCGCTGCTCTGGGTCTGGCTGCCTGCGGCGGTTCTTCCAGCAGCACCGCTTCCTCTGCCGCCGGTTCTACCGCTGCTTCCAGCACCGCTGCAAAGGCAGACGGCAAGGTCTACTACCTGAACTTCAAGCCCGAGCAGGATCAGGCTTGGCAGGATCTGGCTAAGGTCTACACCGAGGAGACCGGCGTGCCCGTGACCGTGGTCACCGCTGCTTCCGGCCAGTATGAGACCACCCTGATGAGCGAGATGGAGAAGAGCGAGGCTCCTACCCTGTTCCAGGTCAACGGTCCTGTGGGTCTGGCCAACTGGAAGGATTACTGCTACGACCTGTCCGGCAGCAAGCTGTACGGCGAGCTGACCAGCGACTCCTTCGCTCTGAAGGACGGCGACGCTGTCACCAGCATCGCATACGTCATTGAGACCTACGGCATCATCTACAACAAGGAGCTGCTGACTGCCGCCGGTTACACCCAGGACGACATCAAGGGCTTTGACGATCTGAAGAAGGTCGCCGATGATATCCAGGCACGCAAGGCCGAGCTGGGCGTGGATGGTGCTTTCACTTCCGCCGGTATGGATGCTTCTTCTGACTGGCGCTTCAAGACCCATCTGGCAAACCTGCCCATCTACTACGAGTACAAGGCAGACGGCATCAGCTCCACCGATGCCATCAAGGGCACCTACCTCGACAACTACAAGCAGATCTGGGATCTGTACATCACCGATTCCACCTGCGATCCCACGCTGCTGGCTTCCAAGACCGGCAACGATGCCGTGGCCGAGTTTGTTGGTAAAAAGGCTGTCTTCTATCAGAACGGCACCTGGGCTTACAGCGACGTGAAGGATCTGGGTGACGACAATCTGGGCATGCTGCCCATCTACATCGGCGCTGAGGGCGAGGAGAACCAGGGCCTGTGCACCGGTTCCGAGAACTTCTGGTGCGTGAACAACACCTCTTCTGACGAGGACATTCAGGCCACTCTGGACTTCCTGTACTGGTGTGTCACCTCCGAGACCGGCACCAGCGCAATGGCTGATGATATGGGCTTTGTCATCCCCTTCAAGGCTGCAAAGGATTCCACCAACCCCCTGATCGCCATTGCAAACGACTACGTTGCAGCTGGCAAGACCAGTGTTGACTGGTGCTTCTCCACCATGCCTTCCGAGGAGTGGAAGAACGGCGTTGGTTCCGCTCTGACCGCTTACGCAGCAGGCACCGGCGATTGGAACGGCGTTGTGACCGCTTTCGTCGATGGCTGGGCTAAGGAGTACAAGCTGGCAAACGGCTAAGCATTCTCGGTTTTCTCTTTCCCCTTTTATTTGTGTAAACCGTAATGGGAGGCGGGCGAGCTGTTCGCCCGCCTCCTTTTGTTTTGGAGGTATATCATGCAAAAGGCCATCAGCAAATATTGGCCGGTGTTCGTGCTTCCTACGCTGATCGCGTTCATCATCGGCTTTATCTGGCCCTTTATCTGGGGCATCTTCCTTTCCTTCCAGCGCTTCACCACCGTGAGCAAGACCACCTTTGTGGGCATCCAGAACTATATTTCCGTGTTCCAGGATTCCACCTTCCTGCACGCTTTCGGCTTTACGGCAGCGTTCACTGTGGTCTCCACCGTGCTCATCAATGTCTGCGCCTTTGCCATTGCAATCGTGCTGACCCGCGGCATCAAGGGCACCAACATCTTCCGTACCGTCTACTTTATGCCCAACCTGATCGGCGGCATCCTGCTGGGCTACATCTGGCAGATCCTGCTCAACGGCGTGCTGGCAAACCTGCAAAAGCCCCTGCTGGCGCTGGATGCCAAGGCCGGTTTCGTCGGTCTGGTCATTCTGATGTGCTGGCAGCAGATCGGTTATATGATGATCATCTACGTGGCCGGTCTGCAGAGCGTGCCCGGTGACCTGATCGAGGCTGCCAAGATCGACGGTGCTTCTGACCGCGAGATCCTGTTCAAGATCAAGCTGCCCATGGTCATGCCCAGCATCACCATCTGCACCTTCCTGACCCTGACCAACAGCTTTAAGCTGTTCGACCAGAACGTTGCCCTGACCGCAGGCGAACCTGCCAACGCCAGTGAAATGCTGGCCCTGAACATCTACAATACCTTCTATGGCCGCTCTGGTGCTCAGTGGAAAGGCATCGGCCAGGCAAAGGCTGTGGTATTCTTCCTGATCGTTGTGGTCATCTCTCTGGCGCAGCTCCACTTCACCCGTTCTAAGGAGGTCCAGCAGTAATGATTAAACAGAAAAAGTTGTGGGATAACATTCTCACCGTCATCATGGCCCTGCTTTGTCTGCTGTGGATCTACCCCATCGTCCTGATCCTGCTGAATAGCCTGAAAAAAGAGGGTACCTTTACCACCTCTACCGTGTTCCAGCTGCCCACCAGTGAGAGCTTTGCAGGCCTTTCCAACTACGTCTACGGCGTGATCAAAATGGGCTTCCTCTCCAGTCTGGGCTACAGCCTTGTCATTACCGTTTCCAGTGTGGTCCTCATCCTGCTGTGCTGCTCCATGACGGGCTGGTACCTGACCCGCGTGAATAACAAGCTCAGCAAATTTATGAACCTGCTCATCGTGTTCTCGATGGTCGTCCCCTTCCAGATGGTCATGTTCACTCTGTCCAAGACCGCAGATACCCTCAAACTGAACACCCCCTGGAACATCTGCATCATCTACCTGGGCTTTGGTGCCGGTCTGGCCGTGTTCATGTTCACCGGCTTTATGAAGAGCGTTCCCATAGAGATCGAGGAGGCCGCCATGATCGATGGCTGTAACCCCATCCAGATCTTCTTCAAGATCGTGTTCCCCATCCTGAAGCCTACCATGATCTCCACCGCCATTCTGGAGACGATGTGGGTGTGGAATGACTACCTGCTGCCCACCCTGGTGCTGGATATCAAGAAGTACCGCACCATCCCCATGGCGATCCAGTACTTCCGCGGCGGCTATGGCCGTGTGGAGCTGGCCCCCATGATGGCCTGCATCATCATCGCCATCATCCCCATCATCATCCTGTACATGACCTGCCAGAAATACATCATTGAGGGTGTTGTTGCAGGCGCTGTCAAGGGTTAAGGAGGAGTTCACCATGCGAGCATGCGGCATTCTGATGCCCGTTTTTAGTCTGCCGGGGCCTTTTGGCATCGGCACGCTGGGGAAAGAAGCCTTTTCGTTCGTGGATTTTCTGGCCCGTGCAAAGCAGACCTATTGGCAGATCCTGCCCATTGGCCCCACCGGCTACGGTGACAGCCCCTACCAGAGCTTTTCCGCCTTTGCCGGGAACCCCTACTTTATCGATTTCCGTGTCCTGCACGAGCAGGGCTATCTGACCGCTGATGAGATTCCCGCTGAGGTTCCGGTTGAACCGGTGGACTACGGCGTGCTCTACCAGCAGCGCCCGGTGGTGCTGCAAAAGGCCGCCGACCGTCTGCTGGCTGCAGCCAGCGTGGAGTACAAAGACTTCTGCACGGCACAGAGCTTCTGGCTGGACGATTACGCCCTGTTCATGGCCGTCAAGGCCGAACAGGGACAGGCAGGCCTGTGTGACTGGCCGGATGACCTGCGCACCCGCCAGCCCGCTGCCGTAGCCGCTGCCAGGGAGCGTCTGGCCGGGCAGGTGGATTATTTCAAGGCGGTGCAGTTCTTCTTCTACACCCAGTGGAACGCCCTGAAAGCCTATGCCAACGGCAAGGGAATCCAGCTGGTGGGAGATATCCCCATCTACGTCAGCCCGGATTCCAGCGATCTGTGGACGCGGCCGGAGCTTTTCCAGACCGACGGCCAGACCCACCTGACGCAGGTGGCAGGCTGCCCCCCGGATGCCTTTGCGGCAGACGGTCAGCTCTGGGGCAATCCGCTCTACGACTGGCCCCGCCACAAGACCGAGGATTTTGCCTGGTGGAAGCGCCGGATGCAGCACGCTACTTCGATTTATGATGTCGTGCGCATCGACCACTTCCGTGGTTTTGAGAGCTACTACGCCATCCCTGCCGGAAACAAGACGGCGGCAGGCGGCCACTGGGAAAAGGGGCCGGATCGTGCTTTCATCAATGCCATCCACGAGACCCTGGGTCAAGGCGGCATCATTGCGGAGGATCTGGGATACCTGACCCCTGAGGTCAAGACCATGCTGGCTGCCAGCGGCTACCCGGGCATGAAGATCATGCAGTTTGCCTTTGACAGCCGGGAACCGGGCAACTATCTTCCCTACACCTACCCTCACAACAGCGTGGTCTACACCGGCACCCATGACAATGTGACCACCGAAGGCTGGCGGCAGTCTGCCAGCCCCGAGGATGTCCACTATGCCTGCCGTTACCTGCGCTGCCTGCCCGAGGATCTGACAGAGGCCATGATCTGCGCCTGCCTTGCCAGTGTTTCGGATATGGCCATCATCCCCATGGCCGACTGGCTGCATCTGGGCGCGGAGGCCCGCATCAACACCCCCAGCACCCAGGGAGCCAACTGGCAGTGGCGGCTGGACACCCCGCTTACCAGTCTGCTGGCCGAGCATATTGCCGATCTGACAGCACTGTATGACCGGGCTCCGGCTGCGGTAGACCGCTAAAACGTTCCTTCTTCTTTTCTCCCCATACAAAGACGGCAGGCCCCAGCCCCTCCTTTCCGGAGGAACTGGTGCCCGCCGTCTCTTTTTTGCATTATTTTCAATTTTCACACAACATTTTTTCGCCGCATCCCGCACAGGACGTTCCACATATTTCCGCGCAGAACCGTTTCTTTTTTACAAAACGGCCACAGTATCTTCACAATTCTTTCGCATTTGGGGTTTCATCGCTCTCTTGTTGTTTTTGGGCAATTATGCTATAATCCAATTAGCTTCATATCCGCCTTTGCGCGGATTTTACGAACGAAAGGAGTTTCCCACCATGGAATTTACCTATCAGAGCACGATGCAGCTGCCCGCGTCCTATGCGGTTCTCTCCGAAGATGAAATGGTCTACACCGTTGGCGGCGCTTTTGAGCTGAATATCAACGCGCAGGATGTCCTGAATTTCACCGTTAATGTCGGTGTCAACCTGGTACGTATGCTGGGTCAGGCTGCCATCAGCAACACCATTGCCGGTATCATTGACATGCGGAACGATGGTCTGACCACGATGGGTGCCATTGAGCATTACTGGGGCCGCCAGACTCCCGTGGGCAAGACCATGACTGTGGTTGCTGCCGGTTTTGCAGGCGTTTATGTCTACTACTGGGCTAGGTCTGCTATTGAAAGCTTCCTGTCCATTTACAATGACATGCGGAACATCTACAACGAGAGCGAAGCCAAAAATTCAGGCACAGGCCGCAGGTACAGCAGCTCTGGCCGCCTGAGTAAATCTTTGAAAGGAGCCTTTTATGGAAAACTTGCGTATGCCTGCATCTTATGCAACGCTTCCGGAAGAAGAGCTGCCGGAGATCTTTGGCGGCGGAGAACTGGGAGATGCATTGGACAGCTTTACGGACAACCTTCACCTGGATGATTTCTTCTTTCAGGGGGGGATCCTCTCCATCTCCATCTCGTTTGTGCCTCTGCTCCTGTTCAATGTTGTTGTTTCCGGCTACCGCTTTGTAGAGAACATTTACAAGAACCTGTCCAACTGGTTCGGTTATCACGATGATACCTTCTCTGCCGTTTCTAATTTCACGGATGAAATGCGCCAAAAACAGCAGCAGCGCGGTATCTGAGTCGTTTTTCCTGTAACATGAAAGAGCTTCACGATTCCGGCTTCTGCCGGAGTGTGAAGCTCTTTTTGTTTGGCCGCTTCCAAATGCTCAAATGACCCGCAGGGCCCCCTGCTCCCGCAGACGGAGCAGATAGCAGCTTCCCGCACCGAACACATTTTCCATGGCATTGTGATACTTTGCCGTCAGCATACCGGGTACAAACGCCTGAATGGTCCCTGCAAAGCCGCCGCCCTGCATCCGCCAGGCTCCCCCCTGCCCCTCCAGCAGAGTCTGACTGAGGGCAAGCGCCACCGAGAGCCCCTGATGCCGTACGTCTGTGGAGCAGTAAACGTTCTGGCACAGGGCAAAAGAGGCATGTCCGCTTTCCAGAATCAGCTGCAGGAGGGCATTGAAATCCCCGCTGACCAGGGCATTCCGCTGGGCCAATGCGCGGGCATTCTCCTCAAAATAGTGGATCGCACGCAGAACAGCACGATCCCCGCAGGCCTTGCGCAGGCGTGGCAGAGCTTTCCAGAACTCCTGTTCCTTGACCTGCCCCAACACCTTACCGCCCAGACAGGCAGCCACCGATTCCATTTCATGCCGGATGGCCGCAAATTCACCGGTCAGCTCGCTGTGACTGCCCCGGGTATCGGTCACGCAAAGGGTCATGTCCGCCGGGAGCAGCCCTGCCGTGTGGATCTTTTCTATCCGGGGCTTCTTTGGGTCGGCAAAATCCGCAAAGATGACCCCGCCCACGGCACTGGTCAGCTGATCCAACAGGCCGCTGGGTTTTCCGAAATATGTATTTTCCGCATACTGGCAGATCTTCGCCAGCTCCGGCGCTGTCAGCCTGCAGCCATATTCCCCGTTCAGGATGGCCGCCATCCCCATCTCAAAAGCCGCCGAACTGGAAAGCCCGCTGCCCCGGAGCACGTCGCTGGCGGTATAGGCATCGAAGCCACCCACCGTCTTTCCCTGTGCCCGGAAACCTTCCGCAATGCCCCGGATCAGACTGGCCGAATGGGTGCTCTCGCCCTGCTGAGGCTCGGCCTCGCTCAGATCAATGACATCCAGCTTGTTGAAACCTCGGGATTTGACCCGGATAAAACCGTCGTCACTGGGGGATGCCACTGCGACCAGATCCAGCGTCACCGCTGCTGCAAGCCCATACCCGTGCTGATGATCGGTGTGGTTGCCGCCCAACTCCGCCCGGCCCGGAGCCGAGTAAACATGCACCTGTCGCCCGGGGCCATAGTAAAGCTCAAACTGTTCCAGTGCAGCGGCATACCGCTGCCGCTGGCGGGCCAGTACCGCCGGTTCTGTGCCATAGAGCGTGCAGAGCGCTTTGTCCCACTGCCCCGCAAGGATCTCCCGTCTGAGTTGTGCACTGGTCGCCATGGCTGTTCCTCCTCCACAACCGTTCTCCGCAAAGTCCGTGCATGAAGGCTCCATGCACTTGGGTTAGCCTTATTGTACTTCATTCCGCCCTCTTTTGCAATTTGAATCCGCAAAAAATCCAATTTCAGCGTGAAAAACAAAGTTTCGGATGTACTTTTGTTGAATTTGCAGATACAGTTATGATATACTGGGAATAAGAATGCGGTCAACTGGAGGAAACGATCATGGCAGATGTCTACAAGCAGTCCTTCAAACAGAATTACACCAATAATATTGAATTATCCATCTTCAACTGTGGTCTGGAACGCTGTGCCCCGGGCCAGACCTGGGCCCCGGTATCCGGGATCACTACCTGATCCATCTGGTGGTCTCGGGCAAGGGCACCTTTGAAGTGGGCGGCAAGACCTTTGAGGTCGTGCCGGGGGATCTGTTCTTTGCCCGGCCCAGTCAGCTCATCCGCTACTCTGCCGACGAGCAGCAGCCCTGGGAGTACAGCTGGGTCGGCTTCAACGGTGCCTGCGCTCACAAACTGGCGGCACAGCTGCCCTTTACCGATACTGCTCCTGTGCACCACACGCAGGACCCGGAGGGAATGCGGGCAGCTCTGACCAACATCTATTCTTCCCGTGGGTTAGAGCCTCAGGATGAGGCTGCCATGGTGGGGTACCTCTACCTGTTCATCTCTGCCCTGATGAAGGAGACCAGCGAGACGCGCCCCCACAACGCTTCCTCCTCCAATCAATATGTACTGAATGCCATCAAATACATCCAGTTCAACTATTCGCACGACATCTCCATCGACGATGTCGCTAAGAGCGTGGGCGTTTCCCGCAGTCATCTGTACCGGGTGTTTATGCTCAATGTGGGCAAGAGCCCCATCGATTATCTGACCGAATACCGCATCAACGAAGCCTGCAAGCTACTGAGGGCCGGAAACCTTTCCATTGCAGAGGTCGCCATCTCGGTGGGCTTCTTTGACCAGTTCTATTTTTCCCGGGTCTTCAAGCGGGCCAAGGGGATGCCGCCCAGCAAATACATTGCCGCCCAGAGTGAAAATGCAGATGCCCCCGCTTCGGAAGAAGCCTGACCCAATCCCATTCCAAAGGAGATTTTCCATGCCCTTACAAAAAAATCAGGTGCTGACCCTGACCATTGAGCGCCTGTCCAACGATGGCAGCGGCGTTGCTCACAGCCCGGACGGTGAGGCTGTGTTCATACCCGGCACCGCCCCCGGCGACGTTGCCTCTATCCGCATCGTCAAAGATTGCGGCCGCTACGCTTTCGGTATTCTGGATGCCATTCAGACTCCCTCGCCTGACCGTATCCCGGTAGATTGTGCAGTGGCCGCCCCCTGCGGTGGCTGCAGCCTGCGGCATCTGGATTATGCAGCCGAACTGCGCGCCAAGGGCGAAAGCGTTACCGATGCTTTCCGCCGCATTGGCGGGCTGGACGTACCGGTGCTGCCGCCCCTCCCCTCCCCCGAGATCGACCGCTACCGCAATAAGGTTCAATTCCCGGTGGGCCGTGATAAGAATGGCAAGCCCTGCATCGGTTTCTACGCCGGGCGCACCCACCGCATCGTTCCCTGCCCCGACTGCAAGCTGCAGCCGGATGTGCTGAACGAGATCGGCAATACCCTCTGCGATTTCTTTGCCGCCCACAACATCCAGCCCTACGATGAGCAGACGGGCAAGGGGCTGGTTCGTCATGTGTTTCTGCGCCGGGGTGTCCACAGCGGCCAGATCATGGTCTGTCTGGTCTGCACCCGGGCAAAGCTGCCCAACGCAGAGGAGCTTTGCCGCGCACTGACTGCGCAGTTTTCCGATATCGCCACCATCCTGATCAATGTCAATGCCAGAAACACCAATGTGATCCTGGGCAGCGAGACCCACGCCCTGTACGGCCCCGGGTTCATCGAGGACACCCTCTGCGGCGTTCCGGTGCAGCTGGGCCCCTTGTCGTTCTATCAAGTCAACACTCTGGCCGCTGAGCAGCTCTATGGCATTGCTGCAGAATATGCTCAGTTGACCCCGGAGGACCTGCTGCTGGATCTCTACTGCGGCATGGGCACCATTGGCCTGTCCATGGCAGACCATTGCCGGGAGCTCATCGGCGTGGAGATCGTGCCTGAGGCCATCGAAAGCGCCAAGGCCAATGCTGCCCGCATGGGTGATGCCATAGCCGCAAAGAGCCGTTTCTTCTGCGCCGATGCTGGTAAGGCGGCCTCTCAACTTGCCGCCGAGGGCCTGCACCCGGATGTTGTGATGCTCGACCCGCCCCGCAAAGGCTGTGACGAAGCAACCCTTTCCGCTGTCGTCACCATGTCCCCCCGCCGGGTGGTCTATGTCAGCTGCAACCCCTCCACCGCCGCCCGGGATGCCAAGTGGCTGGAAGAACATGGTTATCGGGCAGAAAAGGTGCAACCGGTGGACCTTTTCCCGAGGACGAAGCATTGCGAGACGGTTGTTTTGCTTTCCAAGGGAGAAATCGACTCAAAGAAGGTGCGGGTGGAGTTCTCGCTGGAAGATATGGATATGTCCGGCTTCCAGAAGGGCGCGACTTATGAACAGATCAAGGCGTATGTGTTGGAGCATACCGGTTTGAAGGTATCTTCCCTGTACATCTCACAGATAAAGCGCAAGTGCGGGCTGGATGTGGGGCAAAATTATAACCTGTCAAAGAAGGAAGATGCCAAAGTGCCAAAATGTCCGCCGGAGAAGGAAGCGGCGATCAGGGATGCGTTGAAATATTTTCAGATGATTTAAGAGTCTATTGAGCAAAAAAGCAGTAAATCAATTTCAGATTTACTGCTTTTGCTGGCCGGGCCGGTGAGCTACGAGCATTCATGACTTTTTGATAACTTGTTCCATACTGATATATTAAGCGGAAAGTTGTGGCCCTGTATTTTCAGAGGGAAACGAATGCTCCTTGAATATATCCCACAAAATATGCCATCGCTATACTCAGTGCAATGCAACATATACATAGTATTTCAGCAATTACCTTTTTTTCGATTATTTCATTTATGGACTTTCCGTAATCAATAGTAGACCATACCATTGAAAGCAAAAATAGAATTGAAATCCATTGAGTATGAAATGATAGTCCCATGCTAACAAATACATAGTTTGAGATGATGTAAAAAGCGCTTCTGACTACAACTTCTGTCACTTTTACAATCCGATTTCTCATAGAATTCTCCCTCTCTGATAATACTGGGGGCGGCAGCACTCCTTGCTGTCGCCCCTTGATTGCCTATCTGCAAAGGCGGGCGGGGCTGTCAACGGCGGCGCTTGCGCCGTTCATCTTGACCGTTGACTGGCTCGGCTGGCTTTGCTATTCCGTGATCTCTTTCAGTTATTGTCAAAGGAAATGTAGATAGTTAGACTATTGGGTATGTAGCTGACACTTAACCACTTTTCGTCGTTTGATAAAAGTGTCCCGATAGAAACATAGTTTTCTCCCTCGATTTCCTCTGACACATTTTCAATTACGGAAAAGCCTTCTTGGTTCAAAAGCTCCATATACTCGTTATAGTCGTTTTCGCTAATACCGGTAAGGTTGATATTACAATTCTCATGTTCTGTATCAAGTGTAGCCCATGCAACCGTACCAGGCGCAACAGGAAGCCCCTCTGTGTACTCATTCTCAGGCCAAACACCCTCGTCCAATTTTGTAACACTATTAGATTGCGTATTGTTCTCATTGCTTGTCGGTGTAGATGAGGTATTTTGATTAGAACACGCAGCCAAAAAAATCATAATCATGATTGTGAATACAGAAATATATTTCTTCATTGGTTACCTCCTGTTTTTGTGTATGGTTCGGATAATTAACAAAAGAGCAATAGCTGTTGCTGCAAACCCAATAGCCAAAAGGATTTGCGAAATATCAAAGGCAAACGCGCCCTCAATCTGTATATTTGTTGTCGCGTCGGCTTGTCCGATTGCTCCTTCTGGTACTTTTCCTGATTGTGTAACAGCATATACCGAAAAGGCAGCAGCCGCGATAACAAGCGCAGCAAGAGTAGAAATGATACCGTTCCTTTTTTTCGATTTGGTGTTATCAATGCCAAACTGTTCTGCGGTGCTGTCTGCAAATTCTTTTGGCGTCCCCAAACGCTGGATAATCTGCTGCTCTGTTTCTCCATGCTCCATAGCAGACGCAAAAACTTCATTCAAGTCACGTACAACCTCTTTTTTCATTTTGCGTGGTAAAGATAGTTCCTTTTCAACCTGTTTGATATATTGTTCTTTCATTTGGATACCCTCGCTTGTTGATAACTTTCTATAAAGCCGTTTACGCAGTTTTCATAGCTTGACCAAAATAAGATTAGTTCATCAAGTACATTCCTGCCTTTATCCGTTAAAGAATAATACTTTTTTGAGCCGCCATTTGCCGCAGCCGGAGCCAATCGGCATTTGATTAGTTCTGCTTCCTGCAAACGATACAAAATGGGGTAAATGGTTCCCTCTTTCGCATATCCCAAAACAGACGCACTATTGTTCAATTCAGTTATAATTTCATATCCATAAGTTTCCTTGCGTCCGATTAGGCATAAAAGTATCATTTCCAGAGAGCCTTTTTTGAATTGCTGGACATATTTGTTATTCATATCGTCGCCTCTCTTTAGCTTTGCTATTTAGGCTCACTAAGTAGCAACTATATTATATCTCTTCCGAAGTATCAGAGTCAATAGGCTTAACGAAAAAGTTACAAGATGTCTGTGTAAGGTAATGACAGAATAGCGGTGTGCTGGCGAACTATGCTTTATTTTGTTTTTTATCTAAATCATTCAATAGGGCGGTAGCATCCCTATTGGCAAGGGGATTCCAAAAGGGAACAGCGTTCTCCTTTGTCTGGGGTGTTCAGAGGGGATAGTGTTCCCCTTTGACCGGAAGAATCCAAAGAAACCGGCGGTTTCGTGGCACACGATTTTCCGTAGGAAAGTCTAGTGTGTTATACCTTTGTGGAGCAGATGGCAGCCGGAATTGTAGCACACCCTGAAAAGTGTGGCCACAGTTGCGGCGTTCTGGCGGGAAAGGTTGCCCCTTGCGGGGCAGCATAAGCGACAGAAAAAGGCTGGCAGGCGGTGCGGGCAAGCACTGTCTGTCAGCCGTGTCATTTGCGGAACAAAGGTATATCAAAGCCCCCGTCAGCCGCTGCTTCCCATCGTATCAGAACCACCACGGCAGCTTTCCGCGCAGGCTGTCCATCGCCTCGCCCTCCACCTTCTTTGTCCGGCTCTCGCTGAGATGGAAATGGAGCGCCGCGCCGATCAGCGGGTGCTCGATTCCATCGGTAAAGCCATAGCGGTACAGCAGATAGGTCTGCTCTCTGGCTGTCAGCTTGTCCAGCGCCGCATACAATTCTATCAGCTGCTCTTTTTGGATATAGATTTGCTCCGGCGTTTGGGTGTGAGGGTCGGCTATGGCTTCGATCCGCAGCATCCGTTCATCCTCTGAGAGAACGTCATCCAGATATACTCTCTGGAAGCCGGGGCCGTCTTTCTTATCCGCCATCCGTTGCTCAAATAAACCGAGGGCGGCGCGGATGCAGTCCGTCATGGCGTTGCGGAGCGCCGGTGCTGCATAGGTCAGAAATTTCATGCCCCGTCCGGCATCAAACAAAGGGATCGCGTTCAGCAGGCCGATACTTCCCTCCTGCATCAAATCATCCAAATCAATTCCAATATCATTTTCATCCAGCCCCATGTTTCGGTATTGCTCCAGCGCAATTTTCCGGATGAATCCCAGATTCTTTTCCAGCAGAATGTCACGGGCAGCCGTATCCCCTTTCTGTGCCAGTCTGCACAGCTGCTCATTGCTCCGGGTCGGCATTTTGCTTCTCCTGCGCGTGGTCTAAGGTGGATTGGAGAAATTCCGTCAGCGCCTGACCGAACTTGTCTAATGCTTCCTTTTGCACACCGTCCATCCCCGCTGCGCTCTGGGTGACGGCGGCGGAAATCATTTCGGGCGTGATGGTCGGAGTATGAACATCCGCCCCTTTGGTGAGTTCGGTAAACATCTGCTGAGTGATGCCCTTGGTCAAGGACTGCGCTGCTGTGAAATCGTTGCCGATCTCTTTCTTCACTTCCCGCAGCGCCGCCATAAATGTGTTCTGTATCATCGTCAGGTCTGCCTGATATACGGGAACTTTCTGCCGGTTGACAGTTCTGGCCGCCTGCACCGCAGCGTCTGTTTTATTGTTTCGGCGCAGCATGGCGCTGAGAGTAGTAAGCATCTGGTTCTGTCCGGCGAAACCGGCGGCCAGCGTATCGTCAAAATATTGCTCAATCATATAGGTGACTTCTGCAAAGCGAGGGCTTTCCAAAAGGCGGTTGACGATCTCTGCATTGGCTTTTCCGGTGTACAGATTCCGCGCCGCCTGCACCGACAGGCCCAGTTCTTCAATATCAAAATTTGTCCGGTCGGGCGTGTTGACTTCCCCCAGCAGGAAATCTGTGGAGACTTCAAACACTTTCGCAATGCGGAGCAAATGTTCTGTGCTGATCTTATCAGTCTTACCGCTGACAAACCGGCTGATGGCGCTCTCGGTGCTGCCGATGCGGGTCGCCAGCTGTGCCTGGGTAATTTTATGTTCCTTCATAAGCTCCTGCATCCGCTGCCGGATATTGCCGGGCAGATAGGCTCCCTCCATGTGACGCACCTCTCTTCTGAAAACTCTCTTTATCCATTATACCTGATAAAACCAGCGCGGGCAAATGCTTTCCGCTGGCTTCGCCGCTCTGAGGTCTTGCATTTTTGCAAGATTTCAGGGCGGCGTTTTTTCATTTCTTGCACTTTTAGCGGATTTTTCGGTTTATAGGCTTTTTCCCCGTATATTCAGGCAGACGGGCAGATACCGTCAATAAATAATGGAGGACAAAGCCTATGAATTTATTTGAAACTGTAAAATCCGCTGTCACCGTGAAGCAGGCCGCCGAATACTACGGCTGTAAGGTCAACCGGGGCGATATGATCTGCTGCCCCTTCCACGATGACCGGCATCCCAGCATGAAGCTGAACAGGGATTATTTCTATTGCTTTGGCTGCGGGGCTACCGGGGATGTGATCGATTTTGTGGCGCGGCTGTTCGGCCTGAGCAGCTACGAGGCCGCAAAGAAGCTGGCCTATGACTTTGGCATCGATCCGGACAAGCCCCCGGCAGCGATGGCTTTGAAAAAGCCCTATCCGCTGGCGCAGGCTTTCCGCAACGATGAGATACACTGCCAGCGGGTGCTCTGCGATTATCTGCATCTGCTGGAACGCTGGAAGGTCGAATATGCCCCGCAATCGCCGGAGGATGAACTGGATGACCGCTTTGTGGAAGCCTGTCATATGATCGAGTATGTAAATGATTTGTTGGACGTTCTCATGTTTGCGGAACTGAAGCAGCGTGTGAAAGCGGTGGATATGCTGCTGAAGGACGGCACTATCACCGCGCTGGAGCAGCGGCTCAGACGTCTGGAAAAGGAGGTGCAGCACCATGGCGAAGAACGAGCAATCGCGTGAGGCCAACCAGCCCATCTGGTTTGACGGCAAGAGTATCAATGAAGCCCTGTTTTGTGATGATTTTCTCGGCAGACACAAAATCATCTACACAAACGGGGCTTTTTTCACGCCTGATGGCCGCGTGACCGATGAGCTGCCACTGCGTGGAGAAATTTTTGAGGAACTGAAATGCTGCGCGGTCAGCAATATCCCCCGCAAAATCAGCAATATCGTGGAGCTGATGAAGCTGGCGGCGCTGGTAGAGGATTTCCCGCCGGAGGCTGACCGCATTCATCTGGCAAACGGCACGTTGTTTCTGGATGGCTCCTTTACGGAGGGAAAACCGGACATCGTGCGTTGCCGCCTGCCGGTGGCCTATAATCCCGATGCGCCCACGCCGACCCGCTGGCTGGCTTTTCTGGATGGGCTTCTTTACCCGGAGGACATTCCCACTTTGCAGGAATATATCGGCTACTGCCTGATCCCCAGCAACAAGGGACAGCGCATGATGGTCATTAAGGGCAATGGCGGCGAGGGTAAGAGCCAGATCGGCGCGGTGCTGTCCGCCCTGTTCGGCAGCAACATGAAGGACGGCAGCATCGGCAAAATTTCCGAGAACCGTTTTGCTCGCGCTGATCTGGAACACATTCTGCTGTGTGTGGATGACGATATGCGGATGGAGGCCCTGCGTCAGACCAACTATGTCAAATCTATCGTCACCGCCCAGGGCAAGATGGACTTGGAGCGCAAGGGCAAGCAGAGTTATCAGGGATGGATGTGCGCCCGGCTGCTGGCATTCAGCAATGGCGACTTGCAGGCTCTCTTTGACCGCAGTGATGGCTTTTATCGGCGGCAGTTGGTGCTGACCGCCAAAGAGAAACCTGCCGACCGTGTGGATGATCCCGACCTGGCAGAGAAGATGAAGGCCGAGGTGGAGGGCATTCTGCTGTGGGCTTTTGCGGGATTGCAGCGGTTGGTAGCGAACAACTTCAAGTTCACCGAGAGCCAGCGCACCAAAGAGAACCGGGAGGCCGTCAAGCGGGACAACAATAACGTGTTTGATTTTCTGGAATCCGAGGGCTATATCCGGCTGAAAGCGGATGCGTCCATCAGTTCAAAGGATTGCTACGACATTTACCGGATGTGGTGCGAGGAAAATAGCCTGACTGCACTCAAACGCCGCAGCTTCAGCGATGCGCTGGTGGCAGCCTGCGGTAAGTACAATCTGGAACACTGCAACACGATTACCAATTCGGCAGGACGCCGGGTATGGGGCTTTATGGGGATCGAGGCAGTGGCAAGGCCGCATATAAACGAGTTTACGGACGCTTCACAGTGTACGTACGTACCGGAAGACTGGCGGGATTGATTTCCGATCTGGTCGCCGGTACGTATGTACGCAGCGATTGACCCTGTTACCTCATATATTGTAGAGGCGCTTCATTTGGATAAAGTGGTCGTGCCCATTTTGGGTACACCTATTTTGATGTGTAAAAGTGGTTATGGATATTTTGTCCACCACCAGAACCGTGAAATTCTT
>ENA-OQDL01000775-OQDL01000775.1-human-gut-metagenome-genome-assembly--contig:-NODE-775-length-18624-cov-3.280802_pt1 | contig 18624 bp, 13 predicted proteins | sample MGYA00242782_ERZ504609 | MGnify/ENA primary metagenome ERZ504609 (study PRJEB26092, sample SAMD00036320) | human gut metagenome | host: Homo sapiens | study: EMG produced TPA metagenomics assembly of... | reverse complement strand
GCAAATACCGCACGAATTCATCCTGCTGCAAGGCATCCCGTTCCCGAAAAGGGAAATACGGAACAGGACTGCTTTTTCTTCCGAAAGATGAGAAAGACCGGGCAGCCATCCTGAGTATCATCATTGAAGAAATAGAGAAAGAAGGATTGACGCTGATGCACCTGCGCAATGTGCCTACCTGCCCCGAAATACTGGGTGAGGCCGCACTTGCCAACGAACCCGACATCAAACAAATCTTCATCACCGGATTTACGGACAGTGAAACCGCCGACCGCCGTCTCTATATAATAAGGAAAAGAATAGAAAACAAAGTACGCAGGTCGGATATAGCCGCACGAGAGGATTTCTATATCGTGTCGCTGTCTACGAAGAACATCATCTATAAAGGTATGCTCTCTTCCCTACAGTTACGTAACTACTTCCCCGACCTGACAAACAACTACTTCACCAGCGGACTGGCTCTGGTGCACTCCCGTTTCAGCACCAACACCTTCCCTACATGGGGACTGGCACAGCCGTTCCGTCTCTTGGCGCACAACGGTGAAATCAATACCATACGCGGTAACCGCGGCTGGATGGAAGCGCGTGAAAGCGTCCTGTCCTCTCCCGCCCTTGGCGACATCAAAGAACTGCGTCCCATCATCCAGCCGAACATGAGCGACAGCGCCTCGCTGGACAACGTACTGGAGTTCCTTGTCATGTCCGGCCTCAGCCTACCGCATGCCATGGCAATGCTCGTACCGGAATCCTTCAACGAAAAGAACCCCATCAGCGAAGACCTCAAGGCCTTCTACGAATACCACTCTATCCTCATGGAACCTTGGGGACGGACCTCCGCACTACTCTTCAGCGACGGACGCTATGCGGGGTGGTATGTTGGATCGCAACGGTCTGCGTCCCGCACGCTACCTTATTACGCACAACGACATCATGGTAGTGGCAAGTGAAGTCGGCGTAATGGATTTCGAACCGGGCGACATCAAAGAGAAAGGTCGTCTGCAACCCGGCAAGATACTTTTGATAGATACCGAGAAAGGCGAGATTTACTACGACGGCGAACAGAAAAAGCAACTTGCCGAAGCCAAGCCCTACCGCACTTGGCTCGCCAGCAACCGCATCGAACTGAACGAACTGAAAAGCGGGCGCAAAGTGCCCCACAACGTGGACAACTATAACAGTATGCTACGTACGTTCGGCTTCTCCAAAGAAGATGTCGAGAAAATCATCCTACCCATGGCATCCAACGGCGCCGAGCCTGTCAGCGCAATGGGTAACGACACCCGCTTGCCGTACTTTCCGACAAGCCGCAGCTACTATACAATTACTTCCGCCAACAGTTTGCGCAAGTCACCAATCCGCCTATCGACCCTATCCGCGAAGAGTTGGTAATGTCTCTCACCGAGTACATCGGCGCAGTGGGCATGAACATACTGACACCCAACGAAAGCCATTGCAAAATGGTACGGCTGAACCACCCCATCCTGACGAATGCGCAATTGGATATTCTCTGCAACATCCGGTACAAAGGCTTCAAGACCGTAAAGCTGCCGATACTGTTTGAAGTCTCCAAAGGACGTGCAGGACTGCAGGAAGCGCTTGACCGCCTGTGCAAGGAAGCCGAAGAGTCCGTCACCGAAGGCGTGAACTACATTGTACTGACCGACCGCAACATAGATACCGTCCATGCCGCCATCCCCTCATTGCTTGCCGTATCGGCAGTGCACCACCACCTCATTTCGGTAGGAAAGCGCGTACAGACCGCATTGGTCGTGGAAAGCGGCGAGATACGCGAAGTGATGCACGCCGCACTGCTCCTCGGATTCGGTGCAAGCGCACTGAACCCCTATATGGCATTTGCCGTACTGAACGAACTCGTTGCCAAGAAAGAGGTACAGTTGGACTATGCCACCGCAGAGAAGAATTACATCAAAGCCATTTGCAAAGGCCTGTTCAAGATTATGAGCAAAATGGGTATCAGCACCATCCGCTCCTACCGGGGCGCAAAGATATTCGAGGCTGTCGGGCTGAGCGAAGAATTGAGCAACGCTTACTTCGGCGGATTAAAATCGGCTATCGGCGGCATCCGTTTGGATGAGGTGGCACGTGACGCCATCACTTTTCACGACGAAGGAGAAGCGATGAAAAAGGAAGAAACGCGCATGAAGAATGATGGTGGTGAAGCTCCCCTATTGCCGAACAAAGGACTGTACGCATACCGTAAGGACGGAGAAAAGCACGCTTGGAACCCAGAGACTATCAGTACCCTGCAAATAGCTACTCGTCTGGGCAGTTACAAGAAATTCAAAGAGTTTACCCGCTTGGTCGATGAGAAAGAAAAGCCTATCTTCCTGCGCGACTTTCTCGACTTCCGTCACAACCCCATTTCCATAGACAGGGTGGAACCGGTGGAAAGCATTCTGAAACGTTTCGTTACGGGCGCCATGTCTTTCGGAGCCATCAGTCAGGAAGCGCATGAGGCAATGGCGGTTGCCATGAATAAACTGCACGGGCGAAGCAATACGGGTGAAGGCGGTGAAGATGCCGCACGCTTCGGAACTGAAATGCGCAGTGCCATCAAACAGGTAGCATCCGGACGTTTCGGGGTCACTACGGAATATCTGGTGAATGCCGACGAAATACAGATAAAAGTGGCACAAGGCGCCAAGCCGGGTGAAGGCGGCCAGTTGCCGGGATTCAAAGTAGACCAAGTGATTGCCCGCACGCGCCACTCCATTCCAGGTATTTCATTGATTTCTCCCCCGCCCCATCACGACATCTATTCCATCGAAGACCTGGCACAGCTTATCTTCGACTTGAAGAACGTCAATCCGAAAGCCAAAATCAGCGTGAAGCTGGTAGCCGAAAGCGGTGTGGGAACTATCGCCGCAGGTGTGGCGAAAGCCAAAGCCGACCTCATCGTCATCTCCGGCGCCGAAGGCGGTACAGGCGCATCACCCGCAAGCTCCATCCGATATGCCGGCATCTCGCCCGAACTCGGACTGAGCGAGACGCAACAGACACTGGTACTGAACGGGCTGCGCGGACAAGTGCTGCTGCAAGTGGACGGACAACTGAAAACCGGACGCGACGTAGTACTCATGGCCATGCTCGGTGCGGAAGAATACGGTTTCGCCACCGCTGCCCTCATCGTATTGGGATGCGTGATGATGCGCAAGTGTAACCAAAACACATGTCCCGTAGGTGTAGCCACCCAGAACCCGGAACTGCGCAAACGTTTCATCGGCCGTAGCGAATACCTTGTGAACTACTTTACCTTCCTTGCCCGCGAAGTACGCGAGTATCTGGCAGAGATTGGAGTGGAAAAACTGGATGATATCATCGGGCGTACCGACCTCATCATCCGCAGACCGGATGACGGCATCAAGAAACATCAACTCATCAACTTCGACAAAGTACTGGCGCGTGTGGACAACGGAGCCGCCATCCGCCACATCATAAACCAGCAACACGGCATCGACCGCGTAAAAGACGTGGAAATGCTGAATGCCGCCGCCAATGCCGTAGACGAACAGAAAGAAGTTTCTCTCGAATATACCATCGCCAACACCGACCGCGCCTGCGGTGCGATGCTCTCCGGCGCTATCGCCGCCAAGTACGGCGCAAAAGGCCTGCCCGAACATACACTGAACGTCAAGTTCAAAGGCTCGGCCGGACAGAGTTTCGGAGCATTCCTCGTACCGGGTATCAACTTCAAGCTGGAAGGTGAGGCCAATGACTATCTGGGCAAAGGGCTGAGTGGCGGACGTATCGCCGTACTACCCCCTGTACGCAGCAACTTCGAGGCCGAGAAGAACACAATTGCCGGAAACACCCTTCTGTATGGTGCAACCAGCGGCGAAGTATATATCAACGGTCGCGTAGGCGAACGCTTTGCCGTCCGCAACTCCGGTGCAATAGCCGTTGTAGAGGGTGTGGGTGACCATTGCTGCGAATACATGACCGGCGGACGTGTAGTGGTGCTCGGACAGACGGGACGTAACTTTGCCGCAGGTATGTCCGGTGGTGTGGCCTACGTCTGGAACAAAGACGGAAACTTCGACTACTTCTGTAACATGGAAATGGTGGAACTAAGCCTCATTGAAGAAACCTCATACCGCAAGGAGTTGCACGAACTCATCCGCCAGCATTATCTCTACACCGGTTCCAAACTGGCGCGCATCCTACTCGATGACTGGACGCACTACGTAGACGAGTTTATCCAAGTAGTCCCTATCGAGTACAAGAAAGTGCTGCAAGAAGAACAGATGAAGAAGCTGCAACAGAAGATTGCGGATATGCAAAGAGACTATTAAATTAAAAATTGAGAATTGAGAATTAAAAAATACAGAATAGTGCGTACTTACAAATTCCACGTTCTTTTTAATTTTCGATTCTCTGAGTATTATTTCTTAATTTTCAATTTTTAATTCTCAATTTATCAATCATGGGCGATTCAAAAGCATTCTTAAATATCCCCCGCCAAGAAGCGGGCTACCGTCCGATACACGAACGTATCACAGATTTCAGCCAGGTGGAACAGACGCTGAACAGTCACGACCGCAAGCTCCAAGCCTCACGCTGTATGGAATGCGGTGTACCTTTTTTGCCATTGGGCATGTCCGTTGGGCAACAAGCAACCGGAGTTTCAAGACGCACTCTGCAAAGGAAAAATTGGCGCGAAGCCTATCAAGTACTGAACGAGACGAATGATTTTCCCCGAATTTACGGGACGTATCTGCCCCGCACTTTGTGAGAAGTCATGTGTGCTGAAACTCTCCTGCGATGCTCCCGTAACCATCCGCGAGAATGAGGCAGCCATTGCCGAAGCCGCTTTTCGTGAAGGATATATCGTGCCTGTCCGCCCCGAACGCAATGGCTGGAAAATAGCTGTCATCGGTGCAGGGCCTGCCGGGCTGAGCGTTGCCGCACGGCTGAATGCCCGTGGCTACGAAGTCACGATATTCGATTCCAAACCGATGCCGGGCGGACTGCTTCGCTACGGTATTCCCAATTTCAAACTACCCAAAGAAGTGATAGACCGTCGCATGAATGTACTGAAAGCCGAAGGTATCCGGTTTGAAATGGGTGTCTGCATCGATATGCAGAAGCTGCCCGCAGGTTTCGATGCTTACGCCGTCTGCACAGGCACTCCCACTGCCCGTGACCTTACCATCCCCGGCCGTGAACTGAAAGGTATCTACTTTGCCCTCGATATGCTGGCTCAACAGAACCGTATCCTCGACGGAGAGACATTCCCGAAAGAGCAGCTTGTCAATGCCCGTGGCAAACGGGTGCTTGTCATTGGCGGTGGCGACACAGGCTCGGACTGCATCGGCACGAGCATCCGCCAAGGAGCTACGAGCGTGACACAAATAGAAATCATGCCACAACCACCCGTAGGCCACAATGACGCTACGCCCTGGCCGCAATGGCCCGTTGTCCTGAAAACCACTTCCAGTCACGAAGAAGGATGCACACGCCGCTGGTCACTGGCATCCAACAGATTCATCGGCAAGAACGGAAAGGTTTGCGGCGTGGAAGTGGAAGAAGTGGAATGGCTTCCGGCAAAAGACGGTGGCCGCCCCACCATGAAACCTACGGGTAAGAAAGAAGTCATTGAAGCCGATATGGTGCTGTTGGCTATGGGCTTCCTCAAACCGGAACAGCCGACATTTGCAGAGAATGTATTCGTGGCGGGAGATGCCGCCAATGGTGCAAGTCTCGTAGTACGTGCACTGGCTGACGGTCGCAAAGTAGCCCGGCGGATTGACCAATACTTCAACCGGTAGTTTTGCGGCAACGAAAAAAGTTTCAAAGAGGGATACCAAGAGTTTCAACGCTTGAAACAATCCGTTCCAACGGACGAAACTGCCAGTCTCACCCGATACAACTAACATCATCCCGATATCAACTTCTAAAACAACTACAACCATGTGTGGAATAGCAGGTATTTTCAACATAAAATCCCAGACTCCGGAACTCAGGAGTAAAGCTTTAAAAATGGCACAGAAAATCCGCCATCGCGGACCGGACTGGAGCGGTATTTATGTAGGCGGCTCCGCAATCCTTGCACACGAGCGGCTTTCTATCGTCGACCCTCAATCGGGTGGGCAACCTCTGTACTCGCCCGACCGCAAGCAAATCCTTGCCGTCAACGGTGAGATATACAACCACCGCGATATCCGTGCACATTACGCCGGAAAGTACACCTTTCAGACGGGTTCGGACTGCGAAGTCATCCTCGCCCTCTACAAAGACAAGGGCATCAATTTCCTCGAAGAACTGAACGGTATCTTCGCCTTTGCCCTCTACGATGAAGAGACGGACGATTACCTCATAGCCCGCGACCCCATCGGAGTGATACCTTTATATATAGGCCGCGACAAGGAAGGCCGCATCTACTTCGGCAGCGAACTGAAAGCTCTCGAAGGCTTCTGCGACGAGTACGAGCCTTTCCTGCCCGGACACTATTACCGGGGACGTGAGGGTAAAATGCACCGCTGGTACACTCGCGACTGGATGCAATACCTTGCCGTAAAAGACAACTATCATACTGGTTACCCTGACGTCAATGCCACAACCTACCAAACTCAGGTTTCTGCCGTACATGATGCCCTCGAAGCCGCCGTACAGCGCCAACTTATGTCGGACGTACCTTACGGCGTGTTGTTGTCCGGCGGGCTGGACTCTTCCGTAATCTCGGCCATCGCCAAGAAATACGCCGGAAAACGTATTGAGACGGACAACAAGGCAGATGCGTGGTGGCCTCAACTCCACTCTTTTGCAGTAGGCTTGAAAGGTGCTCCCGACCTCATCAAAGCACGTGAAGTGGCGCAATACATCGGCACTATCCACCATGAAATAAACTACACCATTCAAGAAGGGCTGGACGCCATTCGCGATGTCATCTACTTCATCGAAACCTACGACGTAACCACTGTCCGCGCATCCACGCCCATGTACTTGCTGGCGCGTGTCATCAAGAGCATGGGCATCAAGATGGTACTTAGTGGTGAAGGTGCGGACGAAGTATTCGGCGGCTACCTCTACTTCCACAAAGCGCCCACACCACAAGCCTTCCATGAAGAAACAGTACGTAAGCTCTCCAAACTGTACCTTTACGATTGCCTGCGCGCCAACAAGAGTCTTGCCGCTTGGGGCGTGGAAGGACGTGTCCCGTTTCTCGACAAAGAATTTCTGGATGTAGCCATGCGACTGAATCCTGCCACGAAGATGTGTCCCGGAAAAGAAATTGAAAAGAAAGTGGTTCGCGAAGCCTTTGCGGATATGCTGCCCGAAAGCGTCGCATGGCGTCAGAAAGAACAATTTTCTGATGGTGTGGGTTACAGCTGGATTGATACGCTGAAAGCTGTCACTGCCGCTGCCGTCAGTGATGAACAGATGCGGAAAGCCTCCGAACGCTTCCCCGTAAACACACCGATGAACAAAGAGGAATACTACTACCGCACTATTTTCGAGGAGCACTTCCCCAGCGAGAGTGCCGCCCGCAGTGTACCCAGCGTACCGAGTGTAGCCTGTTCCACCGCCGAAGCATTGGCATGGGACGTCTCATTCCAAGGGAAAAACGACCCTAGCGGACGCGCCGTTGCCGGTGTGCACGAAGAAGCCTACAAGGACTGAACCTTAAAAAAAGTAACCACACGGCAAATGCAACGGATTTTTAATATACTTTCTGTTTCATATTCGTAAGCTTATGCTACCTTTGCGAAAGAACGATGAAAATAATTAATTCTAAAGCCCATGAAACTGAAAAGCCTTATTATCACTTCCGCCCTGCTACTTGCCGCTTGTGGCTATACACAGGCACAGTCCACCCAAGTCATTGCTCACCGCGGCTTCTGGAAAACAGACGGTTCGGCACAGAATTCCATTGCCGCACTGGTGAAAGCCGACTCCATAAATTGTTACGGTTCCGAGTTCGATGTATGGCTCACCGCCGACAACCAACTTGTAGTAAACCACGATAGCACTTTCAAGGGAGTGAATATGCAGAAATCCACCGCACAACAGTGTACCGCCGTCATACTGGACAACGGAGAGCAACTCCCCACCCTGCGGCAATACTTGGAGAAGGCCGGACAACTGAAAACGCGCCTTATTCTGGAACTGAAATCCCACAAGACACCCGAACAGGAAACACGTGCCGTAGAAAGTATCGTGAAGATGGTGAAAGACATGGGATTGGAGAACCGCATGGAATACATCGCTTTCTCGCGACACGCCACCAAAGAATTTATCCGTCTTACCCCCAAAGGAACTCCGGTATATTATCTGGAAGGCGACCTCTCTCCCAAAGAACTGAAAGAATGGGGATGCGCCGGACCCGACTATCACTTCAGCGTATTCAAAAGACATCCCGAATGGATTAAAGAGTCCCACGACTTGGGCATGAAAGTAAATGCTTGGACCATAAACGATGCCAAAGACATGAAGTGGTTGATTGACCACGGTGTGGATTTCATCACTACCAACGTCCCCGTAGAACTGCAAGAAATATTACAGTAAAAGCATCAGCTTACAATACATTTAGAAAGTTATTACAGACAAGCTGCTTCATTATGAAAACAATGAAGCAGCTTTTATATTTCAAAAAGGTAGTAATAAGCGAATAAAACAATCATTTTTATTATTTCCCCGCAAGAGTGCGAGAGCATTATATTACAATCTTTACGAATATAGCATCATATACTTTTAAATTGAAAGGGAAATCATATATATTTGCACTGAATGAAAGCAGGAATAGAAATAAATAGAAAACAGATATCAATATAGATAAAAATCATCCAAAACGTCGTATATTTGCATTGAAATAAGACAAAAGGATATAGTCAACTAACCAAGTAAGTACAAAATGACAAGAAGCATAAAGTTTACCAAGATGCATGGCGCAGGAAACGACTACATATATGTAGACACTACCCGCTATCCTATCGAGAACCCGGAGAAACTCTCGAAGAAATGGAGCGCACCGCATACGGGAATCGGCAGTGACGGTCTGGTACTTATAGGGTGCTCCGACAAAGCCGATTTCAGCATGCGCATTTTCAATGCGGACGGTTCGGAAGCCAAGATGTGCGGCAATGCCAGCCGGTGCATCGGCAAATACCTTTATGACTACAAGCTGACTTCCAAAACAGAAATCACACTCGATACCCTGTCCGGCATCAAGATTCTAAAACTACACGCGACAGGCGATAAAGTAGACACTGTAACCGTTGACATGGGTATTCCGTCTGACGAACCCGTGAACTATGACGGCAAGGGGAGCAAGCCGATGACGGAACATCCCATCGAAATAGACGGCATACGCTATACGGGTACTACCGTATCCATGGGAAACCCGCATCTGGTAATCTTCGTGAACGACATTACGAAGGTAGACCTCTCCTCTATCGGCCCCAAACTGGAGAATCACCCTCTCTTCCCCGACCGCACCAATGTGGAGTTTGCCCAAGTATTGGAAGAGGGAAAGATAAGGATGCGCGTATGGGAACGGGGTTCGGGCGTCACCCGAGCCTGTGGAACAGGAGCCTGTGCCACAGCCGTAGCCGCTTTCCTCACAGGACGTGCCGGAAGAAAATCAATCATCGGCATGGATGGAGGAACACTCACCATTGAATGGGATATAGCCACCAAGCACGTCTTTATGACGGGAGAGGCAACCAAGGTGTTCGAGGGAGAGATGGAGACGGATGAAGAATTATGAATGAATATACGCTTTTGTGCCACATGGCAATTCTTCATTATTAATTCATCATTATTAAATAATTAAACCAACAGAGATATGGCATTAGTTAATGAACATTTTTTGAAACTGTCCGGAAGTTACTTATTTTCGGACATAGCTAAAAAATTAATACTTTCAGGATAACGCACCCTAAAAAGAAGTCATCCGTCTGGGTATCGGAGACGTTACCCGTCCGCTGCCGCAAGTTTGCATCGAAGCGATGCACAAGGCAGTGGATGAGATGGCTGATGCCAAGACATTCCGCGGATACGGTCCTGAACAGGGTTATGACTTTCTGATTGATGCCGTTATCAAACACGATTACGCGACACGCGGCGTTCATTTCAGCCCACAAGAAATCTTCATCAACGACGGAGCCAAGAGCGATACGGGAAACATAGGCGACATACTCCGCCATGACAACAGTGTGGGAGTAACTGACCCTATCTACCCCGTCTACATTGACAGCAACGTAATGTGCGGACGCGCCGGCATATTGGAAAAAGACGGCAAATGGAGCAATGTAACCTATATGTCCTGTACGGCCGAAAACAACTTTATCCCCGAAATACCGGACAAACGTATCGACATCGTCTACCTCTGCTACCCCAACAACCCCACGGGCACCACCCTGACCAAGCCCGAGCTGAAGAAATGGGTGGACTATGCCCTTGACAACGACACGCTTATCCTATTTGATGCCGCCTACGAGGCTTTCATCCAAGAGGACGATGTGCCCCACTCCATATACGAAATAAAAGGGGCGAAAAATGCGCCATCGAGTTCCGCAGTTTCTCAAAGACAGCCGGATTTACAGGCGTACGCTGCGTCTACACCGTAGTACCGAAAGAACTGACCGCCGCTACGCTGGAAGGTGAACGTATCTCCCTCAACAAACTGTGGAACCGCCGCCAATGCACCAAGTTTAATGGTACAAGCTACATTACCCAGCGTGCCGCCGAAGCCATCTACACCGCAGAAGGCAGACGGCAGGTAAAAGAAACGATTGACTACTATATGAACAACGCCCGCACCATGAAAGAAGGACTGGAAACATCCGGGCTGGAAGTGTACGGCGGTGTGAACGCTCCATACATCTGGCTGAAAACCCCGAACGACATAAGCTCTTGGCGATTCTTCGAACAAATGTTGTACGAAGCCAATGTAGTGGGTACTCCGGGTGTAGGCTTCGGGCCAAGCGGTGAGGGATATATCCGCCTGACCGCTTTCGGCAAACACGAAGACTGTGTGGAAGCCATAAAACGCATCCGCAACTGGCTGAAATAAAAGTGAAGAATATAAACATCCTACTATTTAATAGTTCAAGCACAATACTATACTAACAGAACCGGACTGATCATCCGCAATTTTTCTAACTAAAAAGGTAAGAAGGTATGAAAACAAGAAACACAAAATTAGGAGTAATAGCAATAACGTTACTATCAGCTGCAATGCCTTTCACGGCAAAGGCACAGGACAAAGTAAAAGCATCCGTAGGCGCAGACATCGTAAGCGGCTACATCTGGCGCGGACAAGACGTGGGCGGTGTAAGCCTTCAACCCAACGCATCCATCGCCTATAAAGGTTTGTCTTTGGAAGCATGGGGATCGGTAGGTATTGAAAAGACAGATGCCGACGGTTACGATGCTAAAGAGTTCGACCTCACACTGGGCTACTCCACCGGTGGTTTTAGCGTATCAATTACTGATTATTGGTATAATACCGGAGCAGGTTACTTCCACTACGGTGCCCACAATACAACCCACCTGTACGAAGCCCAAGTGGGTTACGACTTCGGACCGGTAGCAGTAAACTGGTACACCAACTTTGCCGGAGACGACGGTGTCAAGGAGAATGGTGACAGAGCCTATTCATCCTATATTTCCATAGCCGCTCCGTTCAAATTGGGCGGACTTGACTGGACAGCCGAAGTAGGCGCCACTCCATGGGAAACGGACTTCTACGGAGCAAGCGGATTTGCCGTATGCGACGTCAGCCTCGGAGCTACAAAGGATATCAGGATAACCAATTCATTCTCCCTGCCACTCTTTGCCAAAGCTACTTGGAATCCCTGTTCGGAAAGAGCATACTTCGTAGTAGGATTAAGTTTTTAAGAACAATAAAACACTTAAGGTATGAAAAAGATTGAAGCTATCATCCGCAAAACCAAATTCGAGGAAGTGAAAGACTCACTCCTCGAAGCAGATATCGAATGGTTCTCTTATTACGATGTAAGAGGTATCGGAAAATCCAGACAAGCCCGTATTTACCGTGGTGTACTGTACGACACCAGTTCCATCGAACGTATCCTCATCTCTATCGTTGTACGCGATAAAAACGCAGAAAAGACAGTACAAGCTATCATCAAAGCCGCACAAACCGGCGAAATCGGCGACGGCCGTATCTTCGTCATCCCCATTGAAGACGCTATCCGCATCCGCACCGGAGAACGGGGTGACATTGCCCTCTATAATGCCGAACAGGAAAGATAACCGGCAGCACTCAACCCACAGGATTTTCATTGAGCGGCGTGCTCAGTGAAAAACAAAATACAAGTACAACTAAAAACCCAAAAGATTATGGACAAATATATGAAACGCAGTTTCACAAAACTGCGTACGGCCCTTGCTATACTCATAGCTTGCTGCCTCACAACAGATATGTATGCACAAACCGCCGTAGCTGCGGATAGTGTGGCAACCGATACCGTCGCCCAGTTGGTTTCCGGTGTCAACACCGTCTGGATGTTACTTGCAGCCATGTTGGTATTCTTTATGCAACCGGGCTTCGCATTGGTGGAAGCCGGTTTCACCCGCACCAAGAACACCGCCAACATACTGATGAAAAACTTTGTGGACTTCATGTTCGGCTCACTTCTTTACTGGCTGGTAGGTTTCGGCATCATGTTCGGTTTAGGCGACTTCTTCGGAACTCCTCACCTCATGAGCCTGTTGTTCGATAGCAATGGCCTGCCCGACCCCGCTTCATTGCCTACCGAAGGTTTCCTCGTATTCCAAACCGTATTCTGCGCCACTTCCGCCACAATTGTTTCGGGAGCTATGGCGGAGCGTACAAAGTTTTCCATGTATCTGGTTTACACAATCTTCATCAGCGTACTGATTTATCCCGTTTCCGGGCACTGGACTTGGGGTGGTGGATGGCTGATGAACGGTGAAGCAGGTTCCTTCATGACGGAAACATTCGGAACTACCTTCCACGATTTCGCAGGTTCTACCATTGTACACTCCGTAGGCGGTTGGATTGCATTGGTAGGTGCAGCTATCCTCGGTCCGCGCATCGGCAAGTACGGCAAAGACGGCCGGTCAAAAGCCATCCCCGGACACAACCTCACCATTGCGGCACTGGGCGTGTTCATCCTATGGTTCGGATGGTTCGGTTTCAACCCCGGCTCTCAGTTGGCGGCAGCCACTACCGAGGATCAGGTAACTGTCTCGCTCGTATTCCTCAACACTAACTTGGCAGCTTGCGCTGGTGGTTTCTTTGCCCTGGCCGTCAGTTGGCTGAAATACGGCAAACCGTCCCTGTCACTCACGCTGAACGGTATTTTGGCGGGATTGGTAGGCATTACGGCAGGATGCGACGCCGTTGCTCCGCTGGGTGCGGTCATCATCGGCGCCATCTGTGGCGTACTGATGATATATGCCGTAGAATTCATTGACAAAGTACTGAAAATTGACGACCCCATAGGCGCATCTTCCGTACACGGCGTATGTGGTTTCACGGGAACGGTACTTACCGGACTGTTCTCTACCAGTGAAGGTCTGTTCTACGGTGCGGGTGCGGGCTTCCTCGGAGCACAGATATTCGGTGCGGTAATTGTCGGACTTTGGGCGGCAGGTATGGGCTTCATCATCTTCAAAGTACTCGACAAGATACACGGCTTGCGTGTTCCGGCTCGCGTGGAGGAAGAAGGACTTGACATCTACGAGCACGGAGAGTCCGCTTACAACTAAAACAAGTTTTTTTATTCTATCATATATTTATAAACCAACAATTACAATTCTAAGGTATTATGTCAAAATTGAGATTCAGAGTAGTAGAGACGGCGTTCAAGAAGAAACCCGTTGCAGTGGCAGTCCCGGCGGAACGTCCGTCGGAATACTTCGCCAAGTATGTATTCAACAAGGAAAAGATGTTCAGGTATCTGCCGAGCAAGGTATATGCCAAACTGATTGATGTAATTGACAACGGTGCGCCGCTGGACCGCAGTATTGCTGATGAAGTGGCGGCGGGAATGAAGAAATGGGCGCTTGAGATGGGAGCCACCCACTACACGCACTGGTTTCATCCGCTCACCGAAGGCACTGCCGAAAAACACGACGCTTTTGTGGAACACGACGGCAAGGGCGGCATGATGGAAGAATTCACAGGCAAGTTGCTTGTGCAGCAGGAACCGGACGCATCCAGCTTCCCCAACGGCGGTATCCGCAACACGTTCGAGGCACGCGGATATTCAGCATGGGACCCCTCTTCTCCCGCGTTCATAGTAGATGATACGCTCTGCATTCCTACCATCTTCATTGCCTACACGGGTGAATCTCTTGACTACAAAGCGCCGTTACTCAAAGCACTGCGTGCAGTGGACAAGGCAGCGGTAGACGTATGCCGCTACTTCAACCCGGACGTAAAGAAAGTAGTGGCGTACTTGGGCTGGGAACAGGAATACTTCCTGATTGACGAAGGCCTTTACGCCGCCCGCCCCGACCTGTTGATGACCGGCCGCACACTGACCGGACACGATAGTGCCAAGAACCAACAACTCGAAGACCACTACTTCGGCGCCATCCCTCCGCGTGTGGCAGCCTTTATGAAGGAGTTGGAAATCGAAGCGTTGAAACTCGGAATCCCTGTCAAGACCCGCCACAACGAAGTAGCTCCCAACCAATTCGAGTTGGCTCCTATCTTCGAGGAATGTAACCTTGCAGTAGACCACAATATGCTCATCATGGCTCTGATGCGCAAGGTGGCACGTAATCACGGCTTCCGAGTACTGTTGCACGAAAAGCCATTCAAGGGTGTCAACGGCAGCGGCAAGCACAACAACTGGTCGTTGGGTACGGACACGGGCATCCTGCTCCATGCCCCCGGCAAACTGCCCGAAGACAACCTACGCTTCATCACCTTCGTAGTAAATACCTTAATGGCAGTCTACAAACATAACGGATTACTGAAAGCCAGCATCTCCAGCGCCACAAACGCCCACCGACTGGGAGCGAATGAAGCGCCTCCTGCAATCATATCCAGCTTCCTCGGCAAGCAGTTGAGTCAGGTTCTGGAACATATTGAGGAAAGCACTAAGGATAACCTCATCAGCCTCAGCGGCAAACAGGGCATGAAGCTGGACATTCCGCAGATACCCGAGCTAATGATAGACAACACCGACCGTAACCGTACCAGCCCGTTTGCCTTTACGGGCAACCGCTTCGAGTTTCGTGCCGTAGGTTCGGAAGCCAACTGTGCCAGCGCCATGATTGCCCTGAACTCCGCTCTTGCCGAGCAACTGGTAGAATTCAAGAAGGATGTAGACAAACTTATCGGGAAGGGTGAACCGAAGATTTCGGCTATCCTCGACGTTATCCGCAAATACATCAGGATATGCAAGCCCATTCACTTCGACGGTAACGGCTACAGCGACGAATGGAAAGCCGAGGCCAAAAAACGCGGTCTGGACTGCGAAACCAGTGTACCCCTCATCTTCGACAACTATCTGAAGCCCGAAAGCATCCGTATGTTCGAGTCTGTAGGCGTAATGACGCAAAAGGAACTGGAAGCCCGCAACGAAGTGAAGTGGGAGACCTATACCAAGAAAATTCAGATTGAAGCCCGCGTGCTCGGTGACTTGGCGATGAATCACATCATTCCCGTAGCCACTCAATATCAGACGGATTTGATAGACAATGTCTACAAAATGAAAGACCTCTTCCCGGTAGAGAAAGCTGCAAAACTGTCTGCCAAGAATTTGGAACTCATCGAAGAGATTGCCGACCGTACCACCTTCATCAAGGAACATGTAGATACCATGATAGAAGCCCGCAAGGTTGCCAACAAGATTGAATGTGAACGCGACAAAGCCATCGCTTATCACGACAACATCGTACCGATGATGGAAGAAATCCGCTATCACATCGACAAGTTGGAACTCATCGTTGACAACCAGATGTGGACATTACCGAAATACAGGGAACTGTTGTTTATAAGATAAAGAGCTATTTCAGACATACAAACTCTGAAACCGGAAATTATCTATTTCTTTTGTTGGTTGTTTTAAGTTTGCAGGGGAAAGAAGTGCCGTGATGGTAGTTCTTTCCCCTTTTTTATCCGGCAGACAGCAGCCTGAAGAGGAAAACAGATTATCTTTGTCCCCAATTACAAATAAACACATTATGAAAGACCTGCGTACACGCCATACAGCATTGCTGCTGTTTACATTCTTGCTGGCATCGGTATCCTTATCCGCACAGACCGGCTTACAGCAGAAACTAAGTGAGATTTCCGCCATAACGGAAACCCAACCGTTGGAATCTACCGAGTTTTCGGAGAAGTATGTAACCTATTTCACCCAGCCGCTCGACCACCGGCATCCCAAGAAAGGAAGTTTCCGCCAGCGGGTTATCGTGGCGCACGCGGGCTTCGATCGTCCCACGGTCATTATAACCGAAGGATATGGAGCCGCCTACGCGCTCAAGCCCCAATATCGCGAGGAACTTTCCAGGCTCCTCAATGCCAATATGGTATTTGTGGAATACCGCTACTTCCTGGAATCCACTCCCGAACCCAAAGACTGGCGATACCTTACAGCCGAAAGTTCCGCCGATGATTTGCACGCGGTAACAACCGCATTCAAAAATATATAATCCCGGAAAATGGATTGCTACCGGTATCAGCAAAGGCGGACAGACCGCCCTGCTCTACCGCACATTCTATCCGGACGATGTGGATGTATCCGTTCCTTACGTGGCTCCCCTCTGCTACGGAACAGAGGACGGCCGTCACGAACCGTTCCTCAAAAAAGTGTCTACGGATGAAGACCGTAAAAGAATTACCGACTTCCAGCTGGAAATCCTGAAACGCAAAGCGGCCTTACTCCCCCTTTTCGAGAAATACTGCACCGAACAAGAGTATAAGTTCCGTGCTCCTATCGAAGAGATATACGACTATTCGGTACTGGAATATTCATTCGCGCTCTGGCAATGGGGTACTCCCGTCGGCAGCATTCCGCTACCCACAGCCACCGACGCAGAACTCATAGCCCACCTGCTGGCCATCAGCGACCCGTCCTATTTCACAACCGACAGTACCAACGCCTCTTTCTTCGTACAGGCCGCACGCGAATTGGGCTATTACGGCTACGACACCCGTCCTTTCAAAAAGTATCTCTCCATCAAGTCCGGCAAAGGCTACCTGCATCGCCTGATGCTTCCCGAGGAACTGAAAGATATGCCTTTTGACAAGACACTCAGTAGGAAGATTAAGGGATTCTTGCAAAAGAACGACCCGAAAATGATATTCATCTACGGTGAAAACGATCCCTGGACGGCTGCCGGAGTTACCTGGCTCAAAGAGAAAAAGAATATTCACGTATTCATTCAGCCGGGCGGCAGCCATCTGGCACGCATCTCCACACTGCCCGAAAAGGAGAAAGAAGAAGTGATGAAGCTGCTAAACGAATGGTTGCGGTAAACGCACCCGTTCTTTCGCAGCATCCTGTTTCTGCCGCATAAGGGAAAAGACACAAACGGAAAAGGGCTGCCTCAGCGATTGAGACAGCCCCTTTTATATCAAACATACCACTCTTACCACTCAAGGAACTTTCCCCTCTCCCTGCGCTTCTGCAACTCCTCTTTCAGGAAGCGCTGACGGTCTTTGGCTATATAACGGCGGGCAAAGATGTTGGGAACGGCTACCCCCAGCGCAATGCAAAGGATAATCAACGAAGCGTTGATACCGTTGGACACAGCCACCGTGACCTCGCCCACCACTCCGTGCATATTGATGAGCGCCACCAGCGCACGGTACATCAACACTCCCGGAATCATCGGAATGACGGAAGGAATGGTAAGCACGTGATTAGGCACATGAAACCAGTGGACTGCCTTCACCGCCACCAGGCTCACCACCATGGCTCCCATGAAAGAACCGATGACCGGACCGAGCCCCAACTCGAAGTTGACGAAATTACGCGTACACACGGCAAGGATTCCCCCTACCGCAACCACCCACAGCAGACGGCGCTGGATATTGAATATCATGGAGAAGCCCATCGCGGATATGGCTGCCGCAATGGCGTATATATAATAAGGATCGTGCGGAACCATGCTCAGTTCGCTGAACTTCTTGTCAATCACCACATCTTCCATAGCCAGCAGGCGCATGGCCATCACAATGCCGAACGCCATGGCACACACCATGAGTACCGTATTAACGGCACGCACGATGCCCACCTGTATGTAGTTGTCAATCATGTCGTCCACAAAGTTTATAATGGGAACTCCCGGCACAATGAACAGCGCGCACGCCAGTAGCGGATGGTAAGGCGTGCCCGAAAGCCCTGTAAAGGTGGTGATATAAGCCAGACATGTGGACACCAGCGCCGCAATGGTGATGCTCATATACAGATTGATACCGAACTCTATGCAGCGCGCACGGACACGGAAACCTGCAAAAGCGGCGATGGAGGCAAACAGAAATGCAACCCAGTCGCTACCGAACAGCTTGCAGAAACCGCCGCAGGCAAAACCCGCACCGATGGCAACGAGATAGGGAGTATAGTTCCGCTTCTTGCTTTTTATCTTCTCCAGCTCTTCCTCGTAGCGGTCGAGCGAATAGTCTTCCTCAATGGCACGCCAGGACAGCTT
>ENA-OQDL01000772-OQDL01000772.1-human-gut-metagenome-genome-assembly--contig:-NODE-772-length-18661-cov-4.088594_pt1 | contig 18661 bp, 18 predicted proteins | sample MGYA00242782_ERZ504609 | MGnify/ENA primary metagenome ERZ504609 (study PRJEB26092, sample SAMD00036320) | human gut metagenome | host: Homo sapiens | study: EMG produced TPA metagenomics assembly of... | reverse complement strand
GATCACCGTGTACGGTCCCTGACACCAGCCGCAGATGCCCTGTACTTCGGGGTGGTCTTTGTCGCCGATGATGATGATGTGGTTTCCTGCAAGGCTTTCTTTTTCCACGATGCGGTGGATCTTCAGGACGAAGGGACAGGTGACATCTACGTAAGAGATGTTTTTTTCTTTCAGTTTATCGTAAATGGATTTGCCTACACCGTGGGAACGGATGACTACTGTTCCGTTTTGCAGGGTGTCATCCGGGGAATCCAGGTCTGCTTCTACGATAACATGGACGCCCACGAGCTTTCCAGATCCGCTACTACGCCTTCGTTGTGGATGATCGGGCCCAGAGTGAAAAATAGGTTTCTGTTCTGTGTCTATGAGTTCGTAGACTTTGTTCACTGCACGTTTGACGCCGAAGCAGAAGCCTGCTGTTTCTGCTACTTTTACTTTCATAAAATAATCCTTCTTAAATTATTTCTGCACCTTTTTCCTTATATACATTAAGAATCGCATTTACAACATCATCAATTCCCATTTCCGAGGAATCTACGAGCACTGCGTCCTCTGCCTGTTTCAGAGGGGAGATTTCGCGGTTCATGTCGCGTTCGTCGCGCTCGATGATGTCTTTTCGGATCTGGTCCAGGTCGAAGGATTCTCCCTTCTGTTCATATTCCAGTGCTCTTCTTTTTGCTCTGGTGTCTGCGCTTGCTGTGAGGTAGATTTTACTTCTGCATTTGGAAGGATGGTTGTGCCGATATCTCTGCCATCCATGACTACGTCGTTTTTCTCTGCCAGAGTTCTCTGAAGTTTCAGAAGGTGGGCTCTGACTTTCGGGTTTGCGGAGCTTTTGGATGCCATGTTTCCTACCTGTTCAGTACGGATCATAGCATTTACGTTCTCTCCGTTGAGGATAACAATCTGTTCTCCGTTTTTGTATTCGATGGAGATGTCAGCGCCGGAACATACGGCTTCGATCTCTTCCTGATTTTCTCCGTTTACGCCATGGTTCAGAAGATATAAAGCCATTGCCCTGTACATGGCTCCTGTATCTACATAGATAAATGATAATTCTTTCGCTACTTTCTTTGCGATGGTGCTCTTTCCTGCTCCTGCAGGTCCGTCGATGGCTATGTTACATCCCATTTTCGTGGTTCCTCCTGTTTCTATTATTCAAACAGATTTTCTCTGTTTTATTATTAATGTTTATTAATCAGTCAAGCGGATATTCGCAATCCGCTTCGCTCCTTGCTCATAACCGAATCATAGATATAATTCGCATACACGGTACTCATCATCTGCTTGTTTCTGTTGTTTCTATAGTAAGCAGCTTACTGTATGGCCTGTGCTGCCAGATATGCGGTAGACCAGGCAATCTGTAAGTTATATCCACCTGTCACTGCATCCAGATCCAGTACCTCGCCTGCGAAGTAAAGACCTGAGATTTTCTTTGATTCCATTGTTCCGGGATTGATCTCTTTGACAGAGACGCCGCCTCTGGTGATGATGGCTTCTTTGAACTCACCCATTCCTGTGATTGTGAAGGGGAAGGCTTTGATAAGGTCAATGAAGTGCTGGCGTTCTTCTCTGGAGATGTCGTGGATTTTCTTCTCTGCGGGGATTCCACCCAGTTCCAGCATTACCGGAGTCAGAGATGACGGGGAAAAGTACGCCAATCACGTTCTTGAACTGTTTGTTTGGTCCTGCTTCAAATTCGCGCAGGATCCTGGCATCCAGCTGTTCTCTGGTAAGTGCCGGCTTCAGATCCAGATATGCGGACAGTTCGCCGTTTGGTGCTTTCGCCAGTTTTGCACCGATGTGGGCACTGGCGGACAGGATCATGGGACCTGTGACTCCGAAATGGGTGAACATCATCTCTCCGAAATCCTCATAGAGTACTTTCTTTCCATTCTTTATGGTGAGTCCTGTGTTCTTAAGGGAAAGTCCCTGAAGCTTAGGGACATAGTCTTCTTTTGTCTTTAATGGCACAAGGGAGGGAGCAATGTCCGTGACTTTCAGTCCCAGTTCTCTTGCGAAGCGGTATCCGTCACCTGTGGAGCCTGTACTCTGATAAGAGAATCCACCGGTTGCCACGATGACTGCATCTCCTTCCATGAAGGTTCCATCTGTAAGGATGACTCCTGTGATCTTCTCCTGCGGTATGTCAGGTGATTTTTTTCCTTTTCTGCCTTTTCCTGCACTAGATCCTGATTCTGTTAATGTAGCTTCTGATTCCAGGGTATTTGCCGAATCTGTTACAGGTTTCTTTACGATTTCCTGCACAGCAGTATGAAGATGAATCTTTGCTCCTGCTTTCTTCAGCTCACGCTCCAGAGCGCGGATGATGTCTGAAGAATGGTCAGACTGTGGGAATACTCTGTTTCCACGCTCTACCTTCAGAGGGACACCTGCTTTCTCAAAGAACTCCATTACATCCTGAGGGGTAAATGAATAGAAACTGCTGTAGAGGAACTTGGGATTGCTCATCATTGCAGGAAAGAGTTCTTCTGTGTCGCAGGCATTTGTCACATTGCATCTGCCTTTTCCTGTGATGAAGACTTTCTTTCCCAGTTTCTCGTTCTTCTCTAATATATGAACTTCATGATGGTTGCGGGCTGCGAATACTCCCTGCCATCATTCCGGCGGCTCCGCCGCCGATTATTATAACTTTGCTCATGGAATATTCTCCTGTATTTATTTTACCCTGCAGATTGTCTATTTCATCATAGTTCCACGTTTCCGCTTCACTAAGATCAATATAGATATGTACCACTGGCAGCATATACCCATTGGCACATTATATTCCCGGGTATCATATTCTTTCATAATACGCAAAGGAGCCTTGCTTACGCAAGTCTCCTTTTTTTCGTTTGGACATACTTTAATTACTGATCAATTATACAGGATATGCTCCGTTCTTTTGTCAGCTGCTTTCTCGTCAACTTTTGTTTTCTGAGCCTGACGGTATTTGAAGAAGTCCATAGCTACCTGTGGGAACAGTGCGTATGTTAATACGTCTTCATCCTGTTCCTTATACTGAGCCATTTCGCTCTCAAGTTTCTCAAGCTCGTTGTCAAGAAGGTCTGCAGGACGGCATGTGATCGGTTTCTCATCGCCGATGCACTTCTTCTGTACTTCCGGATTAAACGGTTTTACAGTTGCGCCGTATTTTCCTAACAGGATATCTTTTGTTTCTTTTGTAACCATTTTGTATCTCTCGCCCATAAGTACGTTGAATACAGCCTGTGTACCAACGATCTGTGAAGACGGAGTAACAAGTGGCGGTTCACCAAGGTCTTTACGTACACGCGGAACTTCCTCGAGAACATCGTAGAATTTGTCTTCTGCGTGCTGTTCTTTTAACTGGGAAGTCAGGTTGGAGAGCATACCGCCCGGTACCTGGTACAGTAAAGTCTTGATGTTAACACCAAGGTTCTTCGGATTGAGCAGTCCGCTGTCAAGAGCTTCGTCACGGATCGGACGGAAGTAGTCAGCGATCTCGGAGAGAAGCTTCTGATCAAATCCTGTGTCGTATGGTGTATCTTTGAATGTCTCAACCATAACCTCTGTTGCAGGCTGGGATGTTCCCAGTGCAAATGGAGACATTGCTGTATCAATGATATCCACACCTGCTTCTACTGCTTTTAAGTAAGTCATGGAAGCTACACCTGAGGTGTAATGTGTATGAAGGTCGATCGGGATCTTAACTGTTTCTTTTAATGCTGTTACAAGCTCTGTAGCTTTGTTTGGAAGGAGAAGACCTGCCATATCTTTGATACAGATGGAATCAGCGCCCATATCTTCGATACGTTTTGCAATGTCTGTCCAGTATTCCAGTGTGTAAGCATCTCCTAATGTGTAGGAAAGAGCTACCTGTGCATGAGCCTTCTCTTTGTTTGCAGCGCTTACTGCTGTCTGCAGGTTACGAAGGTCATTGAGACAGTCAAAAATACGGATGATGTCGATTCCGTTTGCAGCAGATTTCTGTACGAAGTATTCTACAACGTCATCTGCATATGGACGGTATCCAAGGATGTTCTGTCCACGGAAAAGCATCTGAAGTTTTGTGTTTTTGAAGCCGTCACGTAATTTACGAAGTCTTTCCCATGGATCTTCGTGAAGGAAACGAAGGGATGCATCGAATGTTGCACCACCCCAGCACTCTACTGCGTGATAGCCGACTTTATCAAGTTTATCTACGATCGGAAGCATCTGTTCTGTGGTCATACGTGTTGCGATCTGGGACTGATGAGCATCACGGAGAATGGTTTCCACAATTTTAACAGGTTTTTTCTCTAATTCTGCCATTATTAAATCTCCTTTATAGTTCTGTTTAATCGGATATTCGCAATCCGCTTCGCTACTTGCTCATAACCCAATAGCTGCTCCGCAGCTTATCAGAAGGAATTGCGCTCCTCCTGATACAAGCAAGATAGCTTGCTTGATTTGGTTATACTCCGAAAATAGCCATGAATGTTCCGGCTGCTACGGCTGTACCGATAACACCGGCAACGTTCGGGCCCATTGCGTGCATCAGAAGGAAGTTTGTAGGATCTGCCTCTGCACCCACTTTCTGGGATACACGGGCTGCCATAGGTACTGCGGATACACCTGCGGAACCGATCAGCGGGTTGATCTTTCCATGAGTCAGTTTGCAGAGCAGTTTACCAAGCATACATCCGCCGAATGTACCGATTGCGAATGCAACAAGACCTAAAACTACGATCTTCAGAGTATCTGCGTTTAAGAATGCTTCTGCACTTGTGGAAGCACCTACGGATGTACCCAGAAGGATAACTACGATATACATCAGGGCATTGGAAGCTGTTTCTGTCAGCTGTTTTACAACACCGCACTCTCTGAACAGGTTACCAAGCATGAGCATACCAACCAGCGGAGCTGTTGTAGGCAAAATCAGGCAGACAACGATTGTGATAACGATCGGGAACAGGATCTTCTCCAGTTTGGAAACCGGGCGAAGCTGATCCATTTTGATCTTACGTTCTTTCTCTGTTGTGCAGAGTTTCATGATAGGCGGCTGGATGATCGGAACCAGTGACATATAGGAATATGCTGCCACTGCAATCGGTCCCATCAGTGCAGACTGTCCAAGTTTACCTGCAAGGAAAATGGAAGTCGGGCCGTCAGCACCACCGATGATGGAGATAGCTGCTGCTGCTTTTCCGTTGAATCCAAGGAAGATTGCAAGGAAGTAAGCTGCATAGATACCAAGCTGTGCCGCAGCACCCATCAGGAAGCTGATCGGGTTTGCGATCAGCGGACCGAAGTCTGTCATCGCACCTACACCCATGAAGATCAGGGATGGTAAGATACTCCACTCATCAAGGATGTAGAAATAATGAAGAAGTCCACCTACACCATTGGACATATCTTCCGGGTTTGCCATAATGTCCGGATAGATATTTACAAGCAGCATACCGAATGCGATAGGAACAAGCAGAAGCGGCTCGAATCCCTTCTTGATAGCAAGATAAAGGAATACGCAGGCTACTGCGATCATCAGGTAATTGCCCCATGTCAGATTGAAGAATGCTGTCTGGTGAATCAGGTTGGACAATGTTTCTGTTACATAAGACATTTGACTACCTCCCGTCTTAGTTCATTGTTGCTAAAGTATCTCCGTTTTCTACAGAGGCACCTTCTGCAACATCAATGCTTGCGATAGTACCGTCCTGAGGAGCTACTACAGGGATTTCCATCTTCATGGATTCAAGAATAATTACGCTGTCTCCGGCTTTTACTGCCTGTCCAACGCTTGCTGCTACTTTAACAACTTTACCAGGTACGGAAGCAGTTACTTTTACTGCGCCTGCGCCTGCTGCAGGAGCTGCTGCTTTCGGAGCTGCTGCCGGTGCTGCTTTAGGTGCGGCCTTCGGAGCTGCTGCTGGTGCGGATACGCTTCCTGTTTCTTCAACAGTTACTTCATATGCTGTACCATTTACTGTAATTGTATAGCTTTTCATTTTAAAATCCTCCTAAATAAATAACAATTATTAGCGTTCATTACTTTCTCAGTAATGTAATCTACGATACGCAAAAATATTATCGGATGAACAGTGATTATCTTCTGTTTCTTTTTACTTTGCGGATGGAACGAACTACGAATCCGTCTGTTGTAGTTCCTTCTGCTGCTGCGATTGCTGCTGCGATAACAGCTACCAGTTCTCCGTCATCTGCAAGGTTCTCTTCTGCCTGTGCAGGTGCCGCCGCTGCAATTGCTGCTGCCTCTGCCTCTTTTGCAGCTTTGGCTGCTTTTGCTTCTGCTGCTTTCTTTGCTTCCGGATTCGGGATGAAACGGAACAGAGAGATCAGAAGACTTAATAAAACCAGCATTACGAATACAGTTCCAATACCCATCAGAGTATTAAGACCTGCTCTCTGAAGAGTCTTACCCATACCATACTGCACATCTACAGTCATGGAAATCGGTGTTCCCTGTGAGTCAAAGACATATACAAAGTTTGCTTCTGCTTTCTCAAATTTAAGAGGAACAGTAACTGTGTACTGATCATCTTTGAAAACTACAGTAGTTTCACCATTGCTGTCCTTCTTTGCGCCAAGTTCATCCTTGGATGTCTGCCAGGACTGCATGGCACTTATTGTAAAGTCATTTCCTGAACTCATGTAATTCTCAATTTCTTCATCTTTAAGCTGGACAATGGTATCTGTCAGCCCCTCTGCTGTAGTTATCAGTGTGGACTTGACAGTATCATTAATCTCATCAGCGGCAAATACCACAGAAGTGCTGCCGATCACCAGTGCAGCCATTACGAGAAATGTCATGAATACAGAAGTTATTTTTTTGATCATTTTCATATGCGTCACCCCGCTTAAATCGTTCCGTGTTTCTTGGACGGACGATCTTCCCTTTTTGTGAACAGCATCTCAAATGCACCGATTACATATTTTCTTGTGTCAGCCGGGCTGATCACAGTATCAACATAGCCTCTTGCTGCTGCGGAAGCAACACCATTCTGAAGTTCTCTGTACTGAGCAGCTTTCTCATTTAATTCAGCAGCATCTGCATCTGCGTACATGATCTTGGCTGCCAGGGAAGCGTCCATCATACCGATCTCTGCGTTATCCCATGCATATACAAGGTCTGCACCGATAGATTTGCTGTTCATTGCCACGTAAGCTGTACCGTAAGCTTTGCCGATGATCACGTTTACCTTCGGAACTGTTGCGTCTGCGAATGCAGCTACCAGCTCACCTACGGATTTCGCCATCATCTTCTCGCTGCATAAGGTTGCCATGAAGCCTGTTGCGTTTGTAAGTGTAAGTACCGGAATGTCAAAAGCATCGCAGAATTTCACGAAGTCTGCTGCTTTTCTTGCACCTCTTGCGGAGATGCTTCCGTCAAATGTTTCTACTTTCTTGCCTTCTGCGTCGTATACTTCGCTTCTGTTTGCAACTGCACCGATGGTTGCTCCGTTTAAGCGGATAAATCCTGTAACCATATCTTTGGCATAGTCTGCTTTTGTCTCGAAGAATTCGCCGTTGTCAGCGATCTGGGAAAGTGCGATTGCTGTATCACCTGCACAGTTTGCAAGTTCAGCGCATACACGGTTGAGATCATCTGTGCACTCTGTGTAATTGTCTGTGTCTTCATTATTAGAAGGAAGAAGTGATACTAAAGAGCGGATCTGGCCAAGAACCTCTTCTTCTGTACCAACGCCATCGATCAGACCTGTTTCCTTGCTCTGGAAATCAGCTGCTGCTGTGTCACATTTGTCTATGTTGTTTCCTTCCAGTGCGTTCGGTGTGTTGATGAACATTTTTCCTTTTTTGGATTCGATAAATGTGAAGTCTGTCAGGGACGGGATAACTGCCATACCACCGCCGCATGTTCCGAAAATTGCTGTGATCTGCGGAATCACACCGGATGCCAGTGTCTGTTTCAGATAGATCTGTCCGAAAGCTTCCAGTGCATCTGTTGCTTCCTGAAGACGGATACCTGCGCAGTCTACAAGTCCGATAACCGGAGCGCCTGTTTTCATTGCAAGATCATAAAGTCTTGTGATCTTCTTGGCATGCATTTCGCCAACAGTACCGTTTAATACAGATGCATCCTGGCTGTATACATAAACCAGTTTGTCATCGATCACACCATATCCGGTGATAACACCGTCAGATGGTGCCTTGTTTGCAGTCATGTTGAAATCTGTGGATCTGGCTGTTACACCCTGTCCGATTTCGACAAAACTGTTTGCGTCAAGCAAAGAAGTAATTCTTGTGCCTGCTAAGCTTTGTGTTGCATTACTCATTCTTGTTTGCCCTCCATCTTTATGAGAATATTTAAAAGTTAACCCAAAAATTTAGCCAATTTTAATTCTACCTTTTCTGGCAGAAAATTTCAACATTTATTTGTCATTTTCGTTAAAAATATAGCAGAAAAGTTTGTCAGGTTTCTCCAAATTTTGTTTTTTTGCGTATTTCTTCCTATTAAATAGAAGATATTACGGTTATTTTGCATTGTCCCGTATTTCACCCTCTCCTTTAAACCGGTACATCGTTTTCGAAATAACTACACCACTCGCTTGTTTGCGAATCCGATTGTGCAGGTACAAAAGTCTCAGCGCAGCCCAGAGAAAAATACTATAGCCATGCCGGTTTGTCAGGTTTTTTACATGATGCAGCATGCGGTTATGAATGCTTTTCATTCAGTGCGTGGAAAACCATAGATGTTTTTTATTATATAGCACGAATTATCAATTAGATTTATGGATTATCCCGTTATATAATTAACACATCAAAGAAATTCAGGCCACAGCTAAAGCACTGAACAGTTATAGATCCAACAGAAAATTTCAGGAGGAAAGACGTAATGAAAAGCAATTACCAGCATATTTTCACACCACTCACAAGTAAAAAATATGACTATCAAAAACCGTATTGTTATGATGCCTATGGGTACAAACTACGGTGAGCAGAATGGAGAAATGAGCTTTCTTCATATCAATTATTACAAAGAACGTGCCAAGGGCGGAACAGGACTGATCATTGTAGAGAACGCAAGTGTGGATTCTCCGCAGGGTTCCAACGGAACTACTCAGCTTCGTATTGACCACGACAACTATCTGCCGCGTCTGTACAAATTCTGTGAAGAGATTCACAAATATGGTACCTGTATTGCAATCCAGATCAACCACGCGGGTGCTTCCGCTGTTTCCGCACGTACAAATATGCAGCCTGTTTCCGCATCTGATGTTCCGTCCAAAGAAGGCGGAGAGATCCCGCGTCCGTTATCAGTGGCAGAAATCCATCACATTGTAAAGAAATACGGCGAGGCTGCAAAGAGAGCTCAGGCTGCTGGTTTTGACGCAGTAGAGATCCATGCTGGACATTCCTATCTGATCAGCCAGTTCCTCTCTCCTCTTACAAACAAACGTACAGATGAGTTCGGCGGATCTGTGGAAAACAGAACACGTTTCTGCCGTATGGTCATTGAGGAAGTAAGAAAACAGGTTGGACCTTTCTTCCCGATCATGCTCCGTCTCAGCGCAGATGAGCTGATGGAAGGCGGCAACACTCTTGAGGATACTCTTGAATATCTGGAATATGTTCAGGATGAAGTTGATATCTTCGATGTTTCCTGCGGTTTAAACGGTTCTATCCAGTATCAGATCGATGCCAACTACATGAAAGACGGATGGCGTTCCTATATGCCTAAAGCTGTCAGAGAGAAATTCGGCAAGCCATGTATCTCCATGGGAAATATCCGTAACCCGAAGGTTGCCGAGCAGATCCTCGCTGACGGCGATGCAGATCTGATCGGTATGGGACGTGGACTTATCGCAGAACCTGCATGGGTAAATAAAGTTGCTTCCGGCAAGGAATGTGATCTTCGTAAATGTATCTCCTGTAACATCGGATGTGCAGGAAACAGAATCGGCTTTAACCGTCCGATCCGCTGTACTGTAAACCCGGCTGTTCTGGAAGGTGATGTTTATAAGAATCAGAAAGTGAACAAAAACTGTAATGTTGTAGTAATCGGAGGCGGTACTGCCGGACTGGAAGCTGCCTGTACAGCCGCAGAAGTAGGCTGTAATACCTTCCTCCTGGAAAAAGGTGAGACTCTTGGCGGTCTTGCTTCTGTGATCTCTAAGATTCCTGCAAAGAAGCGTCTGGCTGATTTCCCGAACTATCTGATTCACAGAGCAGAGCAGCTTGAGAATCTTTATATCTTCACAAACACAGAAGGAACACCGGAAAATATCCGCAAGTTCCATCCGAACCTGATCGTAAGCTCCACAGGTTCCGCACCACTGCTTCCTCCGATCAGGGGACTTCACGACCGCATTGACAAAGAAGGCAGCAAGGTTGCTTCTATCCTGGGAATGATTAATCACATCAATGATTATCCGGAAGATATGACAGGCAAGAAGGTTGTTGTTGTGGGCGGCGGCGCTGTTGGTCTTGATGTTGTGGAATTCTTTGCAGCAAGAAATGCTGAGATTTCTATCGTGGAGATGATGGATCAGATTGGACGTGACCTGGATCCTGTTACAAAGAATGACATGAAAGACCAGATGAAGAAACATCATGTGGTCCAGCTTACAAAGACAGCTCTTCAGGAAGTAAAAGACAGCTCTTTTCTTGTAAAAGATGCAGAAGGTGAACGTGAGCTTCCATTTGACTACGGATTCGTATGTCTTGGTATGAGAGCTCGGGGACAGCTTTTCGCAGAGCTTTCCGATGCTTTTGTTTCTGATGATGTTGAGATCCTGAACATCGGAGACAGCAAACGTGCAAGAAGGATCATCGACGGAACTCTGGAAGGAAGAAATATCCTTAATACACTGACTCAGATGGGATACCTTCAATAAAAACCTTTACAACAAAATACTTTACAACAAAATACAAAAGGGGATATTATAATGGCTGAAAGAATTACCGGACATACTGAATTAATCGGTCTGATGGCTTACCCGATCCGTCACTCCAGCTCTCCTGCAATGCAGAATGAGGCTTTTGCAAAACTCGGGTATGACTACGCTTACCTTGCTTTCGAGGTTGGCGCAGATGAAATTGAGGATGCAGTAAAAGCAATCCGTACTCTGAAAATGAGAGGATCCAATGTTTCCATGCCAAACAAAACTCTGGTTGGAAAATACCTGGATGAGCTTTCTCCTGCTGCAGAATTATGCGGTGCGGTTAACACAATCGTAAATGACAACGGCCATCTTACAGGTCATATCACTGACGGTATCGGATTTATGTCTGCCTTGAAAGATAATGATATTGACGTGATCGGAAAGAAAATGACCATCGTCGGTGCAGGTGGTGCTGCTACTGCTATCGAAATCCAGGCTGCTTTGGACGGCGTTGCTGAGATTACAATCTTCAACCGCAAGGATGAATTCTGGGATCGTGCAGTTTCCACAGTAGAGAAGATTAACACAAAGACATCCTGCCATGCAGTTCTTTATGATCTGGCAGACCTTGATAAACTGAAAGCTGAGATGGATGACAGTTTTATCTTTGTCAATGCTACAGGTGTGGGAATGAAACCACTGGAAGGACAGTCTGTTGTTCCGGACAAATCTTACTTCCGTCCTGAACTGATTGTTATTGATGTTCCTTACTCTCCGCTGGAAACAAAGATGCGTTCCATGGCCAAGGAAATTGGATGTAAGACTATGAACGGTCTGGGAATGATGTTATTCCAGGGTTCCGCTGCATTTGAGTTATGGACAGGCGAACCAATGCCTATCGAACATATGAAAGAGATTCTTCACATCTCCTATGATGACTGATACCCCGGTTATTCTTAATATGATAAGAAATATGAGGATAAGAAAATGAACACTGTTCAGGTAAAAAACACTGTGATCGGTGAAGGCAGACCTAAGATCTGCGTTCCGATTGTTGGAAAAACAAAAACAGACATTCTCGAAGAAGCCAAAAAGATCACTTCTCTTCCGGTTGATGTGGTTGAGTGGCGTGTTGACTGGTTCGATGATGTCTTTGCTACTGAGAAAGTATTAGAAACCGCAAAAGAGCTTCAGGAAGTCTTAAAAGATATCCCTGTTCTCCTTACATTCCGTACTTCCAAAGAAGGCGGGGAAAAAGAGATCTCTGTAAGTGATTATGCTGCTTTAAATATTGCTGCTGCACAGAGCGGTTATGTAGATTTAATTGATGTAGAAGCATTTACAGGCGATGATGTTGTAAAAACGATCATTGACGCTGCTCATAAGGCAGGTGTGAAGGTAATTGCTTCCAACCATGATTTCTTTAAGACTCCGGAGAAGGAGGAGATCATCAGACGTCTTCGTATGATGCAGGATTTCGGTGCTGATATTCCGAAAATGGCTGTTATGCCGACCTGCAAGCAGGATGTTCTTACACTCCTCTCTGCTACTCTGGAAATGTCTGAGAAATATGCAGACCGCCCGATCATTACCATGTCCATGGCAGGAACAGGCGTTGTCAGCCGCCTGACAGGTGAGACATTCGGTTCCGCTCTCACCTTCGGCGCTGCTTCCAAAGCTTCCGCACCGGGACAGATCGGTGTGAATGAATTAAAGCAGGTGCTGGATATTATTCACAGCAGTCTGTGATCTGTTGATGAATGATGTGATATCAGATGTTATTCTTGCCTATAGTCGCCTGGTATCACTCATATCCGGCAACAGATGATTGCTATCCCATGAGATATACGGCAAATAAATATTTGCTCAAATAATACTCCTTAAAATTCCCATGACAAAGAACCTGTCGAAACCTGACAGGTCCTTTGTTTTTATACTTTTTTCTGATCGATCATCAAATTCAGGATTGTAACATCTGTATCTTTCATTCCAACTCTTCCTACGTATCCCATATTTCGGATTGTATCCTCAACATTATCACGTACCAATCCCTCGCCTGCCTGAAAACAATGATCTGCATCCTCCAGAGCGTATGCCATAATTGCTGCATCTACTGCTGAAGCGATTTTAGCAGCACATGAAGACTTAGCTCCATCACATACAATGCCACTTGTATTTGCAAGAGCATTTGTGATTGTTTTAGATATTGCATTGTAATCACCACCGTTTAACCAGGATATGGCAGCTCCTGCTCCACATGCGGCACTTACCGCTCCACAGTAAGCTGACAGACTTCCAATATAAGTTTTCTGATGAATCGCTACTAAGTTGCTTACAACCAGTGCACGATACATTTTCTCTTTAGGAACTTTAAGTTCTCTGGCATATTCGATGACTGGCAAAGAACAGGTCATTCCCTGATTTCCGCTCCCGGAATTAATAACTACCGGCATAGAGCATCCATTCATTCTTGCATCAGATCCAGCTGCCGCTTTTGCTCTGGCACGTACTTTGACATCATCACCATATGCGCGAAGCAAGGTACGTCCTACTTCTGCTCCGTAATGATTACGCAGACCTTCTTCGGAAATTGCTGTATTCATGGCAATCTGGCGTCCTATGACTTCCTCTATCTCTTTTATATTCACAATTTTTGCAAACTCCAGAATATCTGCTACATTCAGCAAATCTCTTTTATCCTGGTTTTTCTCTGTTTTTTTCTGCTGAAAGCCCTTCTTTTCCAACAGTACCTCATCGTCTTTTTTGATCAGGACAATATTCGTATGTTTATTTTCTATAACTACAACTGCTCTATGTCCATTTTGCGTAAGTTCTGCACGGATATAAAGATTCTCTACTCCTTCTTCAAGATAACATGTGCAGAATTGTGCTTCCAGAAGTTTTGCTGTCTGAATGCGTTCAGCTTCTGTAATTCCCTCCAGTACTTCCAGTTTCCGTTCTGCCTGACCACCAACCATTCCAAGAACTGCAGCAGCTTCAATACCTCTCATTCCTCCTGAATTTGGTACTGTAACACTTTTTACATTTTTTATTATATTTCCACTGCAATAAAGATTTAAATGTCCTTCATATTTTTTATTTCCATCATCATCTGTTTTTATCACTTTTTCCAGTACAGAAGCTGCTGTTGCAGTTGCATATGCAATTGCAATAGGTTCCGTACATCCCAGAGCAGGAACAAGTTCTTCTCTGAGAATCTCCAGATAACTCTCATACACTTTTTTTTCCATAAATGCGCGCTCTCTTCTCCTAACTGTCAAGCAAAGTTCTTTACCATCTGATTCAGATGATATGTTTTTTCTTACGGCAGCATTTTTCCTGCTGCAAGATAAATTTCATACCATTCTTCACGGCTCAGAACAATATCGGATGCTTTACTTATATCCTGAATTCTTTTCAGATTTGTACTTCCTACAATTGTCTGGATTCCTGCGGGATGACGCATAATCCATGCAACTGCGATTGCATTCTGTGTTACCCCATATTTCTCTGCCAGACGATCTAACACTTTATTCAGTTCCGGAAATTTCTCGTTTCCAATAAATATTCCCTCAAACATTCCATACTGGAACGGAGACCATGCCTGCAATGTCATTTTCTTCAGTCTTGCATACTCGATAATACCACCATCACGATCACATCCTGCATCATTATGGATGTTTACATTTAGTCCTGCATCAATCGTTGGACAGTGAGCCGCTGAAAACTGTATCTGATCAATACAGATTTTTCCACCACAGTATTGATTTAGTAATTCGATCTGCATCGGATTGTGATTGCTTACACCAAATGCTTTTACTTTTCCGCTTTTTTTCCAGAATTTCAAATGCTTCTGCTACCTCTTCCGGCTCCATCAACGCATCCGGACGATGAAGAAGTAATATATCTACATAATCTGTTTTTAAACGTTTCAGACTTCCATCTACAGAATTCAGAATATATTCTTTTGAAAAATCATAACAGATACCCGGACGTATGGCACATTTTGTCTGAATCACCATCTTTTCACGCAACTGAGGTGTCAGCGCATTTCCAAATACTGTTTCGGCTTCTCCGCCTGCATAAATATCTGCATGATCAAAAAAAATTAATTCCACACTCCAGTGCTCCTTCAGTCAGACTTCTTACCGCTTTTTCATCAGATAAACCTGTAATTCTCATGCATCCAATTCCAATTCTTGATACATTGTCTATTTTGTCACTAATCTGAAACATTTTCATTTTGTATCCTCCTGTATTATACTTAATTTATGTATTTCTCTTTAGTTAACGTATTTCTTTTATTCTTTTGTCCAGTTTTTTTAAGTGCAAAAACATATATTTTCACTGCATTCTTCAGATTTTCAAACAATTCCGCTTCATCCGCACAATGACAGTTTCCATGTCCTTTTGGAAGTCCGAGCCTGTCTAGATTTCGCTCCTGTCCAGGGCCAAATGCCACTGCATTGGGAATTTTCCTCGCATAAGTTCCTCCTCCCATAACAAATGGTCTGCCTTCAAGACCTGTAACCTCCCTCCATGCTTCCATCAGAGTCTGTATGAAAGGCTGTTCCGGATTCATATAATATGGTCTGCTGTCTTCAATACCAATGATGCGAATTCCTGATTTAGCAGCTTCTGTTTGCAGCTTCGGAAGAAAATCTTCTGTTTTTTTAGTAACTGGATAACGGATGTCAATCACTATTCTCAAATGTCCTTCGTGCAGAAATGCCTGACCTATATTGCATGTTAGTCTACCAGAACATTCATCAGAACAACAAATTTCTGTTTTTTTCCCCATAACCACCTTTCTGTAAAGTCTCTCCACAAATTCTAATGCTCTTTTTGTCTGTTTAGAAAAATTTTGCATTTTCACTTTCCACAAAGTATACCTATTGCATTTTGAGTTCCATCCGGAAAAGCTGCATGTCCACTGATTCCCACTGCTGTTTCTTCGCTCTTTTGTCCTATTTTGTTCTCCGCAACCGCATGAGCAAAAGACGGCACGCTGTTAGGCGCAGTCCCTCCGTCAAATTCCAGAATCCCCTCTACTGCACTAACAGTTTCCATCAACACAATACAATGTCCTTTTTCTCCGCAACATACGGGAAATCCACAATCAGCAACAAAAGAATATTCCGGTGCTTTTTTTGTATTTCAGATAATATTCTACATCTGTCATACCGCTTTCTTCCTGACATCCAAGAATCTGCCTTACTTTAATATTATTCAGAATTTCTTTTTCCCTGCAATATTTCATTGCATATAAAACAGCAACTGCAGGACCTTTATTATCCTGTACTCCACGCCCAATTAAATAGCCATCCTTTTCTGTACACGTATAGGGCGGATATATCCATCCTTTTCCTTCCGGAACTACGTCCAGATGATTCCATATTCCAATCTCAACATTCCCTTTGCCTGTAGCAATAGTCAGACAGTGTCCGTCTATATCTTCTGTCTCCATCTGTTCTCTCAATCCAAATGCTCGCATCTGTTCCAGTGCTTCCCTGCATTTTTTTCCATATGGTGCCCCCGGAATTGCTTCCTGCTGATCAGCAATACTCGGGATTCTGATCAATGCTGCAATATCTTCTCGCATCTGATATTCCTGTCTGGAGATCCATTGTTCTAATAATTCCATATCCGGCTGTGGCTTATTTTCTTCATTCCATTCAACTTTCCCTGGATTCATTTTCACTTCCTCCATTTTTCAGAAATATTCGGTATTTCTTTGGTGTCATTCCTGTTTCCTGTCGGAAAATACGTATAAATTGTGAGGTATCGTTATAACCCGACATCAATGCAACATCTGTTACGGACCATCTCGCATCTGCCAGAAATTCCTTAGCATGACAAATCCGAATCATTCGCAGAAATGCAGAAAAACTAATTCCTTTCTTCTCAGCAAATAAGTGGCTGATATAACTCTGATTCATGAAAAATACATTTTCCGCAAGATTCCGGATTGTAATGTCCATATTATAGTTATTGACTGCATATTCACTCATCTTCTCCACAATGTCCATTCCCGTATTTGTCAACTCATCTGATTGTCTCTGCGGCTGCATATGACAAATATTTTCCGCAATCCTCCTGAGATAGCTTTCAATCTCCAAAACAGAATCAAACTTCAGAAAACTTTCTGACAGATTATCTAATTCTTTATCATGATTTTCCATTCGAATCGTCCTTCGGTATATAAGGATAATCTGCGAATACAGAAGTTCCATACATTCTATTCGAATTGGGAGAACTTTCTCAATATCTTTAAAAAGTTTATCCAGCGTTGTCCCTGTTTTGCTTTCATTCCCTTCCTTTAGATATTGTTCCAGTTCTCTTTCTATTTCTTTTTCAAGGTAATATTCTGAAAAATCTTCCTGTTTTATTTCCTTCGCAAAAATCAGAGATTCCCTTTTATAAATTCTGCTCTTTATCGCAGTAACTGCTTCTCTAAAAGCATCCAAAACAGAAGCATTTGCACCATACACATTACTGATTCCTATCTTAACCTGGGAATCCTCTTTCTCCAGCAGTTTTCTGATACGTCTCCAGAAAAACAGCATATCTCCCTCCGGTCTTACAAGCAATATCCACATATCCGGTTTCAATTCTACAAACCGAATCTTCGTCAGCATGATACTTCCGCAGCTTTCTTCCAATTCCGTAAGAAAGATTTCCTGTCTGGGCTTATCATGAAGAAACAGAAAAACACCTAAGCTGATATTTGCGGAAACACTCTTTCCAAAACATATTTTTCTCTATAAAAACCGGAATATTTTGATTCCTGAATGCTGTTCAAAATATATTGTGTTTGCCATATCTTTTCTGGATAGCAAAGCTTCTTTTCGTTCTATTTTATGCTGAGTGACAAACTTATTCAGACATTCTGTCAGAGCCGTATCATCAATTGGTTTCAGTAAATAATCTGAAGCTCCATTTACAATTGCACTGCGAGCATATTCAAAATCAGAGTAAGCACTCAGAATAATTACTTTTATTTCTAATTCATTATTGCGGATCTCCTGAAGAAGCTGTATCCCATCCATTTTAGGCATACGAATATCTGTCAAGACAAGTTCTGGTTTATATTTTTCGCAAAATTCCCAGCCTTCCTCTCCATTAGATGCCTCCGATATCTCAAAAAGTCCATCCTGATCATATTTTTTGATTTGTCTTATCATGGCTTTTCTTGCATAAAATTCATCTTCTACAACCAGCACCTTCACTTTTCATGATTCTCCTTTCGCCCGCAATATACTACTTCTACAGGATCAACCTTTTACAGATCCTGCTGTCAGTCCTTTGACTATGTATTTCTGTCCCATACAATAAATGATCAACATAGGCAACATAGCAAGTAAGTATGCCGTAAACGCCATTGTATAGTTAAAAGAATATTCTGTCTTAAAATTATACTGAAAAAGAGGAAGTGTCCAAATAGCCTGTGAACGGTTTAAAATTAGTAAAGGGAGCATAAAGTCATTCCAGATCCACAAAGTATCCATGATCAGCAACGTAGAAATCATAGGCTTTACCAGAGGAAGTACTATTTTTACATATGTCTGAAATACACTGCAACCGTCAATCTGTGCAGACTCCTCAATTTCGTAAGGAAGACCTCTGATATAATTTACAAACAGAAATACTCCCTGCGTCAGGCTAAATGCCACATACAGAATAATCAGTCCCGCATGATTAAGCATATTTAACTTTGACATCATTTTGGTTACAGGCAACAATACTACCTGCGACGGAACAAATAACCCCATCATAATATAAAAATAAATTGTTTTGTAATACTTCCGGTTAAAGTTTCTTGCAATAGAATAAGAAAC
>ENA-OQDL01000771-OQDL01000771.1-human-gut-metagenome-genome-assembly--contig:-NODE-771-length-18687-cov-7.724892_pt1 | contig 18687 bp, 20 predicted proteins | sample MGYA00242782_ERZ504609 | MGnify/ENA primary metagenome ERZ504609 (study PRJEB26092, sample SAMD00036320) | human gut metagenome | host: Homo sapiens | study: EMG produced TPA metagenomics assembly of... | reverse complement strand
GAGGCGCTCAAAGGTTCCCTCAGAATGGTTGGAAACCATTCGAAGAGTGCAAAGGCAGAAGGGAGCTTGACTGCGACACCGACGGGTGGAGCAGGTACGAAAGTAGGACTTAGTGATCCGGTGGTATAAAGTGGGATTGCCATCGCTCAACGGATAAAAGCTACCCTGGGGATAACAGGCTTATCACTCCCAAGAGTTCACATCGACGGAGTGGTTTGGCACCTCGATGTCGGCTCATCGCATCCTGGGGCTGAAGTAGGTCCCAAGGGTTGGGCTGTTCGCCCATTAAAGCGGTACGCGAGCTGGGTTCAGAACGTCGTGAGACAGTTCGGTCCCTATCCGGCGTGGGCGTAAGATATTTGAGAGGAGCTGTCCTTAGTACGAGAGGACCGGGATGGACTGGCCGCTGGTGTATCTGTTGTCTTACCAAAGGCATAGCAGAGTAGCCAAGCCGGGAAGGGATAAACGCTGAAGGCATCTAAGCGTGAAGCCCCCCTCAAGATGAGATATCTCATAACGTCAAGTTAGTAAGACCCCTTGAAGACGACGAGGTAGATAGGGCAGAGGTGGAAGTGTGGTAACACATGGAGCTGACTGTTACTAATAGGTCGAGGGCATAACCAAAGCAGTGATAGGTTTGGATGATGATGTTGGTTTTAACTGTATGTAGTTTTGAAGGTGCATAGCTTTCTAAAAATTGAAGAATGGCCCAGTGGCTCAGTTGGTTAGAGCGCCGCCCTGTCACGGCGGAGGTCGAGAGTTCGAGTCTCTTCTGGGTCGTTATGTGGGATCTTAGCTCAGCTGGGAGAGCATCTGCCTTACAAGCAGAGGGTCACAGGTTCGAGCCCTGTAGGTCCCACTTAACATGGATGGATTCCCGAGTGGCCAAAGGGGACAGACTGTAAATCTGCTGCAAATTGCTTCGGTGGTTCGAATCCACCTCCATCCATTAACCGAAAGGTTATAAGCCGATGTGGCTCAATTGGCAGAGCAGCTGATTTGTAATCAGCAGGTTATCGGTTCGAGTCCGATCATCGGCTTTTCTCTTTTGAGAAATTAATTTAATATCGCGGGATGGAGCAGTCTGGAAGCTCGTCGGGCTCATAACCCGAAGGTCGCAGGTTCAAATCCTGCTCCCGCAACTCAGACTTTTATAGTCTATGCCCAGATAGCTCAGTTGGTAGAGCAGAGGACTGAAAATCCTCGTGTCACTGGTTCGATTCCGGTTCTGGGCATTTTTATTTCATGTAAACGGAAAGACTGCGTATACCGCAGTCTTTTTTCTATATTTTATTATTAGAGAAAGAGCTCTAATGCAGAAGAGTAACTGTAGATTTATGATTTGATGATAGGGAGAGATTGATTTGGCAAGCATTGGAGATGTAGCAAAATTAGCTGGAGTATCAAGAAGCACTGTTTCACTTGTATGTAATAATAAAGGATATGTATCTGACGAAACAAGGAAAAAAATTGAAAAAGCAATGAAGGAATTAAATTATATTCCAAGCGAGCTTGGCCGTAATCTGAAGATGCAAAAATCAGGAATTGTAGGAATTATTGTTCCAGATATCGCACATCCCTTTTTCAGTACGTTTATTAAATACGCAGAGAAAGAACTGTATTCCAGAGGGTATAAGGCACTGGTTTGTGGAACAGCTGGGCGTGAAGATGTAGAAGAAGCTTACCTACAGATGCTGGATCGTAGAACTATGGATGGCGTGATTATGGGAGCTCATTCACTGAAGAAGGAGAGATATCTTAAGATCGACAGGCCAATCGTAACAATTGACTGTTATTTGGCAGATTATATTCCGACTGTTCATGTAGACAAGAGACAGGTTGCAGAGAAAGCAGCGTCGCTTTTTCTAGAGAAGAATAGAAAGAAAGTCGTACAGCTTGTAAGTTCTCATACAATAAAGAATTACGAAAATGAAAAAGAACAATTATTTCATGAGCTGCTTGAGAAACAGGGGTGCGAGGTTGTAGATATTTCGATTGGATATAATACATTTACAGCAGAGGGTTACAAAGATGCTGCTGAGCGTATTTTCGAAGAATGTAGTGATATGGATGGTATATTTGGTGTTGATATGGCTGCAATTGCATGTCTGCGAGAAGCAAAATTAAGGAAATTAAAAGTGCCGGAAGAACTTAGTATTGTTTCAATTGATGGAACCTATATCACAAAATTGGGACCGGAGATTCTTACTTCAATTGTTCAGCCAATTGAGAAAATGGCAAAAAAACTGGTTTCCATGATCATTCTTCAGATTGAGGGAAAGCAAGTAGAGGAGATAAAAGCTATTTTTGATGTCGAGATTCAGGATGGAGAGACATGTTAATTTTCAACAAAATTATTATCTCTAATTTGTAGAAAAGTATAGAAAACGAGAAATCTTCAATGAATTCATTGACAGCGAAATGGTAATGATCTATTATAATCAACAGATGTCGAAACGATTCGATAAACAAAAATAACAGTGGCCGATAGGAAATATTCCAAGGCCACTATAAAAAACAAACGTATCGAATCGATTTGATAAAAACGATATATGTTATAATAGCACAAATAGGAGGTAATGAGAGATGAAAAAAGATCCTGTAAAGACAGCGCAGGAAATTCTGAAAGCATTTGGCGGAAAAGAAAATGTAATCAGTGCGACACATTGTGCAACCAGGCTTCGCGTGGAAGTAAAGGATGCATCTGTTATTGATGAAGAGGGGATGAAAGAGATTCAGGGAGTAGCAGGTTATTTCTCAAAGAGTGGCCAGCATCAGGTGATTCTTGGAACTGGATTTGTGAATAAAGTTTGTGCTGAGTTTCAGAAACTGGCAGGAGTGACAGCTGGAGATGCTGAAGCAACAGAAAATGGGGAGAAGGAAAAATTATCTTTCCAGAGTACAACAAAGATGATTTCTGATATTTTTATTCCTATCATTCCGGTACTTCTTGCAACAGGTATTCTGATGGGAGTAAGAAGTCTTCTTGTAAATGGATTTGGAATTGAGTTATCACCATCTTTTGATACAGTATTTTCTGTATTAACAGACACAGCATACACATTTATCCCAGTATTAGTTGCATGGTCTGCATGCAAGAAGTTCGGTGGCTCACCGATCCTCGGTATTGTACTTGGGCTGATGCTTGTATCACCAACTCTTCCAAATAAATGGGATGTGGTAAATGGAGTTGCTGATCCGTTAAGTTTTGTCTTTGGACCGTTGCATTTAAATATTACAGGTTATCAGAGTTCTGTAATTCCTGCATTATTCATGGGATTCTTTGCAGCAAAACTGGAGAAGAAGTTACATCAGGTGATTCCGGATATCTTAGACATGCTGCTTGTACCATTCCTTACTTTACTTGTTTCACTTTTGGCAGGACTCTTTGTTGTAGGACCGGTTCTTTCAGGAATTGAAAAAGGAATGACAGATCTGATCCTTATGATGCTGAAACTTCCATTTGGAATTGGAGGAATCGCTTATGGAGGACTGATTCAGATTCTCTGTTCTGTAGGTATGCATCATACAGTAACACCGATTATTGTAAGTATTTTTACAGAGACTGGTGTAGATTATATTAACCCAATGGGATCTGCAGCAATCGCAGGACAGCTTGGAGCAGGACTTGCAATTGTCATGATGCAGAAGAATAAGCAGAAGAGAGCTAATATGATTCCAGCTCTGATCCCGGCATTATTCGGAATTTCCGAACCTGTTATGTATGGTCTTACATTCCCAAGACTTAAGCCATTCTTCATGGGATGTCTTGGAGGTGCTGTAGGTGGTGGATTCGCAGCAATCGTTGGTTTGTGTGCAAAGGGAACCGGAGCGTCTATGATCCCTGGTATGCTGCTTTACCTTCAGGGAGGAATGATTGAGTATATTATTGTATTACTGCTTTCTGTAGGAGTTGCATTTGCAGGCACATGGCTGATTATGAAGAAGAATCCAGAAACAGTATAAAGGAGTAAATTTATGTTTCAGTATGATTTTTCAAATCATCAGAACCGGCATATTCGAATTACGGATATGCCGGCTGAATATTTTCAACGGATACAGGAGACAACCAGGAAAGATCCGTATTATCCGGTATGGCACATTGCACCGAAATGCGGTCTGATGAATGATCCGAATGGGCTGTGTGAGATTAATGGGATACATCATATTTTTTACCAATGGTTTCCGGCCGGACCGGTACATGGGTTGAAACACTGGTATCATTTGACAACAAAAGATTTTATTTATTATGAAGATCATGGTGTGGCAATGTACCCGGATACAGAATCAGACTCTTACGGGTGTTATACAGGTATGGCATTAAAAGAGGGAGAAAAAGTACATGTTTTCTATACAGGAATTGAAAATGAAGAGATGATCCCATGTACCTGTTATGCCAGATTTGATGGTGAGAAACTGACAGACCGGAAAAAGATTGTAGAAATGGATCCGGATCAGACGACAATGAATTACCGTGATCCATATGTCTGGAAAAGGGACAGTGAATACTGGATGCTGACAGGAGCAGAAAGTAAAGAACATGAAGGAATTCTGATGTTGTACAGAGGTAAGCAGGCAGATTCATATGAGTACGCCGGAAGAGTGAGATTACTTCAGAATGGACAGGAAGCAATGTTAGGTTACATGTTGGAATGTCCAAATTATTATGAAGAGAATCAAAAAGGAGTGCTGTTTTGTTCTCCGATGGGAATTTCAAGTGAGAATAAATATGATTATAAAAATGTATTCTCCGTAGTTTACATGATAGGAAAACCATTGGATACAGAACGAAAAGAATTTCATTTTTCAGAAATGTATGAACTTGATAAGGGATTTGATTTCTATGCGCCTCAATCGTATGAGGATGAAAAACATCGAAGAATCTTATTTGGATGGCTTGGAAATTCAAAGAGCGAGTATCCAACAGATAAGAATAATTGGGCTCACATGTTAACACTCCCGAGAGAAATTCGGATCGAGGAAGAAAGGTTGGTTCAACAGCCGGTAGAAGAGCTAAAGCAACTTCGTGCAAATGAAAAAAGTATTACAGAGCATATAAAGGTTGAAGAATGTTCCTTTGAGCTTGAAGGAAATACAGAAGGTGCATTTTCTATAGAGATAGGAAATAAAGACGGTAACAGTTTGACTTTCAGTGCAGATGGGGAAGAATATTGTCTGAACAGAAGTGATATGACTGAAGTGTATGCGGAGAAGTTTGGAACGATCCGTTATGCAAAACAGTTAGAGAAGAAACAGACTGTCCGGGTTATGGTAGATCGTTCTAGCATCGAAATTTTCTGTGATCATGGGAAAACGGTATTCACTTCGAGAATGTTTATAGATCATGTTTCTTATGTAAAGGTGAAAAATCTGAGTGGAAAGTTCTATGATTTGAGAAAATAAGATTGTGTCTCGCCATTTAGAATCGCCTGTAGCGATGTGGCGAGATGCATTTAAATATTAAATTTAAAATCTGAAAAAAGTGCTTGCATTTATATAAGACTTATGATATTATAACTTCTGCGAGTGTTTAAGGGCGTGTAGCTCAGGTGGTAGAGCACTTGACTTTTAATCAAGTTGTCCGGGGTTCGAATCCCCGCACGCTCACTGAAAGAAAGCAGTAATCTATTATGATTACTGCTTTTAACTTTATATATATAAATATGGCACCAGGAGAATCTATCATTATTCAGATAGGTTCTTTTTAAAAATAAGAGGTTATTATGGAACATTTATATGAAAAATTAACTGCATACGGAAATTCGGATTATTATGCATTTCATATGCCTGGACATAAGCGTAACATGGAGCTCATGAGAGCCAGGTTACCATATAATATTGATATAACAGAGATAGATGGATTTGATGATCTTCATCATGCAGAAGAACTGTTGAAAGAATTACAGGAGAATGCAGCCAGAGTATTTCATGCGGAAGAGACGCATTATCTGGTTAATGGGAGTACAGTCGGACTTTTGAGTGCAGTGATGGGATGTACGGAGCGTGGTGGTAGAATCTTGATGGCAAGAAATTGTCATAAATCGGTATATAATGCGGTATATATGAATGAATTACGACCGGTATATATTTATCCGGAGTTTTCAGAAGAGACAGATCTTAATGGAGAGATCCATGTAGACCAGGTAAAGAAGCTGCTTGAAGAATATGAAGATGTTCAGGCGGTTGTTATTGTTTCACCGACTTATGAAGGAGTCGTGTCGGATATTGAAGCAATTGCGGAAATCGTGCATAAATATAAGATTCCCCTGATTGTCGACGAAGCGCATGGTGCACATTTTGGATTTCATTCATATTTTCCGCAAAATGCGAATACACGGGGGGCTGATGTGGTGATCCATAGTCTTCACAAGACACTTCCGTCTTTAACTCAGACAGCATTGCTTCATATAAATGGGAGATATGCTGATCGTGAAAGGATAAGAAATTATTTGCATATGCTTCAATCCAGCAGTCCTTCTTATATTTTAATGGCGTCCATTGATGAGTGTGTCCGGGGAATGGATGAGTGCAGAGAAGAAATCATGGACACTTATGTTGAGTGTTTGCAGCAAGCAAGAGAGAGACTGAAGCAGTTAAAGAATATAAAATTAATTGAGGCAGAACATTATGACCGGTCAAAGATAGTATTATCTGTAAAAAATCTTAAGAATACAGATGGGGAAGTTTTGAATGGAAAACGATTTCAGGAAATGCTGAGATCTTATCATTTGGAGATGGAGATGGCTTCCGGGTCTTATGTGATTGCTATGACAGGACCGGGAGATACACAAGAAGGAATGGACAGATTGGTTCAGGCAGTGATGGAGATTGATAAAAATATTCTGTGCGAAGAGCTTTCAGGGAATGATGAGGATCATACTATAAAAAATATTTCTTATGAAATGATTCCATTAGAACAAGCATATTCTTCCTTTGAAGCAGGGAGAATGGAAGGTGAGAGTGTGAAATGGAATGAGGCATCAGGAAGAATCTCATTGGAATATGTCTATCTTTATCCACCGGGAATCCCAATGATTGTTCCTGGAGAGAGAATTACTTCTACTATTGTGCAAAAGATGGTAAAATATAAAGAGATGGGTTTTTCCATTGAAGGGCTAAGCCAGGAGAATTGTTTATTAGTTGCGGGGAATCCAGAATAAAGAACCGACAGGCTGGAAGTTGAGAATACGAATCCAGATGCATGTTTAAGAGCAGGAGAAAAAGTATGGGTAAAATATTTTATATTATGGGAAAAAGTGCTTCCGGGAAGGATACGATTTACAAAGAATTGATAGAAAAGATGCCCAAATTTCATTCAATCGTTCCATATACAACACGTCCAATGCGTGAGGGTGAGAAGGACGGAGTGGAATATTTCTTTGTCGATCAGGAACGATTTGATGAGATGATGGACGAGGAGAAAATCATCGAGTTTCGTTCTTACAATACAAAGTGTGGAATCTGGACTTATTTTACAGCAGATGATGGACAGATTGAATTGTGGCAGTATGATTATCTTGTGATCGGAACAATTGAGTCATATTATGCATTGAAAGAATATTTTGGTGATGATGTTATGGTTCCATTATATATAGAAGTAGAAGATGGATTAAGACTGTCGAGGGCGTTAGAAAGAGAACGGGCACAGCTGAAACCGCAGTATGCAGAACTGTGCAGAAGATTTCTTGCAGATGCCGAAGATTTCTCGGAGGAGAATCTGGAAAGGGCGGGAATCAAGCTGAGATTTCAAAATATTGATAAGGAAACCTGTATGGAAGAAATTTTGCGAGAAATAAACGTGAATTTATGATATACTTAAATGGTAGTTCATAGTTTTGTAAGAAAATGATGTTAAAATTATGAATATACTATTGTTAGGTGGATAATTGTGAGAATATTATCCGCTAAAGAGGAAATAAGATACACGGCAGGTGATAGAAATGAGTAGTTTTAAAGATGTAGTAGGGCACAAAAACATAATCAAGTATATTTCGAGCGCAGTTCAGGCTGATGCAGTATCGCATGCATATATTCTGAATGGCGAAAGAGGATCTGGAAAGCGGCTTCTTGCGAATCTTTTTGCTATGAGCCTGCAGTGCCAGAATCGTGAGGAAGACGGAGAGGCATGTGGGAAATGTCAGTCCTGTAAACAGGCACAGAACGGTAATCAGCCGGATATTATTAAGGTGACACATGAGAAACCGAATACGATCAGTGTTGATGATATTCGTACACAGGTTAATAATGATATTGTGATCAAGCCGTACAGCAGCAAGTATAAGATTTATATTATTCCAGAGGCAGATTTAATGAGTGCCCAGGCACAGAATGCATTGCTTAAGACAATTGAGGAGCCACCGGAATATGCGGTGATCATGCTTCTGACAGAGAATGCAGAGGCTTTACTGCCAACGATTCGTTCCAGATGCGTTATGATGAAACTTCGTAATATTAAAGATCAGCTTGTAAAGAAATATCTGATGGAGCAGATGGAGATTCCAGATTATAAAGCAGATGTCTGTGTAGCATTTGCCCAGGGAAATATGGGAAAAGCGATTATGCTTGCGACGTCAGAATATTTCAATGAGATAAGGAAGAAGTTGTACATTTACTTAGAAATATTGATGAGATGAATGTTTCAGAACTGATGGATGCAGTGAAAAAATGTATGACATATAAGATGGAGATTAACGACTATCTGGATATGATCGCAATCTGGTACAGAGATGTATTAATTTATAAGGCAACTAAGAATGTAGACAGAGTAGTATTTTCTGATCAGCTGAGATATATCAAGGCGCGTGCAAGTAAGAGTTCTTATGAAGGAATTGAGAATATTTTGGACGCAATTGAAAAGGCGAAAGCCAGACTGAAAGCAAATGTTAATTTTGAACTGACAATGGAACTGCTCTTGCTTACAATAAAGGAGAATTAGGTACATGACAAAAGTAATAGGAGTAAGATTCCGAACAGCGGGAAAGATTTATTTCTTTTCCCCGGGAGAGTTTGAAATCAAACAGGGAGATCACGTAATCGTGGAGACAGCACGGGGAATCGAGTACGGACGTGTTGTCAGTGCACCAAAAGAGGTGGACGATGATTCAGTGATTCAGCCTTTGAAGTCTGTGATTCGTATTGCAACAGAGCAGGACGAGAAGACGGTAGAGAAGAATCGTCAGAAAGAGAAAGAGGCTTTTAAGATTTGTCAGGAGAAGATCCGCAAGCATGGACTGGATATGAAACTGATTGAAGCAGAATATACTTTTGATAATAATAAAGTCCTGTTTTATTTTACAGCGGACGGACGTATTGATTTTCGTGAACTTGTAAAGGATCTGGCAGCTGTGTTCAGAACAAGAATTGAGCTTCGTCAGATTGGGGTCAGAGATGAGACGAAGATCCGCGGAGGAATTGGTATCTGTGGACGTCCATTATGCTGCAGTACGTATCTGACAGAGTTTGCAGCGGTATCAATCAAGATGGCAAAGGAACAGAACCTGTCTCTGAATCCGACAAAGATTTCAGGGGTCTGCGGAAGATTGATGTGTTGCCTGACGAATGAGGAAGAGACTTATGAAGTGCTTAACAGTCAGTTACCTTCTGTTGGAGATAATGTGACAACAAGTGATGGATTGACCGGAACAGTACATTCTTTGAGTGTACTTCGCAGACTTGTGAAAGTTATTGTTAATCTGGAGAATGACGAGAAAGAGATTCGCGAGTATAAAGCGGATGATCTGAAATTCCGTCCGAGAAGAAAGAAACAGAAAGTATCGAAAGAAGAGCAGAAGAAACTTGCTGCACTTGAGCGGATGGAGAAGAAAGAGGGAGCTTCGAAGTTAGATGACAAATAATCTGAGACCAGGCGAACGTCTGGATGATCTGCAGCTTGGAGGATTGGAATTGATCCAGAATCCTTCAAAATTCTGTTTTGGAGTGGATGCAGTATTTCTCTCTGATTTTGCAAAAGTAAAGCCGGGAGAGAACGTGCTTGATATGGGAACCGGGAATGGAATTATCCCGGTTCTACTTGCAGGAAAGACGAAAGGAAAGCATTTTACAGGGCTTGAGATACAGGCTGAGACTGCAGAAATGGCAAGACGCAGTGTTGCACATAACCATCTGGAAGACAGAATTAGCATTGTAACCGGAGATATTAAAGAGGCGGCAGAACGATTTAAGCCGGCCTTTTTTGATGTGATCACAACGAATCCGCCTTATATGTTAGCGGATCATGGACTTCGGAATCCAGATGACAGTAAGGCAATTGCACGGCATGAGGTGTTGTGTACACTAGATGATATTTTAAGAGAAAGTATGCGGCTTCTTCAGGATAAAGGCAGATTTTATATGATCCACAGACCGTTCCGGCTGACAGAGATTTTGACGAAGATGCATGAATATAAGATTGAACCGAAACGGATTCAGTTTATTCATCCGTATATAGATAAAGAACCGACAATGGTTCTGGTGGAAGGAATGCGTGGGGCAAAACCCAGAGTGACAATAGAGCCACCAATCATTATGTATGCAAAGGATGGAACTTTATTGCAGAAGAACGGAAATAATCCTGAAAAGACTGAAAGACAACGGTAATTGTTCGTGGGAGATGAAGATGGCAGGAACATTATATTTGGTGGCAACACCAATTGGTAATCTGGAAGATATGACATTTCGTGCGATCAGAACATTGAAAGAGGTGGATTTGATCGCAGCAGAAGATACAAGAAACAGTATTAAACTGTTAAATCATTTCGAAATACAGACGCCAATGACAAGTTATCATGAATATAACAAGTTTGATAAAGGTCGTAAACTGGTGGAGAAGCTGGAAGAAGGACTGGATATTGCGGTGATTACAGATGCAGGTACACCTGGGATCTCTGATCCGGGAGAAGAACTGGTGAAAATGTGTTATGAAACAGGGATTCGCGTAACTTCTGTTCCGGGACCGGCGGCATGTGTTACAGCGCTTACAATGTCAGGACTTCCGACAAGAAGATTTGCATTTGAGGCATTTCTTCCGACAGATAAGAAAGAACGGGAAGAAGTTTTAAAAGAAATGGCTGCTGAGACAAGAACGATCGTAATGTATGAAGCACCGCATCGTCTGGTAAAGACTTTGAAACTTCTTTCAGAGCGTCTGGGAGATCGAAAAGTAACGGTTTGCAGAGAACTGACAAAAAGGCATGAGACAGCATTTCAATCAACACTTGAAGGAGCAGTAGCTTATTATGAGGCGAATGATCCGAAGGGAGAGTGCGTGATTGTAATTGCAGGGAGAAGCCGGGAAGAAATCCGTCAGGAAGAAAAAGAGCGCTGGGAAGATATGAGTATTGAAGACCATATGGAGTACTATATTTCTCAGGGAGTGGATCGAAAAGAAGCAATGAAAAAGGTTGCGAAAGACCGCGGCGTTCAGAAGCGTGAAATTTATAATTACCTGGAGAAGCAAAAATCATAAGAAGCATGTTTTGAGAGTTGCTTGGGTGAAAAATGAGAGGACAGCTTAAATGCTGTCCTCGATTACTTTTCCGTCTTTCATAAAAATGACACGAGAATTCAGGGAAACGGCTTCTTCGTAGTTATTTGTGACATAAAGAACCGTAATTCCAAGCTCTTTGTTAATTTTGAGAATATCATGGATCATATCTTTCCGAAGGTCATCATCCTGATGAGCAAAATCTTCATCTACAAGCAGAACTTTTGGGTGGCAGACAATAGCCCGACCGAGTGCAACACGCTGGCGTTCAGAATCAGAAATAGAACGAATTTTTTCGTAAGAATGTCTGAAATTCCAAGAAAAGCGGCAGCAGTCTTTACGCGGGTATTGATAACTGTACGCGGAAGATCACGAAGCTTCAGTCCAAGTGCCATGTTATCATAGACATTCATGTGCTTATAGAGAGCGTAATTCTGAAATGCCATGGCAAGCTTCCGGTCGCGTGGAAGAATGTCATTTAAAAAGGTATTATCAAGATAGATCTTTCCGGAAGTAATATCTTCCAGGCCGCCAATCATACGTAAAATTGTAGATTTTCCGCATCCGCTTGGTCCGTGGAATACAACAAATTCACCGTCTTCGATCGAGAGGCTGACATCGTCTACAGATACGAATCCGTTCGGATATACTTTTTTCAAATGTTCAAATATTAAGTTGGCCATACACAACGCCTCCTGTATCTTATATAGTTGTATTTTATCACAAATAAAGAGGGGATGCATTACTGTTTGGAAACAAATTTGAGAGATGTATAAATAAGGAAGCCGATGCATAAAATTAGAGAAATAACTGTCGGAGTCTGCTATGTTGATTCAATTTTGGAAAAGGCGGAAGAAGCAGTGTGTAAGTATTGTATGTAGTATCAGTATTCTTTTCAGTTCTATTTTCTTTTTAAACGGTTGTGAAGCAACATTTTTAGAAGAAAAAAAGGAGCAGTAAAGAAGTGGAGAATGAAAGATTTACATCGTTTACAGAAAAATTGTTTTGCAAAGAGGTGGCTGCAAGCCAGATCAGTCTGCACTATACATTAAAAGAGCCAGAAGCGTATGGGATTGATAAAGCGGATACAGCATATGGAACGATACAGACAGACAGTACTCAGATTAAGACAGCAGCGGAGAATATACAGCAGGCATTGTATGCATTTTCTTATGAAAAACTGAATGTAAAAAATAGAATTACATACGATCTGTTGAAGCAATATCTGAGAAATTTGAGAGAAGAAGCGGATTATCTGTATTATGAAGAACCGTTGAATACAGTCAATGGAGTACAGACGCAGATTCCAATTGTATTATCTGAATATCAGTTTTATGACAGGACAGATGTGGAAGCGTATCTGGATGTTTTAAGTGAGACAAGAGACTATTTTCAACAGATCATTGCATTTGAAAGAGAAAAAGCAGACAAAGGATTGTTTTTGTCAGATTGAAATTGGCGGATCAGGTGTTAAGAACAATGTAATGCATTTCTTGCAATGGGAAATGGAAATTATCTGTACTCGACATTTGTGTCCAGAATTGGTGAATTACAGGAACTGTCTGAAAAAGAAAAGAGTGATTATATTCAGCAGAACGCCAGGCAGATGGAAGAGCAGGTTTATCCGGCGTATGAGGATTTGATACAGGCGGTTGAGGAATTGAAAGGGAAGGGAACGATGAAAAAGGATTGTGTTATTTTCCGGAAGGAAGAAAATACTACGAATGGTATATACAGCAGAGTGTAGGAGTGACAGACACGATTCAAGAGCTTGAGCAACTAACACGCAGACAAATTTCAGAAGATATTACCGGTATGGAAGAAGCAGTCAACGAAGCGAAGCAGGCAGCAGCAATATTGGAAGATGAGAAAGCAGAAAGAATCTTAGAAAAGTTAAAAAAAGGGATAGGGACTGCATTTCCTGAGATTCCGAAAACTTCTCTGCGGATAAAATATGTACCGGAGGAAATGCAGGAACATTTAAGTCCCGCATTTTATATGATACCGGCAATTGACTATACAGAAGAAAATGTAATCTATGTAAACCAAATACAGATGCGAGATGATTTGACACTGTTCACAACGTTGGCGCATGAGGGGTATCCGGGACATCTGTACCAGACAATCTTTTTTGAAAGCACGGATCCTGATCCCGTCAGGAGTATTTTAAATTTTGGCGGATATGTAGAAGGCTGGGCAACTTATGCGGAGATGTGCAGCTATTATCTGATGCCGTTATCTAAGACTCAGGCAGCAATTCTTCAGAAGAACAGTTCAGTGATTCTTGCACTTTATGCATTGGCAGATATGGGAATCCATTACGAAGGATGGGGCAGAATGGATACGGTAGAATTTTATGCGAGATATGGAATTAAAGATGCTAAAACGGTTGATAAAATCTATAATCTGATTCTGGGATCGCCGGGAAATTATTTGAAATATTATATCGGATATATAAAATTTTTGGAGCTGAAAAAGGAATGGATAAAATCTGGAAATCAATCCCAGAAAGAATTCCATAAAGCTGTGCTGAGTGTGGGTCCGGCGCCTTTTGAAATTGTAGGAAAATATTTTTCTCTGTGATTCATTCTGTGTTATAATCATAATATCCACAGACACAAAATAATAAGAGGCGGTGTCTCAAGAAAAGAGTCACTGCTTTTTCATTTATTATAGAGAAAGTATTTAGAAAGACAGGAGGACGTGAAAAATGAAATTAATGATTGCATCTGACATCCATGGCTCAGCATTTTATTGTGAGCAGATGCTTGAGGCTTATAAAAGAGAAGGCGCAGACAAATTATTATTATTAGGGGATATTCTTTATCATGGACCGAGAAATGATCTGCCGGAAGGATATGCACCGAAGGCAGTGATCGCAATGCTTAATCCAATGAAGAAAGAACTTCTTTGTGTGAGAGGAAATTGTGATACAGAAGTGGATCAGATGGTATTGGAGTTCCCAATTCTGGCAGATTACTGTTATCTGAATCTGCCAGGAGATCCGGAAGAAAAGAACAGTGATATTACAATCTTTGCAACACACGGACATGTGTTTCATCCACATAATCTTCCAATGTTAAAAGATGGGGACATTCTTTTGAACGGACATACACACATTCCGGCATGTGAGGAAATTCTTGATATGAACGGTGGAAAATATCAGTACTTAAATCCAGGTTCTGTTTCGATTCCGAAGGAAGGATCCGAGCACAGTTATATGATTTATGAAAACGGTGTATTTACATGGAAGAATCTTGCAGGAGAGGAGTATCAGACATGGAAGACCGTTTCGCACTCTTAATCGATGCGGATAATGTATCTGCAAAATATATTAAGCCAATCCTGGATGAATTATCTAAATATGGAAACGTGACTTACAAACGAATTTACGGAGACTGGACAAAGTCAAACAGTGCGAGCTGGAAGGAAGAACTTCTTCAGAATTCTATTACGCCGATTCAGCAGTTCAGTTATACACAGGGAAAGAATTCTACAGATTCTGCCATGATCATTGACGCAATGGACATGCTCTATACAAGTGAATTGGAGGGGTTCTGTCTGGTATCAAGTGACAGTGATTTTACAAAGCTTGCAAGCCGGCTTCGTGAAAGTGGAAAGATGGTAATCGGAATGGGCGAGGACAAGACACCGCTTCCGTTCCGTAAAGCCTGTGATATCTTCACCGTATTAGAGGTGCTTCTGGAAGACAACACGATAGAGAAGGAAGAGAGCGAAGGAAAGTCTTATCATCCGCATGTGTTTGGAAGGGGACAGAAGAAAATTTCCGGTGTTTCATTATCATCGTTGAATGGAAAAGGTTCAAAAGAAAAGATTGAAAAGGTATCAAAGGAAAAAATAGAAGAAATTGTAGTTAAGATCATTACGGAAAACCAGAATAACGACAGGGAAACCGGGCTTGGTGAAGTTGGAAGCCGGCTGGTCAAAGTATATCCGGACTTTGATGTTCGACGTTATGGTTACAGCCTGTTATCTAAGTTCCTTGAAACTTTACCGAAATTAAAACTGATCCAGGAAGGAACGAAAGTTTCAGTTACTCTGTATGAAGATAAGAGTAAGAAAGATATGCTTGAAGAGTATATTATCCGACAGATTCAGATGACAGGGGATCAGGGGATCTCTCTTGGAACACTGGGGAATCGAATTCGTATTCAGTTTGGTGATTTTAAAGTACGTGATTATGGATACTCACAATTTAAGCAGTATATACAAAGTTTTTCAAAGGTAGAATTGATCGAAGATGGAGAGCGTACCCGCGCTGTTTATGTGGAAGATTAAAAGTAGAGAGAATAAGATACAGAAGGGGTGCTGATTAATGATAAAGAAATGGAACGCAGTATGTTCCTGGATGCTTACGTTATTCTTACTTGGACATATGCTTACCATGTCCATTCCTATGTTGACAGGTGGACAGGATTATTCTGATTGTCAGATACTCGCAGGAGGGATTGTGGCGACAGTTTTGATTCATGTAGTTCTTTGTATTGTAAGTTATTATCCAAGACGTGGAATACTTAATTTTCACAGATACAGGAAAGAGAATTGGAGATTAATTACGCAGAGAATCAGTGGAATTGTTATACTGATTTTATTGTATCCACACATGAGAGTACTTCATCTTATAATAAGTGGAGCATCATTTTCTGGTGGAGCAAAGTTTCTTGTATTAGTGACGGAGATTCTCTTTGCAGGTGCGGCATTTCTGCATCTGAGTGTATCGTTCAGCCGTTCTATGCTGACGCTTGGTTTGTTGAAGAACGATAGGATGGAGAAGCTTGTGGATTATGTAACATGGATCATCTGTGGATTATTAATGGTTCTTACGGTGGCTGCGAGGATAAGATTGTAGGAACAGGTGAGATTTTTAGGAAAGAGAAGATGACAAATGAAGGTATTGATTATAGGAAATGGAATTGCCGGGATGTCTGCTGCAATAGAAGCAGCAGAACTTGAAGATGAGGTGATTCTTGTATCACCGGTTCAGTCAGAACGTACACAGTCAGTTATGGCAGCAGAAGGAATCAATGCAGTAGTTGATACCGCAGAGGAGGATTCTGTAGTGTGGCATGCGAATGATACGCTGGAGAGTGGGTGTTTTCTTGAAAAAGAAGAGGATGTGAGAAATCTCTGTGAGAAAGCACCGGAACATCTGAAATGGCTGGATGAGATGGGAGTTCTTTTTGATCGAAAGGAAGATAATACATGGAAAGTGAAAGCTTCCGGAGGACAGAGTAGAAAAAGGACTGTTTATTCAGGTAATTCCATTGGAAAACAGATTGTTACGGCAATGACACAGAAATGCCTGGAGTATGAGATTAAAGGTAAAATAGAAAAGAAAATTGGATTGTATTTTTATTCTGCTCTTATTCGGGATGAAAAGTGTTATGGAGCGTTATTTTATAATCCAGAATCTAAAATGTTGATTCCGGTTTATGCGGATGCAGTAATCTGTGCTACCGGTGGAATGAACAAGCTATATGGAAAAACCACTGGATCTGAATTAAATGATGGTTATGTGACAGGAAAGCTTTTTTTACAGGGAGTGCAGCTGAGAAATCTCGAATTTATCCAGTATTATCCGATTACGGTTCAGCGAGGAAATAAGAGGGTTATAATCTCGGAATCTGTCAGAAGTGAAGGTGGGAGACTTTATTATAAGAATAGAAGTCACAGTGTTTATTTCATGGAAGAAAAGTATGGTACGGAAGGCAATCTGATGTCAAGAGCTCTTGTCGCAAGAGAAATTGCAATGTGTCCCGGACAGGTTTATCTGGAGATTGCAAAAGAATCGATCCCTGTAACGCCGGCAATCCATTTCTTTATGGGTGGTATTAAAGTGGACGGAATGCATCAGACGAATATTGCAGGATTATATGCTGTGGGAGAAGCTGCGTCAAAATATCATGGTGCAAATTGCCTTGGTGGAAATTCATTGATGGCAGCAGTTCATTCGGGAAGAACAGCAGCGCATGCGGTGCATGAAGGACAGGGTCAGCCGATGTGCGAAGAATTGTTTGTTCCTTATATTGAGCATGAGCAGGAGAAAATTGATCGTATGGAACAGATGTCAGAGTATCGGGGCAAGTATTCAGCGACAGCAACACTGCGTAAATTAATGAAGATCATGAGTTATGGTATGGATTTGATCCGTGATGGAGAAGTTCTTCAGGATAGTATTTACGCATTGGATTCCAGCTTGAATGAGCTGAGGACATTTCCGATTGATCCAATGGTATCTGTTTATGAAAATTACAGACTATATCCGATGGCTGTTCTTGGAAAAGCGACACTTATGAGTGCCGTAGAAAGACGTGAATCAAGAGGAGCTCATTTCCGAAAAGATTTTCCAGGTGAAAAATCAGAATTCATGAAATGTTCCGTTGCAGAGTTTAAAGACGAAAAAATCAGGATTTATTTTGAACAGGAGTCAGGAGAAAAGGGAGGCGCTGTGAGATGAAAGTAAGAATCAAAAGACAGGATGACCGAAGATCAGCGCCGTATTGGCAAGTTTTTCATTTCAGAGGAGAGGGAAGAATTACAGTAGCTGCGATTCTTGAGAAGTTAAATGAACGTGACCAGCTGGAAGATATCAAAGGAAAACAATGTAGAAAAATCCGTTGGGAATGTGGTTGTATGCAGAAAATGTGCGGAAGTTGTGCAATGGTGATCAACGGGCATCCGGCGTTGGCATGTGGAGTGTTCATTAATACAGATGATACAGAGATTTTAAGGCTGGAACCGCTTACAAAATTTCCGGTTGTGGAAGATCTGATTGTTGACAGATCTGTGATATGGGAACGCCAGAAGGAAGCACTGATGTACCTTGGAATTCGGAAACATCCAGATCCGAAAGAGCATGATCATCAGTATTCGGCAGCAAAGTGTCTGAAATGTGGACTTTGTCTGGAAGTATGTCCGAATTATCTTGGGGCAAAAGATGATTTCTATGGTGCAGAGTTTGCAAATAACGCGTATCTTCTGCATTCTTCCAGTCTGAATCGAAAGCGGGCATTGGAGAAACAGTATGAAGAACATTTTGCGAAGCAATGTTCGAAATCACTGGCATGCAGAGATATCTGTCCGGCGCACCTGCAGACGTTGTCATCGATTTCTTATATGAATAGAAGATAGAAAAAAGTGAGTAGCACGTCTCTACTCACTTTTTCATTTGCAGTTTCCTTTTC
>ENA-OQDL01000769-OQDL01000769.1-human-gut-metagenome-genome-assembly--contig:-NODE-769-length-18731-cov-5.552301_pt1 | contig 18731 bp, 12 predicted proteins | sample MGYA00242782_ERZ504609 | MGnify/ENA primary metagenome ERZ504609 (study PRJEB26092, sample SAMD00036320) | human gut metagenome | host: Homo sapiens | study: EMG produced TPA metagenomics assembly of... | reverse complement strand
AAAACCACTCTCCGGATAACTTCTGCACGGGTTGCTCCCATAGCATATGCTCCTTCTTTCAAATCGGAAGGAACCATTTTGATAAACTCCGAACTCAGAGAAGCTGCATAAGGTACAATCATAATAGTTGACATACATTTCAAAAGGTTTGAAAAGCTTAGGGTTTCGCAGCTTTGTAGGTGGTTTCTGTGTGGCAGGTGCTTTCTGGTCTTCCATAAGACAGAAGATCTTTTCATCATTCTGGATATCTTTTTGGAAAGCAAGAGCGTCCTTTTCGGTCATCCAGCCACATAAAATATAGAAAGTATTCGTGTCACCAGGAGTGCATGCGGCCAGTTTGCGGATATCAAAGCTGGAAGAGCATGCATCCAGTGCAGCTTTGGCTGAAACAATCTTTGTGCTGTTGTCCTGAAGGAATTTGTGGGATGCCTCTTTGTTGGCATCCAGAGCTTTGTGAATCTCACGATGGCGGGTGTCAAGCTTTTTAAAAGCCTCTGCGGCGGTTCCATGGTATTCATTTGGATTCGAATTCATCACCGATATATTCATCACAATGTTCCTTTATTTCTTTATATATTGGGGCCATTTGCAAATGATTCTATATTCTTATATGCCTTCTATATAAAATAATAGTAACATTATCCCCATTTACTGACGGTCTCGCTTTTATACAAAAAAACTCTTATAAATCAGCAAAAAGCTCTTCTCTGTAAATTCCTTTTTCCAACATCTCTCTGAAACTATCCTTCACTGCAGCAACATCCTCTTTATAAGTCATACCATACCAAGTATCATTGGTACGAAGAACCTTTACGGATATCCTTCCTTCTGCCAGAAGTTCTCCAATAAATGTTGGAATCAAAAATTCCGCCTTTATAAGATTCTCCGGGACCACTTTTTCAAAAAAATATTGAAAACCACTTTCCAGCGTTTTCAGGAACTCCGGTGCCAATCCCCACATATTCATAGAAACAAGTGATTCTGTATCCAGCTTTACGCCGTCCGCCTCGGCACCTTCTGCATTCTTTACAATATTGGAAGTCTCCACAATCTCCGTCAGATTATTATACTCATCCATTTTGCAGATACCACGTGTCACACCACCATTATCAGACAGCGTATTCTTCAACACAAAACCCGCCATACAAGACTGCCCGCCATTTACAAGATAATCATGAACCTCACGAAAGCCTTCTTTTCCATAATAATCATCCGCATTGATCACAACAAAGGGCGTTGTCAAAACATCCTTTGCAGCCAGAACTGCCTGTCCAGTACCCCAAGGCTTCGTACGTCCCTCTGGAAAATCACATGGAATATCTCTGATATCCTGAAAAGCATAATCAACAGTCACAGAATGCTCTCTGCAGACAGCCTCGATTCTGTCTCCGATTACATCCTTGAACTCCTTTTCAATATCCCTGCGGATAATAAAAACCACTTTATTAAAGCCTGCTTCGATCGCATCATGAATCGAATAATCCATGATAATATGACCCTGTTCATCAACCGGCTCCAGCTGTTTGATACCACCGCCAAAACGGGAACCGATACCAGCAGCCATGATAAGTAATGTTGTTTGCATTTAATTTCCCCTCATTTCCTGATCTTAATGTAATTCTTTTTCACAGCGGTCTAATACAGCCGCAATAACCTGATCCATGTCATAATATTTATATTCACCAAGACGTCCGCCAAAAATCACTTTTGTCTCAGCTTCTGCCAGCTTTTTATACTCTGCGTAAAGAGCTCCATTCTTTTCATCGTTAACAGGATAATACGGCTCATCCCCCGGCTTCCACTCAGAACTGAATTCTCGGCTAATCACTGTCTTAGGAAGATCGTTACCTTCCTCATCCTTACCAAATTCAAACCATTTATGCTCAATGATACGCGTCCATGGAGTTTCCCGATCCGTATAATTCACAGCTGCATTTCCCTGGAAATTCGGTTTATCCAGAGTTTCTGTTTCAAAACGCACGGAACGATATTCCAGTGTACCAAGCTTATAATCAAAATATGCATCGATCGGACCTGTGTAAACTACTTTTTCAGCCATCGCATCTAATTCATCTTTGTTTTCCAGATAATCTGTACTCAAACGAACCTCAATACCTTCCAGAAGATTTGCTACCATCTTCGTGTAACCTCCAACTGGGATACCCTGATACAAAGCATTAAAATAGTTATTATCAAATGTCAGACGAACCGGCAGACGTTTAATAATAAACGAAGGAAGATCCTTACAGTCACGTCCCCACTGTTTCTCGGTATAACCCTTGATCAACTTTTCATAAATGTCACGTCCGACCAGTGAAATTGCCTGCTCTTCCAGATTCTTTGGTTCTGTAATTCCAGCTTCTTTTCTCTGCTCCTCAATCTTCGCTGCAGCTTCCTCCGGTGTTACCACACCCCACATTTTATTAAATGTATACATATTAAAAGGAAGACTGTAAAGTTCCCCTTTATAATTAGCGACCGGGCTGTTTGTAAACCTGTTGAACTCTGCAAACTGAGTGATATAATTCCATACTTTCTTGTTGTTAGTATGGAAAATATGTGCTCCATATTTATGTACGTTAATACCTTCTGTTTTCTCTGTGTAAACATTTCCAGCAATATTCGGTCGCTTGTCTACTACTATCATTATAACGGGAATACGTATGGTGTACGTCAGGCAATAGGGGCAGGTATTTATTTACGCCATGTCTGGGGGACGTTTGTTCCCGGATTTTATGCCGATCCTAAAGAGGATCATACCGCGTATGCATATACTTGGGTATATTCTCCTAAAGATCAGGAAGTGGGGTTATGGGCAGAATTTCAGAATTATAGCCGTTCGGAGATGGATCTGGCTCCGCTGCAAGGTAAATGGGATTATAAAGGTAGCCGTATTTGGATTAATGATAGGGAGATAATGCCTCCTGTATGGACAGCAACCCATCAGGTGAAGAGTAATGAAATTCCATTAGGAAATGAAAATTGTGTGGCACGTTCTCCACTGGCTGTGCATTTAAATAAGGGTTGGAATAAAGTGTTCCTGAAATTACCTGTCGGTAAGTTCAGGATGGACCAGACGCGTCTTGTGAAGTGGATGTTTACTGCTGTCTTTGTGACTCCTGACGGAGAAAGGGCGGCAGAGGGATTGATTTATTCACCAGATAAACAAAAATAAAATGAAACGTATTGTCTTATTGTTATTGGGATTATTATTAGCGTTACCCCAGTTTGCTCAGGAACGCAAGTATTCTACTTTTTATGAGCAGAGAGCTACTTTGTTTGAAGAACTTCCGGTTACTTCAAAAGATATTATTTTTTTAGGGAACAGTATTACCAACGGTTGCGAGTGGGCTGAGTTGTTCCAAAATAAGAATGTGAAGAACAGGGGTATCAGTGGAGATATCTGTATGGGGGTATATGACCGTTTGGATCCGATTGTAAAGGGAAAACCGGCAAAGATTTTTTTATTGATCGGTATCAATGATGTTTCTCGGGGAACGTCTGCGGATAAAATTATTTCAGAAATAAGTATGATTGTTCGGAAAATAAAGCAAGAATCTCCAAAAACAAAATTATATTTGCAAAGTGTATTGCCGGTGAATGATTGTTACGGTATGTTTAACGGGCATACATCACGCTGGCAGGTGGTAAAACAAATTAATGATTTGTTGGAACCATTGGCGGTAAAGGAAGGAGCTGCCTATATTGATTTGTATAGTCATTTTGTGGAGAAAGAGACAGGTAAGATGAATCCAGTATATACTAATGACGGATTACATTTATTAGGAAAGGGATACTTGCTGTGGCGTGATATTGTAAAACCTTATGTTGACCAGAAATGAAGAAGACATTAATACTGATTTTATGTTTGTTTCTTTGTACCGTTTCATTTGCACGGAAGCGGGTGAAGGTTGCTTGTGTAGGTAATAGCATTACCTATGGCATAGGTGTATCCGATCCTGATAAGGAGTCCTATCCTGCCCGGTTACAGCAAATGCTGGGTGAAGGGTATACGGTGGAGCGTTTTGGAAAGCCGGGAGCTACGTTGCTGAACAAGGGACACCGGCCTTTTATGCAACAGAAAGAGTTTAAGGATGCATTGGCTTTTGCCGGTGATGTAGTGGTTATTCATTTAGGAGTGAATGATACAGATCCGCGTGATTGGCCCAATTACCGTGATTTTTTTATAGCGGATTATCGTGCACTGATTGATTCGTTCAGAGTGGCGAATCCTGAATGTCGTATTTTGATTGCCCGTCTGACTCCGATTGCCGACCGCCATCCGCGGTTTGAGTCCGGCACACGCGACTGGCATGATGAGATTCAGCTGGCTATAGAAACGATAGCGAAATACGCACAAGTACAGTTGATAGATTTTCATGCACCTTTATATCCATATCCTTTTATGTTGCCCGATGCTGTCCATCCTGATAAGGAAGGTGCGGCTGTCTTGGCAAAAACGGTGTATGAAGGCATAACCGGTGATTTTGGCGGTTTGCAAATGCCGGAAATTTATACAGACAATATGGTATTGCAGCATGGACGTCTGCTGACTATTCAGGGAAAAGCGGATGCCGATGAGAAAGTAACTGTTTCCATAGACAGGCAGCAACTTCAGGCTGTGACGGGAGCAGATGGAAAGTGGGCGGTGGATGTCCGGCCATTGAAGGCGGGCGGTCCATATACGCTGACTGTTTCTACAGAAAAACGGAAACTGGTCTATGAAAATGTGTTGGCGGGAGAAGTATGGCTCTGTTCCGGACAATCGAATATGGAGTTTTATCTGAATTGGAGTGCGACTGCCGCACAAGATGTTCCTCAAGCTGCAAATAGCAATATCCGTTTATATGATATGAAAGCCCGTTGGCGTACGGATGCGGTGGAGTGGGATGCTTCGGTACTCGATTCATTGAATCATCTGCAATATTATAAGGATACACGGTGGACAGTTTGTTCGCCTGAAACAGCCGGTAATTTCTCGGCGGTGGCTTACTATTTCGGAAAGAAATTGCAGGATAGTTTGCAAGTCCCTGTAGGACTGATTTGCAATGCCATTGGCGGATCTCCTACTGAAGCATGGATAGACCGTAGTACATTGGAATATCGTTTTCCGGCTATCTTACGTAATTGGATGCAGAATGATTTTATCCAAGACTGGGTGCGTGGGCGTGCTGCCTTGAATGTAAAGCAGTCTTCCAATAAATTGCAACGCCATCCTTATGAGCCTTGTTATTTGTATGAATCGGGTATCCGTCCTTTGGAACAGTTTCCGGTCAAAGGCTTTATTTGGTATCAGGGTGAGTCTAATGCCCATAATCGGGAGGCTCATGAAAGGTTGTTCAGATTGTTGGTGGAAAGTTGGCGCAAGAATTGGGGGGATGCGGAACTTCCATTCTATTTTGTCCAATTGTCTAGTATAGACCGTCCGTCATGGACTTGGTTCCGTGATAGCCAGCGTCGTTTGATGGCGGAGATTCCTCATACCGGTATGGCTGTCAGTTCAGATAGGGGAGACTCATTGGACGTACATCCCAAACAGAAAAGAGAAGTCGGTGAACGGTTGGCTGCATGGGCTTTGAATAAAACATACGGATATAAAAATGTCATTCCTTCGGGACCGCTTTATAAATCGGTCGTATTTAGTGGAGGTGCGGCTTATATTTCTTTTGATTATGCGGAGGGGTTGTCCACTTCGGATGGGAAACCGCTTCGTACATTCGAAGTGGCAGGTGATGATGGATTATTTTATCCGGCACAGGCTGTTGTTGAAAACGGTAAAATAAAAGTATGGAGTGACAAGGTGAAAGAGCCGGAAACGGTTCGTTACGGATGGCAGCCATTTACCCGTGCCAATCTGGTAAATGGCGCCGGTTTGCCTGCATCCACATTCCGGGCTGAATAGTATATAAATTAATAAAGATAGGTAAGATGAAGAAAACATTAAAAGTTTTGATGATGTTAGGATGCTTTCCGATGATGCTCAGTGCAAAGGAGTATAAGAAGTCAGAGAGTCTGAATCTTGATAAGGGATGGGAGTTCGCCCAGGTCGGCCGGAATGAATGGTTGCCGGCTACGGTGCCCGGAACGGTGCATCAGGATTTGATTTCTCATAATAAGCTGCCCAATCCATTTTATGGGATGAATGAGCAAAAAGTGCAGTGGGTAGAGAATGAGGACTGGGTCTATAAAACTACTTTTAATGTGACGGATGAGCAACTCTCGCGGGATGCTGCCTTGTTGATTTTGGAAGGGTTGGATACGTATGCGGATATTTACCTGAACGGCTCTTTGTTGGAACGTACGGACAATATGTTTGTCGGCTATACTCTTCCGGTAAAAGAGGTGTTGCGGAAGGGAGAAAACCATTTGCAGATTCTGTTTCATTCACCTGTCAAGCAAACTTTACCCCAATGGGAAACCAATGGTTTTGGTTATCCTGCTGATAATGATCATAGTGATAAGCGGGTTAGTATCTATAGCCGTAAAGCGCCTTACAGTTATGGCTGGGATTGGGGAATCCGCTTGGTAACCAGTGGTATCTGGCGGCCTGTGACACTGACTTTCTATGATGTGGCACGCATTGATGATTACTATGTACGTCAGGCTTCGGTAACAAAAGATCTGGCGAAAGTTGAAAACCGCCTGACTGTAAACAGTGTTTCTGCAACTCCTCAGAAAGCGGAAGTAACTGTTGCTTATTCTTATAAGGAGGGTGAAAAGGTAACCGAACAGAAAGAGGTGACATTGCAGCCGGGAACAAACCATATTCTTCTTCCCATAGAGATACGGCAACCTCATTTATGGATGCCTAATGGTTGGGGGGAACCTGCATTGTATGATTTTGAAGCTGAGGTAAAGGTGGATGGTAAAGTGGTAGCTTCTCAAAAAGAACGTATCGGACTCCGTACAATAAAGGTGGTGAAAGAAAAAGACGATCAGGGAGAATCCTTCTATTTTGTAGTCAATGGTGAGCCTATGTTTGCCAAAGGCGCGAATTTTATCCCGGATGATGCTTTGCTGCCTAACATTACTGAAGAACGTTACCGCCAGTTGTTCAAGGATGTGAAAGATGCCAATATGAATATGATTCGTGTATGGGGTGGAGGAATTTATGAGGATGATGCTTTTTACCAGGCAGCGGACGAGAATGGAATTTTAGTTTGGCAGGATTTTATTTTTGCCTGCACTACTTATCCGTCCGATCCTGCTTTTATGAAACGGGTAGAGGCCGAGGCGGAATATAATATCAAGCGTTTACGGAACCATGCCAGTCTGGCTATGTGGTGTGGAAACAATGAAATTTATGAAGGTATGCGCTACTGGGGATGGGATAAGAAATACACTGATCCCGGTATTATGGAAGGAATGAAGCAGGGCTATGACAAACTTTTCCGTGAGTTGTTGCCTCGTAAAGTAGCTGAACTTGATCCGGACCGTTTCTATATGCATGGTTCTCCGTACGAGGCCAATTGGGGACGTCCCGAAAGTTGGAAGATTGCAGACAGCCATAATTGGGGTATCTGGTATGGTCAGAAACCGTTTGAAAGTCTGGATACGGAAATTCCGCGTTTTATGAGTGAGTTTGGTTTTCAGGCATTTCCTGAAATGAAGACGATTGCTACTTTTGCCTCACCGGAAGATTATGCATTGGAATCGGAGGTGATGAATGCTCATCAAAAAGCCACTATCGGTAATTTCCTCATCAAGAAGACTATGGGACTGTATTATAAAGTGCCTGAAGATTTCGATCAGTTGGTTTATATGGGTTTGGTTTTGCAGGGGGTAGGAGTGCGCCAGGGTTTGGAAGCCCATCGTCGTAACCGTCCCTATTGTATGGGAACTTTATATTGGCAGCTGAATGACAGCTGGCCGGTCGTTTCCTGGTCGAGCATTGATTATTATGGCAATTGGAAAGCGTTGCATTATCAGGCAAAAAGAGCTTTTGCTCCGGTATTGGTAGATGCTGTCAAGGAAGGGGAGGATTTGAATATTTATGTTATGTCGGACAAGCTGGAAGCGGATAAAGAGGTGACTTTATTGTTGCGTGTGATGGATTTTAATGGAAAAGTTCTGACTAAAAAGAGTATCAAGGGTGAGGTTCCGGCCAATGCTTCCACCTTATATTATAAGGAACCTTATGCGGGTATAACAACAAGTCCTCAAAATACTTTTCTTCTAATGACATTAAAAAATAAGAAAGGTGAGGTTTTATCCGAAGAAATTTATTACTTTAACCACGCAAAAGATCAGGAGCTTCCGAAGACTGAGATCCGCTATAAAGTGAAGCCGATGGATGGAAAATATGAAGTGACTCTGTCTGCCAGACAGCTGGCCAGGGATGTGTTCATAGAGATTCCTGTTCAAGGTGCGAGATTTACTGACAACTTCTTTGACTTGTTGCCGGGACAGACAAAGAAAGTGATTATTACTTCAGATAAACTGAAGAAGAATGAAAAGGTTGATATAACTATTAAGCAATTAAGTGATACTAACTAATCAATTAATATCTATTATGAAAACTTTAATGGGCCTTGCAGGGCTGACAATGGCAGGTTTTATGCTTTTATCCTGTAACACAGAAGTGAAAGAAGCAAATTATCAGATAATTCCGTTACCGCAGGAAATTTCGGTAATGGATCAGGCTGCTCCGTTTATTTTGTCAAATGGAACTAAGATAATGTATCCGGAAGGCAATGAAAAAATGCAAAAGAACGCTGAATTTTTGGCAAGTTATATCAAAGATCTTACCGGAAAGTCATTGGCTGTACAAGCCGGTACAGACGGCAAAGGAATAATCCTGCAATTAGGTGGAAATGCTGAAAATCCTGAAGGATACCAGTTAAAGGTAACCAGCGACCAAGTGGTTATTTCAGGACCTACGGAAGCCGGAGTATTTTATGGCATCCAGACGTTGCGTAAATCTATTCCGGTAGCACAAGGAGTGGATATCGCTTTACCGGCGGTTGAAATCAATGACTATCCTCGTTTCTCTTATCGTGGTGCAATGTTGGATGTGTCACGTCATTTTTTCCCGGTAGATTCAGTAAAGCGTTTTATTGATATGCTGGCTTTGCACAACATCAACCGTTTCCACTGGCATTTGTCTGAAGACCAGGGATGGAGAATCGAAATCAAGAGTCGTCCTGAACTGACTGAAATAGGTTCTAAAAGAGCGGAAACGGTTATCGGACATAACTCGGGAAAATATGATGGCAAGCCTTATGGTGGATTCTTCACACAGGAAGAAGCAAAAGAAATTGTAGCTTATGCTGCCGAACGTCATATTACGGTTATACCGGAAATTGATATGCCGGGACACATGCAGGCTGCTTTGGCTGCATATCCTAACTTGGGCTGTACTGGTGGTCCGTACGAAGTATGGAAAATCTGGGGGGTATCAGAAGATGTGCTTTGCGCAGGAAATGATGAAACCTTGAAATTCATTGAAGATGTATTAGGGGAAATTATTCAGATTTTCCCGTCAGAATATATTCATGTAGGTGGTGACGAATGTCCTAAGGTACGTTGGGCAAAATGTCCAAAGTGCCAGGCTCGTATCAAGGCTTTAGGTCTTAAGTCTGACAAGAATCATACTGCCGAGGAAAGATTGCAGAGTTTCATTATCAATCATGCAGAGAAGTTCCTGAACGGACACGGACGTCAGATTATCGGTTGGGATGAAATTCTGGAAGGCGGATTGGCTCCCAATGCCACTGTAATGTCATGGCGTGGTGTTGCCGGAGGTATTGAAGCCGCAAAACAGAAACATGATGTAATTATGACTCCTAATACTTATTTGTATTTCGACTATTACCAAACCAAGGATATTGCTAATGAACCTGAGGCTATTGGTGGATATGTACCCGTTGAAACAGTATATAACTATGAGCCGATGCCGGCTGATCTGACTCCGGAAGAGCAGAAATACATCATTGGCGTACAGGCCAACTTATGGACTGAATACATTCCTACCTACAGTCAGGTAGAATATATGGAATTACCCCGTATGGCTGCTTTGTCTGAAATTCAGTGGACCATGCCGGAAAAGAAAAACTATGAAGGTTTCTTGAAGCGTTTGCCTCAGTTGGTAGATATTTATGATGTTTATAAATATAATTATGCCAAGCATGTCTTTGATGTAAATGCTGTATTTACTCCTAATCCGAAAGATGGTACGCTGGATGTTACTTTGTCTACTATTGATAATAGTCCTATCTATTACACTTTGGATGGAACGGAACCTTCCGCTGCTTCCCAGTTGTATACGGAAACATTGAAATTGAAACAGAATTGTACTTTTAAAGCGATTACTGTACGTCCTGCAGGAAATAGCCGTGTGGTTACAGAGGAAATTGCTTTTAACAAGGCTAGTATGAAACCTGTCACTATGTTGCAACCGGTAAACAAGCAATATGAATTCAAAGGCGCTCCCACTTTGGTGGACGGATTGAAAGGTAACGGTAACTATAAGACGGGCCGTTGGATTGCTTTCTATAAAAATGATATGGAAGCAGTTATTGATATGCAGCAACCGACAGAAATCAGCAGCGCTTCTATTTCTACTTGTGTGGAAAAAGGTGACTGGGTGTTTGATGCCCGTGCTTTTTCTGTAGCTGTATCCGAAGACGGAAAGAACTTTAAGGAAATTGCTTCAGAAAAATATCCGGCAATGAAGCAGGATGACAAGAATGGAGTGTTCAACCATACGTTGACTTTCGATCCGGTGACTGCCCGTTATGTGAAAGTGACCGCTTTAGCGGAACATAGCATTCCTGCTTGGCACGGTGGCAAAGGAAATCCGGCTTTCTTGTTTGTTGATGAAATTTCATTAAATTGATAGTTATATTCAAATAATGACTGTGTGCCAAAAGTGTGATAGAGTACCGTTGGGCGTGAGGTGGAATGCCTCCGTCCATATGCGTAAGGAATGTTGTGTTTGCGTTGGTGCAATCCGTTTCTGGGGCAAGCGGGATGGCTGATTTGCTTTTGGCACACTTTTTATTATTTGCTTCACCATGAAAACATGATCAGAAAAATAATATATGGCGTTTATGCGATACTGGGCATGATGACAATGGCTGCTTGTAGCGGTCAATCGGATGCTTCTGAAATATCTCTTGAGAAAATGCATGGGTTCCCTACAGAGAATACCGGTTTTCTTAAGGGAGTTTCTGCATTATATGCGGGAGTGATTGAAGGAAATTTGCTGATAGCCGGAGGTTGTAATTTCCCTGATATACCGGTAGCCGATGGAGGGAAAAAAAGCTTACTTATCGGGATATATATATCGACCCCTTTGTCAAATGATACGGCTTTTGAGTGGAAGAAAATAGGCCAACTGCCTCAGGCAGCAGCTTATGGAGTCACTATTTCTACTGAAAAATGGGTTAATTTGTGTTGGAGGGACTACGGCAACACACAGCTTGTCTGATGATTTTTCTTTATCTTTGCAAAAAGACACCTTGAAAAGAGATACTTTGCCCTCTTTGCCTGTAACTATAGATAATATGGCAGGTGCATTAGTAGGACATTCACTATATATTGTCGGTGGAAATGTAAATGGCATTCCATCCTCGGCCATGTACATGCTTGATCTGTCGGATTTGTCTGGAGGATGGAAAAGAGAAACAGATATTCCGGGTGAACCCAGAGTACAACCTGTTTGCGTGGCACAAGATGGAAAACTTTATGTGTGGGGGGATTTGCCCCGGCTGTTGAAGGGCATCAGGCTTCTTTGTCGGTAGATGGATATATGTATTCTCCGGAAACGAAAGAATGGTCATCGGTTGCCACCCCGTATGATGCGGAAGGTAATGAGATCTCTTTAGGTGGTGGAATGGGAACCTCTTTTGGCGAGGGTATGATATTGTGTGCCGGAGGAGTTGATAAGGATATATTCTTAAAAGCTCTGCAAGGTATTTATGCGGGAAAAGAATATTTGTCACATCCTGTAGAGTGGTATCGGTTTAATAGAAACCTGCTGCTCTATCATCCGCAGACGGATAAATGGACTACATTAGGCGAATATGAACAAGGTGCGCGTGCCGGAGCTGTAATAGTTTCGCAGGACGGATTTCATTACATTATTAATGGAGAATTGAAACCAGGCATTCGTACTAATGAAATTAATAGAATTAAAGAAAAGAGAAGATGAGAAGATTGATTATATTGGCGGAAGTTGCATTGGGCTTGCTGTTTGCAAGTTGCACGAAAGAAGAGCAACGCACACTTTCTGTTATTCCCGCACCATTAAAGGTGGAATTACAGCAGGAAGTGTTTTCATTGAATTCGGAAACAGGGTTATATATAGATGCGTCTGAGGGGGACAAGAAGATTTTGGAAGATTATCTGGTGGCTTCTTCCATGAATTTGAAACCGGTAATAGCAGAAGAGGGACATAATGTTGTCTTGAAACAAGTGGCGGAACTGCCGGAGGTAAACTCTTCCGAGGGATATGTTCTGACGGTAACTCCTGATCAGGTACTTATTCGTGCAACTTCCGGGGCAGGATTGTTCTATGGAGTTCAGACTATGCTGCAAATGGTTGATGAAAAAGGATTGCCGGCAGGAGTCATTACAGATGAACCCCGTTTTGCTTATCGTGGCTTTATGATGGATGTTTCCCGTCATTTCTTCGATAAGGAATTTATAAAAAAGCAGATGGATGCTTTGGCATATTATAAATTGAACCGTCTGCATCTGCATCTTACTGACGCTGCGGGCTGGCGTCTTGAAATAAAAAAATATCCCCGTCTGACAGAATTTGCGGCATGGCGTGAGTTTCCTACCTGGAAAGAATGGTGGAATAACGGACGACGGTATGAAGAAGAAGGCAGTAAAGATGCTCACGGAGGTTATTATACTCAAGATGATATCCGCGAACTGGTGGCATACGCTCAGGAACGTTTTATTACTGTTATTCCTGAGATAGAGATGCCTGCGCATTCGGAAGAAGTACTGACTGCTTATCCTGAGTTGTCTTGTACACACGAACCTTACAAACAAGCCGATTTCTGTGTCGGTAATGAAAAGACTTTTGAGTTTCTGGAAAATGTGTTGACAGAGGTAATGGAACTTTTCCCGTCCGAATATATTCATATAGGAGGGGATGAGGCAGGTAAAGCCTCATGGCCCACTTGCAAACTGTGCCAGGCACGTATGAAAAAAGAAGGCTTGAAAGATGTGAACGAGTTACAGAGTTATCTGATTCATCGTATTGAGGTCTTTTTGAATGCCCACGGACGTAAATTATTGGGTTGGGATGAAATATTGGAAGGTGGTTTGGCACCTAATGCCACTGTCATGTCATGGCGTGGCACGGAAGGGGGAATGAAAGCGGTTGATTCCGGCCACATGGCTATTATGAGTCCGGGTGAGTTCTGCTATTTTGATTCTTATCAGGATGCTCCTGATTCCCAGCCGGAAGCAATAGGAGGCTATCTGCCTTTGTCCAAAGTTTATTCATTTAATCCTGTACCCGATACTTTGAGTGCGGATAAAGTCCAGTTGGTGTATGGAGTACAAGCTAATTTATTCACAGAATATATTCCGACTCCGGAACATGCGGAAATGATGATTTATCCTCGTATTCTTGCCTTGGCGGAAGTTGCTTGGAGTGCCCCTTCTGTGAAGAACTATGATGATTTTCATGTTCGTGCATTGAAAGAGGTAGAGGCATTGAAAGCTGAAGGATACCATCCTTTTGATTTGAAAAATGAGATAGGAAATCGTCCGGGAGCGGATCAGCCCGTACAACATTTGGCAGTAGGTAAGAAAGTGGCTTACGGACCGGATGCCGCTTATTATCCCGGCTATTCGGCCGGTGGTGACAGTGCCTTGGTAGATGGTGTGATCGGAGGCTGGACTTATGGTGACAGGCGTTGGCAAGGTTTTATAGACAAGAAAAGAATGGATGTGACCATTGATATGGAAAAAGAAACAGAAATTCATTCTGTTGGAGCAGACTTTATGCAGGTGTGTGGACCTGAAGTCTTTATGCCTTCAGAAGTGATCATTTCCGTTTCCAATGATGGTAAGGAGTTTACGGAACTGAAGCGCATGGAGCATAAAGTAGTGAAGGATGACAAAGTGACTTTCATCAACTTTGGTTGGGAAGGAAATGCCAAAGCACGTTACATACGTTATCAGGCATCTTCGGGCGAATTCGGAGGTTTCTTGTTTACAGATGAAATTGTAGTGAAATAATAGAACTTATATAAACAACAAATAGCATGAAGAAACAAATTTTGTTATCGGCTGTTCTGGCTTGTATCTCAGTTTTTTCTGCGGCAGCACAGAAAGAGCCGGTAGATTATGTAAACCCTTTTGTGGGTACTACTAATTACGGTACGACAAACCCCGGAGCATTAACCCCTCATGGAATGATGTCGGTGACTCCTTTCAATGTGATGGGGGTTCCCGAAGGGGATAAGGATAAAGACAAGCAATGGTGGTCCACTCCATACGAATTCAATAATAAATATCTTACCGGCTTTGCGCACGTTAATCTTAGCGGGGTAGGCTGTCCGGAATTGGGATCATTGTTATTAATGCCTACCACCGGCAAACTGGATGTGGATTATCATAATTATGGAAGCTTCTATCAAGGTGAAACTGCAAATCCGGGTTATTATACCAATATACTGGATAAATACAATGTGAAATGTGAACTGACTGCCACTCCACGTACCAGTATGGCACGCTTTACTTTTCCTGCCGGACAAAGCAATATCTTGTTGAATCTGGGAGAGGGATTGACCAATGAGAGTGGTGCTACCGTTCGTTTTGTAAACGACCGTGAGATTGAAGGTACCAAATTGTTGGGAACTTTCTGTTATAATCCTCAGGCGGTATTTCCTATCTATTTTTGTAATGCGTATCAACAAAGTACCGGCAAAACGCGGTTATTGGAAAATGATGCGTCCGATGGGTGTGGAGGCGCAATGGGATGATACGGCCGGTAAATACAAACTCTATACTGCTTATACAAAAGAAATAAGCGGAGATGATATAGGAGTGTGGTTTACTTACGATACCACGGCGGAAGAAGTGATTGAAGTCAGTATGGGCGTGTCTTTTGTCAGCATAGAGAATGCCCGTTTGAATCTGGAAAAAGAACAGCCTTTCGGTACAACATTCGACAAACTGCGTGCGGAAGCCCGTAAGAAATGGAACGATGATCTTTCCCGTATCAAAGTGGAAGGTGGAACGGAAGAGCAAAAAGGGAGTATTCTATACCGCTATGTATCACACGATGGTTCATCCGAATATTTTGCCAGGATGTAAGCGGACAATATCCACAAATGGAGGGAGATAAGATTTTGACCACCAACCGTAACCGTTACACGGTATTCTCATTGTGGGATACTTATCGTAACTATCACCAGTTGATGACTTTGGTATATCCGGAGCGTCAGATGGATATGATTCACACCATGATGGGCATGTACAAGGAACACGGATGGTTCCCGAAATGGGAATTGTATGGTCGTGAAACATTGACGATGGAAGGTGACCCTTCTATTCCTGTTCTGGTAGACAGTTGGATGAAGGGATTGCAAGACTTTGACATTGACGAAGCTTATAAGGGAATGTATAAGTCGGCCACTACTCCGGGCAAGGATAATCTGATGCGTCCGGATAATGATGATTATATGTCCAAAGGGTATGTGCCGATGGAAAGTCAGTATGATAATTCGGTTTCTCATGCTTTGGAATACTATGTTGCCGACTATGCACTTTCTACCTTGGCGGAGGCTTTAGGTAAGAAAGAAGATGCGAAATTGTTCCGCAAACGTTCTATGGGCTATAAAAATTATTATAGCAAGGATTTCGGAACCTTGCGTCCGATAACTAAAGAAGGCAAATTCTATGAACCGTTTGATCCGAAAGAAGGAGCTAATTTTGCACCTAGTCCCGGTTTCCATGAAGGTAATGCATGGAATTACACTTTCTTTGTGCCTCATGATATCAATGGCTTGGTAAAGTTGATGGGGGGCGACAAGAAATTTGTTGATAAATTGCAAAGCGTGTTTGATGAAGGGAATTATGATCCGGCCAATGAACCCGATATAGCCTATCCTTACCTGTTCAGTCGTTTCAAAGGTGAAGAATGGCGTACACAGAAATTGGTGAAGGAATTGTTGGCTAAGTATTTCACAACTAAGCCGGATGGAATTCCCGGCAATGATGATACGGGTACAATGTCTGCATGGGCTATATTCAGTATGATGGGATTCTATCCGGATTGTCCGGGTGTGCCCGAATATACATTGACCACTCCTACTTTTGATAAAGTGACCGTTCAGCTTGATCCTAAATATTGGGGCAAGAAAGAATTGGTTATCAAGAAAGAAGGACAAGGGGATTATATAAAGGAAATCAGACTGGGCAATAAGAAAATTAATAAATATTTGATTTCGCATGATGATTTGATCAAGGCAGGTGAAATTACTTTTATAGTAACAGAAAATCCTAATAAGAAATAACTATGAATACGAAACGATTTTTGTGTGCTGCGTTAGGAGCTGTTTGTTATTTTGCTTTTTTGCAAGCGCAGGTACGTACAGAGCAGACTTTCGAAAAAGGGTGGAAATTTACGCGTGAAGATAATGCGGAATTTGCCAATCCCGGTTATAATGACAGTAAATGGCAGAACGTCACCGTTCCTCATGATTGGGCGATTTATGGTCCGTTCAGTATCAATAACGACAAGCAGGAAATGGCTATTACTCAAGATGGACAGACCGAGGCGATGGAACATGCCGGACGTACCGGAGGTCTTCCGTTTGTAGGAACCGGATGGTATCGCCTGAACTTTGATGCTCCTGGTTTTGAGAAAGGCAAGAAAGCGACTTTGATATTTGATGGAGCAATGAGCCATGCCCGTGTTTATGTGAACGGGCAGGAGGCCGGTTATTGGCCCTACGGTTATAATTCTTTTTATGTGGATGCGACCCCTTATCTGAAACCGGGTGAGAGGAACGAACTGGCAGTCCGTTTGGAAAACGAGCCTGAATCATCACGTTGGTATCCGGGGGCCGGATTGTACCGCAATGTTCATCTGGTAATCAATGAAGATACGCATATTCCTGCTTGGGGGACGTCTGTTACCACTCCTGTGGTGACAGACAAATATGCAAAAGTGTCTTTGAAAACTTCTTTGGTTAGCCCTGAAGGAGCTAATAAGGATAATTACCGTATTGTGACGCAGATCAAGGATAAAAACGGCAAAGTGGTTGCTACAGGGGAAAACAAGTTGAGTGTTTTTGATAATGCTTTGTTTGAACAGGAGTTTGCAGTGGCTAATCCTGAGTTGTGGAGTCCTGATACTCCGGTTCTTTATACAGCTGAATCCAAAGTATATGAAGGGAATACCTTGAAAGACGAATATACCACCCGCTTTGGTATCCGTACTTTGGAGATTGTCCCCGGCAAGGGCTTTTTCCTGAATGGAAAGCTGACCAAATTCAAAGGGGTATGTAACCATCATGACTTGGGTCCGTTAGGCGGTGCTGTAAATGATGCCGCTATACGTCGTCAGATTCGTATTCTGAAAGATATGGGTTGTAATGCCATCCGTACTTCTCATAATATGCCGGCACCCGAATTGGTGGAGGCTTGTGATGAAATGGGTATGATGCTGATGGTGGAGTCTTTCGACGAGTGGAAATCGGCAAAGATGGCCAACGGTTATCATAAAATATTTGATGAATGGGTGGAGAAGGATCTGACTAATCTGATCCGTCATTACCGTAACAATCCGAGTATTGTTATGTGGTGCATCGGTAACGAAGTACCCGACCAGTGGAATGGCAATAACGGACCAAAGCTTTCGCGTATGTTACAGGATATCTGTCATCGTGAAGATCCTACCCGTCCTGTAACACAAGGTATGGATGCGCCTGATGCTGTAGTAAATAATAATATGGCTGCTGTGATGGATGTGGCCGGTTTCAATTACCGCCCTCATAAATATCCAGAAAACTATAAGAAATTGCCTCAGCAGATTATTCTAGGTAGTGAAACAGCTTCTACAGTAAGTTCGCGTGGCGTCTATAAATTCCCTGTTGTCCGTCAGGCTATGAAGAAATATGACGATCATCAGTCTTCTTCTTACGATGTGGAACATTGTGGTTGGTCCAATTTGCCGGAGGATGACTGGATTTGGCATGAGGATAACGCATGGGGTATCGGAGAATTTGTATGGACGGGCTTCGATTATTTGGGCGAACCGACTCCTTATTATACTGATTGGCCCAGCCATTCTTCTTTGTTCGGTATCATCGACCTGGCCGGATTGCCCAAAGACCGTTACTATCTGTACCGCAGTCATTGGAACAAAGATGAAGAAACGCTGCATATCCTTCCTCATTGGACATGGCCGGGACGTGAAGGAGAAGTGACTCCTATCTTTGTTTATACAAATTATCCGTCGGCAGAAGTGTTTATCAATGGCAAGAGTCAGGGTAAGCGTACCAAAGATTTGACTGTAACGGCTGAAAATAGTGCGGATTCTGCTTCCATAGCAGATTTCAAACGCCAGAAACGCTACCGTTTGATGTGGATGGATACAAAGTATGAGCCGGGAACCGTAAAAGTGGTTGCCTATAATGAGAAGGGGGAAGCTGTGGCCGAAAAGGAAATCCATACGGCAGGCAAGCCCGACCATATAGAACTGGTTGCAGATCGCAATGAAATAAAGGCTGATGGCAAGGATTTGTCATTTGTCA
>ENA-OQDL01000767-OQDL01000767.1-human-gut-metagenome-genome-assembly--contig:-NODE-767-length-18736-cov-4.624698_pt1 | contig 18736 bp, 12 predicted proteins | sample MGYA00242782_ERZ504609 | MGnify/ENA primary metagenome ERZ504609 (study PRJEB26092, sample SAMD00036320) | human gut metagenome | host: Homo sapiens | study: EMG produced TPA metagenomics assembly of... | reverse complement strand
ATGGCATGGACATGCAGGAGCTCAAAAAGCTGGTATGACGGATATTCTTTGAAGAGCACCTTCTATTATAGTCCACGTTCAGTAGTAAGCTGCATGCGATTTGGGAAATTTGGAAATTACTGGAATCAGACAGAAACGTTTGAAGCTTTAAAAATGTATATTGATATGAAATTTTGAAGGATTGCGAGATGACGTGTTAAGCATGATCGCCGGGGAAAGTGTTCCAGTGAATACAGGAAGTTTTACAAATGATATGGCAACATTTCATACAGAGGATGATGTACTTACTTTATTAATCCATCTTGGGTATCTGGCATATGACTATGATAATAAAACAGTGAAAATACCAAATAATGAGGTGAGAGCAGAATACGTCAGCAGTGTTTCCGTGTCGGATTGGGGTGAAGTTTCTAAAGCATTGAAAAATTCGGCAGATACATTGAATGCTATTTGGCAGAAACGTCCTGTACAAGTGGCAGAGGGAATAAGACAAGCACATTTTGAGACATCTCATTTGCAATATAACGATGAAAATGCATTGAGTTATACGATATCACTTGCGTTATATGCTGCAAGAAACTTTTACACTGTTCACAGAGAATTGGCGGGAGGACAAGGGTTTGCAGATCTTGTATTTCTTCCTAGAAAAAAATTCCAGGAAAAACCTGCACTTGTGGTAGAACTTAAATGGAATGAAAGCGCAAACGGTGCAATTGAACAGATTAAGAAGAAAGAATATTGTAAAAGTTTAGAGGAATACAAAGGAAACATACTTCTTGTAGGAGTAAATTACAATAAAAAAATCGAAGAAACATGAATGTATAATAGAGGAAGATATTAAGTAAAAGGAAACGGACCTCTAGTGAAAGTAAGTTAAAAAAGGACGGGAATGGTGAATGGAACTCATCATTACCCGTCTTTTTCAAACTACGCTAAAAACAACGCATACAGTATCACAAGAATACCAAGCACGATTCTGTAATATCCAAATACTTTGAAATCATGTTTCTTAATATATCCCATCAGGAATTGAATAACGATAATAGAAGAAACAAATGCTGTTACCATACCAATCAGAAGAATTATTGCTTCTGTTCCGGTAAAGTTCAGACCAAACTTCACAAGTTTCAGAAGACTTGCACCGAACATAACCGGAATCGCAAGTACGAAAGTGAATTCAGCAGCAACGGTTCTGGATACTCCAAGGATCAAAGCACCGACAATTGTTGCACCGGATCTGGATGTTCCAGGGAAGATTGCAGCGATCAGCTGGAAAAGTCCGATCAAAAATGCAGTCTTATAAGTAAGTTCGTCCATACTGTTGATCTTCGCAGGTTTGCCCTTGTGATTATTCTCAACAATGATAAAGGCGATACCGAAGACAATCAGAGCAATCGCAACGCAAGGGTAATTGTAAAACCATTTCTCAAACAGATCATTGAATGGCATTCCAATCACGATCGCAGGGATACATGCAACAAGAACTTTCAGCCAGAGAATAATGATATCCATCTTTACATAACTTAAAATTCCGTTTCCGGATTTCTTTTTTCTATGTGCATGTTTTGCCTGACGGCGTCTGACAGTGTGACTTCCTTCCGGTGCACCAAATGGGAAGATCTGATTCCAGAATAAGATGACAACGGCAAGAATCGCACCTAACTGGATCACAACTTCAAACATGCTGTAGAATTCTTCAGAAACATTTAATTTCACAAACTGATTCAACAGGATCAGATGTCCGGTGCTGCTGATCGGCAGCCATTCTGTGATTCCTTCCACAATTCCAAAGAGGAAGGATTTCAAAAATTCAATCATTCTTAATTTATACTCCTTTTTATTGATGGATTGCAGCTATACTTATGTTCTAAAGCGGCTCACGGTTTCTTATTATAAAACGTTGACGAAAGATGTGCAAGAAATAGAAAGTATTTAAATTGTTAAATCGTCGATTTAAGAAATTTCTAATATTTTTCCAATCTATCTCTTAAAAACCATCAAGTATCATGTATACTATAGTTAGAACTTGATCATGTGATAATTATGTTGCTGCGCTGTTATCGGTGTCAGCAATTATCGAGGGGTATGTAAAATGTATAAAATATTAGTATGTGATGACGATAGAGAAATCGTAGAAGCAATTGAAATTTATCTTTCCCAGGAAGGATATCAGATCTTAAAAGCGTATGACGGGATCGAAGCACTGGAGATTTTGGAGAAGGAGAAGGTGAATCTTCTGATTATCGATGTCATGATGCCGAGACTGGACGGAATCCGTGCAACATTGAAGATCCGCGAGAAGAACAGTCTGCCAATCATTATCTTGTCTGCGAAGTCAGAAGATACCGATAAGATTCTTGGACTCAATATCGGTGCGGATGATTATGTGACAAAGCCATTCAATCCGTTGGAACTTGTAGCACGAGTGAAATCACAGCTGAGAAGATTTAACGAACTTGGCGGAACAGCACAGGAGCCAAAAGAGACAATTTATAAGGTAGGCGGCCTTCAGATCAATGATGATCTCAAGCAGGTGACAGTAGACGGAGAATTTGTGAAACTGACACCGATTGAATACAATATCCTTTTGCTTCTGATGAAGAATCAGGGAAAAGTATTTTCAATCAATCAGATTTATGAATCCATCTGGAATGAAGAGGCAATTGGTGCGGATAACACAGTTGCAGTTCACATTCGTCATATCAGAGAAAAAATAGAAATCAATCCGAAAGATCCACGTTACCTGAAAGTAGTCTGGGGTGTCGGATATAAAATCGAAAAAGCATAAAAAGGCATATAAGAAAGGAATTAACAATGAAGAAATGGTACAGGAAGACCGTGACAAGGACAATTGTTCTTGTTGTGGCGATTCTTAGCGGAGCATTGCTTGTGACAAATTTGCTTTCTCTCCTGACACTGGCGGGGGGGATGAGTTTTTCACAGATCCAAAAGATGAATACACAGTCTTTTGAAGAATCCGAAGAATTCAGCAAGATGGTCGAAAGTTACATGTACGATGTACAGGAGAAGCTTTATCTGCAGAATCTTTTTGAAAGTGACGGCGCCTACAATCCGAAAAAACTGGTGGATGTAATGGAACTGTCGAAGAAGGGAAAGATATCTGAGACGAATCTGTCCGGCGTCACGTACACAATGGAAGAGCTGGTGAACTGGGGCGAAACTTACAGTGGGACAGATAACGACAATCTTTACAAACAGAATGGCGTGATCGTCTGCCAGAAACCAGACGGAAATTATTACTACTATTATATGAATGATTTCTTCTCTCTTGTAAATGCAGGAAAACTTCAATTTCAGATGGGCGAACAGGACAGAGATCAGTTCCTGGCAGGATTGCAGGCAGGTGAATTTACAACTTCCGGATATTATACATTTCAGATTACAGATGAAAATGGTGATCTGCTTTATACAGACTGCTGGAATTTTGGCCAGTCTCTGATAGAGAAATACGCACCGGTTGAGGCAGATAATCTGCTTCAGGTTGTAAATAACAATCCACAGTTAAATGGAAGATTGTCGCTGGTTTACGATAATATAGCCACAGCATTGCAAACAATCTATGAAGACTGGCAGGATTATGAAGGCGGTTGGGATTATCTGGAAGAGGGAAATACCAATTTTACCTATCTGTACGCAGATGAATCGACGAAGAAAGTTACTACAAATAAAGCAGAATATGCAAATTATGCGGATGTAAGAGATAGCATAGAGAATATAATAGCTTCTGCGTCTAAAAAATCTGTGAAATACATGGTGATCTATCCGGAGTTGAAAGATTTTAAGACGAATATGAATGTATCTTATTCTGATCAATGGCTTAATATTCGTTCTTATGGTTATTATTCCGGAGGAACAAAGTGGAAAGATGTTTTTGCAGTTGCGGTTGATACAAAATATCCGATTCAGGATCAATTTTACCAGAACAGTATTGAGTATCAGAATAATATTCCGCATATGAAAGCAGCATTGCATTTTATGATTTTCAGCGGAGTACTCTTTTTGATCACAGTAGTGTGGCTGACATTGGGGGCAGGAAGAAAACCGCAGGATGAAGAACTGCATTTGTTAAAGTTCGATTCCCGGAAGACAGAGATTGCCGCTGCAGTTATTATTTTTGTCTGGGTGATTGGAAGTTATTTCTTTTTCGTAGCAGGAATCGATGGAATTCATATCTTATTTGATGGAATTACAGGGTTGTGTAGTTCCTATGGGGCTGTGGAAAGTGATACATTTATTCCGTCATCTTATGTTCCAAATGTATATATGCAGACTTTAAGTCTCGGAGAATCAGTGGGTGTATTTTCCTATGGAGTGTTCACATTTACTTGTTTCTTTGCCGGTTACCTCAGTCTGGTAAGAAGAATTAAAGCAAAGAGTCTGTGGGAGAACAGTCTGCTTCGAAGCGTGGGAGTATTTCTTGGAAAAGTATTCCGAGATGTGAAGCTTACAAAGAAAACAGCAGGACTTTTGATTCTTTATTTCCTGTTTCAGCTTTTCGTACTTTTGGATAGAGATTTCTTCCTGGTGCTTCTGCTGCTGATCGCTGACGCAGTGCTATTCTATTACATGGTTGCAGATGTGATGGAGAAGAACCGACTGAGAAAAGGAATCCAGGAGATTGCTGCCGGAAATATGAGTTATCAGATTCCAATTGACGGACTGCATGGAGAGAATAAAACCATTGCATTGATGATCAACGGAATCGGAACCGGACTTAATAAAGCAGTTGCTGAGGCAATGAAAAACGAACGTCTCAAGACAGATTTGATCACAAATGTTTCTCATGATATTAAGACACCACTGACGTCCATTTTGAATTATGTCGGCATCTTAAGACAGACAGATCCGGCGGATCCGAAAGTTCAGGATTATCTGAATATTCTGGAAGAGAAAGCTCAGAGACTGAAGACATTGACAGAAGATGTAGTAGAAGCATCGAAAGTCAGCAGCGGAAATATTTCGCTGGAATATATGGATCTTGATCTGTCGGAAATGATCCAGCAGACGCAGGGCGAACTCGAAGAAAAATTCGAGGTGAGAAATCTGGCGATCGTCACAGATCTTCCGGCAGAACCGGCTGTTGTGCATGTCGATGGAAGAAGAATGTGGCGTGTCCTGGAAAATATTTACGGAAATGCAGCCAAGTACGCAATGCCTGGAACAAGAGTCTATGCGACTCTGAAAACAGATGATACAAAGGTGAAATTTTCATTGAAAAATGTTTCCGAGCATCAGTTGAATATTCAGGCTGAAGAACTGACAGAACGTTTTATTCGCGGGGATATTTCCAGAAGTACGGAGGGAAGTGGATTGGGACTTTCCATTGCGAAGAGCCTTACAACGATGCAGGGCGGCACATTTGATCTGTATCTGGACGGAGATTTGTTCCGGGTAGATATTACATTTCCAAGAGTGAAAGCAAAAGGAAATGCTGCCGGGGCAACAGAGGAATCGAAAAAGAAATCATCAAGCGGTGTATCTTGACATTCTATTCGCGTTATGCTAACCTTTTTAAGGAATGAAAAGCAGTGATAAGCGAAACGCGATGAGGAAGAGAGTAGTCTGTAACAGATTCTACAGAAAAGTCCTGAAGGCTGTCAGGCCGGATGTTGAGAGGGATGGATGGAAGACAGATGAAGATGGCTTCTGAGCAGCGCAGATGAGCCTGAACAGAGTGAGCAAGTGAGTTGTTTAAGCGGCAATCTTGAATAAAAAGATCCGGGTTAGTCTGTGAAGGGATTCGCCCTTTATAGCGAAGAGTATCGACAGTGAGAAATGCCGTAATGTTCAAAGTGGTTTTGATCAACAAAGCAGTTTTTACTAACAAAAATGCAGATACTCCTAGAGGTTTCTTTCCGCGAGGAAGGAACGAAGAGAAGTGGTAACACGAAAGTATGATTCGTCTTCTCAGGGATGCAAGTCCCTGGGAAGGCGTTTTTTATATATTAGGAAAGTTCTATCCTAATATATAAAAACGCTCCGCTTAGGATGCGCACTGCGGGAAAAGGAGGCAGAAAAATGTCAGAAAAACCAAAATATTATATAACAACAGCGATTGCCTATACATCAGGTAAACCGCATATCGGAAACACATACGAGATCGTGCTTGCAGATGCAATCGCACGTTACAAGAGAAGCCAGGGATATGATGTATTCTTCCAGACAGGAACAGATGAGCATGGACAGAAGATCGAGCTCAAAGCCGAGGAGGCTGGAATCACACCAAAGGAATTCGTAGATAATGTATCAACAGAAATCAAAAGAATCTGGGATCTGATGGATACATCTTATGACAAATTCATCCGTACAACAGATGAAGATCATGAGAAACAGGTTAAGAAGATCTTCAAGAAACTTTACGACAAGGGAGATATTTACAAGGGACATTATGAAGGAATGTACTGTACACCGTGTGAGTCTTTCTTCACAGAGTCTCAGCTTGTAGATGGAAAATGTCCGGACTGTGGACGCCCGGTTCAGCCGGCAAAGGAAGAGGCATATTTCTTCAAAATGAGCAAGTATGCAGATCGTCTGATCGAGCATATCAATACACATCCGGAGTTCATCCAGCCGGTTGCCCGTAAGAACGAGATGATGAACAACTTCCTTCTTCCGGGACTTCAGGATCTGTGTGTATCCAGAACATCCTTCAAGTGGGGGATTCCGGTAGATTTCGATCCAAAGCACGTTGTATATGTATGGCTTGATGCTCTTACAAACTATATCACAGGAATCGGATATGATGCAGACGGAAACAGTACAGAGCAGTTCAACAAGCTGTGGCCGGCAGACCTTCATCTGATCGGAAAAGATATCATCCGTTTCCATACAATTTACTGGCCAATCTTCCTTATGGCACTTGATCTTCCACTTCCGAAACAGGTGTTCGGACATCCGTGGCTGCTTCAGGGAGACGGTAAGATGAGTAAGTCTAAAGGAAATGTTCTCTATGCAGATGAACTCGTTGATTTCTTTGGTGTAGATGCAGTTCGCTACTTCGTACTTCATGAGATGCCATTCGAGAATGACGGTGTTATTTCCTGGGAGCTGATGGTAGAGCGTCTGAACTCTGATCTTGCAAATACACTTGGAAACCTTGTAAACAGAACTGTTTCTATGACAAACAAATACTTCGGCGGAACAGTAGAAGATAAGGGTGTTGTAGAAGATGTAGATGCAGAACTGAAAGCAGTTGTAGAGAATGCTTCTAAAGCAGTTGATGCTAAGATGGCAGACCTCCGCGTTGCCGATGCGATTACAGAAATCTTCAATCTGTTCAAACGCTGCAATAAATATATTGATGAGACAACTCCTTGGGTACTCGGAAAAGATGAATCCAAGAAGGATCGCCTTTCTACAGTACTTTGGAATCTGATCCAGAGCATTTCTGAAGGTGCAAGACTTCTTGAATCTTTTATGCCTTCTACAAGTAAGAAGATCCTTGAGCAGCTTGGTAACGGACATGTAACAGAGAAACCGGAGATCCTGTTCCAGCGAATGGATCTCGAAGAGGTTATGAAGAAAGTTGAAGAACTTCATCCGAAGGTAGAAGAAAAGAAAGAGGAAGAAGCTGTTATCGACATTGAGCCGAAAGATGAGATCACATTTGAGCAGTTCGGAGCAATGCAGTTCCAGGTTGGAGAGATCATTGCATGTGAGGCTGTAAAGAAATCCAAAAAGCTTCTCTGCTCTCAGGTAAAAGTTGGAAGCCAGGTAAAACAGATCGTATCCGGAATCAAAGCACATTACACACCGGAAGAAATGGTTGGTAAGAAAGTTATGGTTCTTGTAAACCTGAAACCTGCGAAGCTGGCAGGCGTACTTTCAGAGGGGATGCTACTTTGTGCAGAAGATGCAGAAGGTAACCTTGCACTGATGACACCGGAAAAAGAAATGCCGACTGGAGCAGAAATCTGTTAATTGAAAATGTTTGAAAAATTCAGATAATTATAACCAAAGCAGATAATAAATAAAAAATATAAAAAAATCAAATGAATATATTGACAAATTAGACGCCGAATGTTATTATATAACCATCAAAGAGAGAAAGAAATCTCCCAAAGATATTTAACTAAGAAGGCAAAAGTAACAGATGCCTGATTAGATTAAAAATACAAGTTCAACAGGAGGTCAGTCCCATGGACAGTATAGTTTCAGATTTTTATCAATATGTCAGTGGTATGATGAGTGAAGGTTCCTGTGAAGAAAGAGACCTTTGCCAAGCGTAAAAGTCCAGTAGAAAGAAAAGAAGATCAAAGATCGGAGAGTACGGAAACTGGAAGCAAAGAGAAAAAGATGAATCACTCATAGATGTATTGAATAAAAATACCGCATATAACATAGAATGAAAAATGTGTAAAGAAACATTGAAAGGACATGTTATAATCTCAGATTTGTTATAAAAGCAGGAATGACTTGACAGAAGATTTAATACATAAAGTATTGAATGGATATGAAAATCATTCAAGTGATAAAATAACAGACGACAAAGGTCTCACAGGAACGTAGAATCGCGAATAATCTCCGATACAAAATATAAAATTATAATAATAATACAATTAAATAACACTAAAAATGCACTTTCAAAAGGAATTGAAGGTGCAATTTTTTTGACATTACAGACCTCATATGGTAGAATAATGAAAGAGTATCGGCTAGTGCCTAATGGACACATTCAGACCAAAACTAATATTTCAATGACAATGAGGTGAGTACAGTGGATAAGTATGAATATAAGTTAAAGACAGAAGAGATGCTGGAACTTATGGAAGATGGAGAATACAGAAAAGCAGCGGCAGCAGCAGATCTGATTGACTGGAAGCGTGTCCGTAACGCAGGGATGCTGATGAATGTCAGTGATATTTATGAAAAAACAAAAGAGTATCAGAAGAGCTATGATGTGATGAATCTTGCATATCGCCGTTCTGAAGGAAGCCGCAAGGTGATTTATAAGTTATGTTCTCTTGCAATTAAGACAAAGAATATAGATGAAGCAATCGACTATTATGACGAATTTATCCAGATTGCACCGAAAGATCCGAACAGGCATATCCTTAGATATCAGATCTTAAGAGCGCAGAGGGCGCCGATCGAACAGCAGATTGAGGCTCTGGAGGAATTTAAAAAGGCAGAATATATTGAAGAGTGGGCTTATGAACTGGCGAAGCTTTATCGCGAAGCAGGTATGATGACAGAATGTCTGGAAGAGTGTGATGATCTGATCCTCTGGTTCAGCGAGGGTAAGTATGTTTATAAGGCAATGGAACTGAAGATGCAGTATAAGCCATTGTCACCATCGCAGCAGCAGAAATATGATCACAGATATGAGAAGCTTTCTTCAGAGACAGAAGAAATACCGGATCTGGCTTCCTATTTAGGAGAAGACGAGGAAAAAGATTCTGCGTCAGAAGGAGCTGAAGCACTTGGAGATACAAGATCAATCGGGCTGACAGAGCAGCCGGTGATGGAGAACGACAGTACTTCCGATGTGATTGACACGGATGCGGTTACTTTGGAAGCGGCAGAAGAGCCGGATGCCGAAGTAGAAAATCAGGAAGAAGCAGGAGTAGAAACAGCAGAAGTTATAGAAGTTTCCGAGGATGAGTCAGAAGTTCAGCCGGCAACGGTAGAGACAAGTGGAGATAAGAGAACACTTAGCAAAAATACTGCTTCCATACCGATTGTCAGTAAGAATCCGGTAAAACCAGTCAAGAAGAAACTTGGAGATACGATGCGGTTAGATGAAGCTCTGCAGCAATTACTCAATCCAAAACCGGAAGTTCAGGCAGAACCGGGAGAAGAAGTCGAACCGGATATGACAGATCTGGAAGAGGATATTGCAGCAATTGAGGATGTAGAAGATCTTGAGATCGTGAATCAACTGACAGAAGAGAAGAAAGCTGAGGAAGCCAGTAAAGAACGAGTAGTTCCATCAGGAATGAAAGAGCTGATACCGGAACCGGAGACAGAAGAAGAACTTATAGAACAGGCAGTGGAGGAGACTTCAGAAGATGTCCCAGAAGATGCAGTTGCTATAGAAGCAGAATCGGAAGAAGTTCTTGAAGTAGAAGAGGCAGAACCGGAAGAGGAAGAAATCCTTGAAGCAGGAGAAGCAGAACCGGAAGAGGAAGAAATCCTTGAAGTAGAAGAAGCAGAACCGGAAGAGGAAGAAATCCTTGAAGTAGAAGAAGCAGAACCGGAAGAGGAAGAAATCCTTGAAATAGATGAAGCTGAGTCAGAAGATCTGACAGATGAATCAGAAGATTTGTCTGAGGTGGAGGAACTGATCTCAGAAACTGAAGTTGTCAATGATGAAGATGATTCAGAAGGAGCAGCAGTAAGAGAGACTATGGACAATAAAAATAATGAAGAACCAATTTTATCACCAGAGATACAGAAACTGATTGATGAGATTGAAGGTGTTATTCCGGAAGAGGAAGAAGTAGATGCAACAGTAAGTTCAGAAGAAGTTCTTGAGGTAGAAGAAGAACCACATGAAAATATGGGAGAGCTTGCGGATGATCTCAGACTCGGTGAGGACGAGTACGAAGATTATGATGCGTATGACTGGGATGATGCAGAAGAGTTTGACGAAGACGATATTTTAGATGATTATGAAGAGTCTGATGACGATTTGTTGGATGATTATGAAGAGTCTGATGACGATCTGCCGGATGATTATGAAGAGTCTGATGATGATCTGTTCGGTGAGGAAGAAGGATATGATGATCTGGATGCTTATGGTTATGAAGAAGACGATGAGGATGATGAAGTAATCAATCCAAGAGATCTTTTCACAGCGGAAGATAAGGTTTCAGATGATGATCTTCTTGGTCTGAATTCTTATGAAGAAGTGCCAAATTTTGAAGATGAATTCAGCGTGAATCCAGCGCATAGTGAGGAACCGGATGACAGAGAGATTCCGGATGAAGATGGCGGAATTGATATCATGTCTGCGACGACACCATTGAGCCGTAAAGAGACTGCAAAATTGATCGCAACAGGTAAGACATCACCATTACCGTTAGATGAGATTGCAGATGCAATGTCTGATACAGGATTTATCGTACATGGTCGTTATGATCTTGAAACACAGAGTGGAATCGGTACAAGAGCAGGGCTTACAGAGGAACAGAAAAAACTCTTCTCTTATTTTGTACCTGTGCGTGGTATGAGTGAGCAGCTGGTAGATGTACTTGAGCAGGATAAGAACTGTACAAACCGCAAAGGAACTTCCAGAACAGGAAACCTTTTGATCATTGGAAACAAAGGAAATGGAAAGACAGTCCTCGCTGTTGATGTTGTAAAGGCAATTCAGAAGCAGCGTGATATCCGTCAGGGTAAGGTTGCAATTGTGACAGGTGAGTCACTGAATAAGAAGAGAATCGGAGACATTTTCCGTAAATTGTACGGCGGTGCACTGATCATTGAAAAAGCCGGACAGATGAACGAAAAAAACACTCGCCAAGCTGAACAAAGCAATGGAGCAGGATACAGGAGAACTTTTGGTAGTTCTTGAAGAGCAGAGAAAACCACTGGACAGACTTCTTTCTTCCAACAGAGAATTCAGAAGAAAATTTACTTCCAGACTTGAAGTGCCGATCTTTATTAATGATGAGCTTGTAACATTTGGACAGACTTATGCTCAGGAGAATGGTTACAGAATCGATGAGATGGGAATTCTTGCACTGTACAGTAAGATTGATTCTTTACAGAGAGAAGATCATGCAGTGACAGTAGCAGAAGTGAAAGAAGTGATGGATGATGCAATCGCTCATTCACAGAAAGCTTCCGCAAAGAAGCTTGTGAAGAGAGTATTTGGAAAGAATACAGATTCTTCCGACAGAAATTCTGCTTTCAGAGAAAGATTTCAACAATTTAATGACATATATTTGTTAAGAATTAATAGACAGTCAGTAAAACGACTGTCTATTTTTGTGCAATAATACATTTTCTCTTTCTTTTTTATACAGTATCAAGTATAATAAAACTATAGTGTTCAAGGGTAGAATAAAACTTTGTTACCAATTGAATGATTCGGTAATGTGCCTTGATCTATAAGAAATTGTATGGTTTTTAAATCATTACAATCAGGAATATATTTGAGCAGTGAGGTGGCTTTATGGTTAAGAAAAACAGCACGAAGACGAAAGTGCAGCCTTATGAGATCGGAGAACTTGACCATTATCTTTTTGGGCAGGGAAATCATTATGAGATTTATAAAAAGATGGGTGCCCATGAGGTGACAAAGAACGGAAAAAGAGGAGTATATTTTGCGGTATGGGCTCCTCATGCAGTAAACGTTTCTGTAATCGGAGAGTTTAATGACTGGGATGAGACGAAAGATAAGATGAAGAGAGGGGAGCCTCTCGGAATATATACATGCTTCGTTCCGGAGGCGAAGAAAGGGGATTTGTATAAGTTCTGTATAGAGACACAGGCGGGTGAGAAGATTTACAAAGCAGATCCATTTGCTAATTATGCAGAGCTCCGGCCGGGAACAGCTTCCAGAATCACAGACATTTCTAATCTGAACTGGTCAGACAGTAAGTGGATGACTGCTCGTGAGAAATGGGATAACAAAGAAGAACCAGTGTCTATTTATGAAGTACATATGGGTTCCTGGATGAGACATCCTGGAAGAGAAGATGAAGGATTTTATACATATCGTGAGTTTGCAGAAGCAATTACAAAGTATGTAAAAGAGATGGGATATACTCATGTTGAGTTGATGGGAATCGCAGAGCATCCATTTGACGGTTCCTGGGGATATCAGGTAACCGGATATTATGCACCAACTGCACGCTATGGAACACCGGAAGATTTTGCATATATGGTGAATTACCTTCATAAGAATAATATCGGTGTTATTCTTGACTGGGTACCGGCGCATTTCCCGAAAGATGCACATGGTCTGGCAGATTTTGACGGAACACCGACATTCGAATATCCAGATCCGAGAAAGGGCGAGCATCCTGATTGGGGAACGAAGGTGTTCAATTATGAAAAACCGGAAGTTTCTAACTTCCTTCTGGCGAATGCATTGTTCTGGATTGAACATTATCATGTAGACGGACTTCGTGTAGATGCAGTGGCATCTATGCTGTATCTGGACTACGGAAGAGAAGATGGACAGTGGATTCCGAATAAATTTGGCGGAAATGAGAATCTTGAGGCGATTGCATTCTTTAAACATCTGAACTCTGTGGTTTGCGGAAGAAATAAAGGCGTTATGATGATTGCAGAAGAGTCCACAGCATGGCCGAAGGTGACAGGATCTCCTGAGGATGACGGACTTGGATTTACTTTGAAGTGGAATATGGGTTGGATGCATGACTTTACAGAGTACATGAAACTGGATCCGTATTTCAGAAAAAATGCACACCATATGATGACATTTTCCATGGAATATGCATATTCAGAGAACTATATTCTTGTACTTTCTCATGATGAGGTTGTTCATCTGAAATGCTCCATGTTGAATAAGATGCCGGGAGAAGGATGGGATAAGTTCCGCAACTTGAAAGCGGCATATGCATTTATGATGGGACATCCTGGAAAGAAACTTCTCTTTATGGGACAGGAGTTCGCACAACTTCGTGAGTGGAGTGAAGAGAGAGAACTGGATTGGTTCCTTCTTGCAGAAGAACCGCATCAGCAGATTCAGAACTGGTATAAAGATTTGCTTCATCTTTATAAGAAGAATAAGGCATTGTATGAGTTGGATAATGATCCGAAGGGATTTGACTGGATCAATAAGGATGATATCTTCCGGAGTATTTTCAGTTTCACAAGACATTCAAAAGATGGTAAGAAAAATCTGCTCTTTGTATGCAATTTTACACCGGTAGACAGACCAGATTACCGTGTTGGTGTTCCGAGAAGAAAGCAGTGTAAGCTTGTTCTTAACAGTGATGAGACAAAATACGGTGGATCAGGGGAAGAACGCCCATTGGTTTACAAGCCAGAGAAACAGGAATGTGATGGTCAGAAATATTCCTTTGCATATCCTCTTCCGGGATATGGTGTGGCAGTATTTGAGTATTAAGTTGCATAGTATGATATTTTCCACGAATAGATGGAACAGGAATTAGACATACATTGATTTGCCCCTGCATAGATTGTAAAAAACAAACTATGCAGGGGCTTTTCTATGAGAGAATATATTGAGGAGCGTGCAGTAGAAATTGCAAATTATATTATAGAAAATAATGCGACAGTGAGACAGACAGCGAAACAGTTTCGGATTAGTAAGAGTACGGTGCATAAGGATGTTACAGAACGTCTGCTTCAGATCAACCCATCATTGGCTCATGAAACGCGTAAGGTTTTAGACACCAACAAATCAGAACGTCACATCCGGGGAGGGCTCGCTACCAAAGAAAAATATTTACACTTGCATACTTCCAATTATTGAAGTTAATGTTACAATAAAAGAGGATATCCAATCGGAAACACGGACATTGAGAGGAGACTGTTCAAATGCGGGTGGCAATCATTGAAAGGAATGAAAAAGTATTAGAAGAACTGAAAAAAGGTTTGAAACGCGTAGATCCGAATTACGAATTAGCGGGGATTGCAGGGAACGGACAGTCTGCATATGAGATGATAACAGTTATGCAGCCAAACCTTGTTATTATGGATATTGGGCTTCCACGGATGAATGGATTAAATCTTTTGAGAAAATTACGCACGGAAGGACGCGAGTTTCGTGTGATTATTATAACAAAGGATGAAGATTTTCAACAGGCAAAGCAGGCAATCGATCTGGGGGTGGACGGATATTTAGTACAGCCGTTTCAGCCGATGGAGCTTAAGAAGGCATTAAGCCGTATTCATGAAAAAATCAGGAATGAGTATTGGATGCAGGCTTCTTTTACTGTTGAAAATGTTCTGTTGAGCTGCAGAGATGGAGAAATTATATCGAATCAGAAGTTAAATGAAATGACCATCCGGAGATTTGGTTTTACAGTGGATGATCCGGGATATTTATTTACGGTTTCAATGGCAGACGAATACGAGGAGCAGAAGGAGAATGTACGTGGATTTCTCGAAGAAATCTGTAGACATGAGTGTGGATTTTCGGCATCTGTTATATGTTCGGATCAATGGAAAAAGGTGTACCTGATCATTTACCGGGTATATGAAGCCAGGAACTGGAAAGAATATTTTCAAAAAAATGTGGTTACTGGGTTATGTAGGAAGTTTCCGGGGACAATTATTTGTGTGTGGATAGAGACAAAACAGCTGACAAAGCTGGAAGAGGCAATGATTCAGACAGGGAGCCTTATGGAATGGAATCTTCTTCAGCCACGAGGAGTTTTGATCTGTCAGCAGACAGTTGAGAAATTTGAAGTTGTTCCGGTGCGTTATCCGGTAGAATTAGAACAACGAATGCGGGAAATGATTTTCGATGAAAACAAGAAAGAAATTGCCAGACAATTTCAACTTGTTTGTGAGGAAATGAAAAGAGAAAAATATTTTCCAAAAGAAATAAAATACAGTATTATTCGTTTTTTGCATGGCAGCTGGATTAAATTATAGAAATTATGGCGGGCAGATTGACGAAACAGAAATCCTGAGTCTTATGCAGCAGATTACATATGCCATCAGCTGGAAACAGATAGAGAAAGCGATTCAAGGATTGGAACGGATGATATCATATGAACATAAATTTGAGCGGTACAGTACGCTTATTCAAAAAGCAATGGAAATTGTAAGAAAAGAATATGACAGAGGTATTACATTGGAAGAAGCAGCGAGCCAGCTTTATGTATCAGAAGAATACCTGAGTTCTCAGTTTAAGAAGGAGACAGGATATAATTTTACAGAAACTGTGAGGAAATACAGGATAGAAAAAATAAAGGATCTTCTCAGGACAACAAAATATAAGATGAATCAGATTGCGGGGCTTGTCGGTTACTCTGATCCCAAATATATGAGTAAGGTGTTTAAAGAGGAGGAAGGAATTTTACCGACGGAATACAGACGTAACTCCAATGGGATTTCATAATCAAGAGTAATTTCATGCTGTTTATAGGAAAAAGTAGAGAATAAGTGGTATATTTAATTAAAAAAATACTCCTTTATAAAAAAATTTTCACCCTTTTTAAATATAAAAAAATGTGCTATGATACAAATGAAAAATGAAAAGGATTTCATAGCCGTTAAGGCAGAAAGAGGTGAAAAGAATGAGTACAATGAACATTACTTTCAAACACCCGGATGAGATCATTGATTTCTTGAACACAGTATGTAAATTTTGACTTTAACATGGACATGAGAAGAGGACGGGCAGTAGTAGATGCGAAATCATTACTTGGAATCATGAATCTGGGATTGAATAACGTGATTGAACTGCAGATGTATGCAGATGATTGTACAGAACTTGAAAGACAGCTAGAAAGATTTTGTAGCATAAAATGGAACATAAAAATGGGATGTCGGGCATTTGTTCGGCATCTTTTTTGTTCTGGATAGATCAGAAGGGAATAATTACCGCGTATAGTAATAGAAATTGTGGATAAGATTTTATTTTACATAAACAAATACTTGTAAATCAAGGATTCCTCTACTTAATGAAGAACAGAAAAAATATATAGATAAAGCAAATAGTTTTGATTGGATTTGACAGGAGGAAAGATTTGAAGAAAGAATTAGTGATTGTCCTTGACTTCGGTGGACAGTATAACCAGCTAGTCGCAAGACGTGTCAGGGAGTGTAATGTATATTGTGAAATTTATTCATATAAGACAGATATTGAAAAAATCAAAGCAATGAATCCGAAAGGAATCATTCTCACAGGCGGACCGAACAGCTGTTATGAGCCGGATTCACCGACTTATTCAGAAGAACTGTTCAAGCTTGGAATTCCGGTTCTCGGACTTTGCTATGGCGCACAGCTGATGTCTCATGTACTTGGTGGAAAAGTTGAGCGTGCAGATGTAAGAGAATACGGTAAGACAGAAGTTATTATTGATAAAAAAGACTCCAAAGTATTTGAGGGTGTTTCAGAGACAACAACATGTTGGATGAGCCATTTTGATTATATTTCAAAGATTGCTCCGGGATTTGAAATTACAGCACACACTGCTGACTGTCCGGTTGCAGCAGCTGAGAACGCAGCTGAGAAACTGTATGCAATCCAGTTCCATCCAGAAGTACTTCATACAGTAGAAGGAACAAAGATGATCAACAACTTTGTAAAAAATGTATGTGAATGTGCGGGCGACTGGAAGATGGATGCTTTTGTTGAGAATACAATTGCAGAGATCCGCGAGAAGGTTGGAAACGGAAGAGTATTGCTCGCATTGTCAGGTGGGGTTGACTCTTCAGTGGCAGCAGGACTTCTTTCCAAAGCCATTGGAAAACAGCTTACTTGTGTATTCGTAGATCACGGACTTCTTCGTAAAAATGAAGGAGATGAAGTTGAGGCAATCTTCGGACCAGAAGGACAGTTTGACCTGAACTTTATCCGTGTAAATGCGCAGGAAAGATATTATAACAAACTTGCAGGCGTTACAGATCCAGAAGCAAAACGTAAGATCATCGGTGAAGAATTCATCCGTATCTTCGAAGAAGAAGCAAAGAAGATCGGTACTGTTGAATTCCTTGCACAGGGAACAATTTATCCGGATGTTGTAGAAAGTGGTCTTGGCGGAGAATCCGCAGTGATCAAATCTCATCATAATGTAGGAGGACTTCCGGATTTTGTAGATTTCAAAGAAATCATTGAGCCGCTTCGTGATCTTTTCAAAGATGAAGTTCGTAAAGCAGGACTTGAGCTCGGACTTCCTGAAAGACTCGTATTCCGTCAGCCATTCCCAGGACCGGGACTTGGAGTACGTATCATCGGCGAAGTAACAGCTGAGAAAGTTCGTATCGTTCAGGATGCAGATGCTATTTATCGTGAAGAGATTGAAAATGCCGGACTTGATAAGACAATTGGTCAGTATTTTGCAGCACTTACGAATATGAGAAGCGTTGGTGTTATGGGTGATGAGAGAACTTATGATTATGCTGTAGCTCTTAGAGCTGTTAATACGATTGATTTCATGACTGCAGAGGCAGCGGAGATTCCGTATGAAGTTCTGAATAAGGTGATGAGCAGAGTTATAAATGAAGTTCGCGGGGTGAATAGAATATTCTATGATCTGACGAGTAAGCCACCGGGAACGATTGAGTTTGAATAATTTTCAAAAGCTCGCAAAGCCTAGTAAAATGGGCATTTGCGAGCTTGTTTTTTTGCCTTGTGGTACTATTTTGGTACTAAAGGATTTTATTCAAAAATAATAGAATAGTGTTCAATAGCGTCAAAAGAAATAGACTTATTTACTTTGTTACTGATATCGATTCCTCTTTTAATAATTATTTCAGTTAGTTGATTTAATGATAATATGATTGAATTGTCATCTTTTAAATCAAATTTTAATGGCAGTAATTGGTAAGCAGAGTCAACATATCCGTTGAAAAAATGGTCATTTATAAATGACTTCCAATTTTGAATATAATCTGATGAATTATATGATTGCCATAAAAGAGGTGACCATTTCGCTAGCACAGTATTATTGGAATTATGGTTATTATATATTTCTTGTCGTATTTCTGATTCTTGATCAAACCATTGTTGCTTTAATTTTGATAATTTATTCGTCCATAAATCTAAACCGCCACCGGGATTTGCACCAGAAGGAGAAAGATTACCTATAGTATAAAC
>ENA-OQDL01000766-OQDL01000766.1-human-gut-metagenome-genome-assembly--contig:-NODE-766-length-18744-cov-3.069023_pt1 | contig 18744 bp, 22 predicted proteins | sample MGYA00242782_ERZ504609 | MGnify/ENA primary metagenome ERZ504609 (study PRJEB26092, sample SAMD00036320) | human gut metagenome | host: Homo sapiens | study: EMG produced TPA metagenomics assembly of... | reverse complement strand
TAATATTCGGAATCGAGGACGGCCGCACTGTTGCAGCAGTGGCGAAGAGCGATGTCGATGCCTTCTTCTTCCATACGCTTACACATCCAGCGAAAATGCCGTACTGCTCACGCGTAAAGGCCTTGTCCTCACGTCCGATACGGCAAAATGGGGTAAAGATACCGCGGACTTCGACATTGGGCAGGGCTGCCAAGGTCTTGATGTCGGCGACACTGGCTTCATTGACGGGAAAGCCGACGCGGCTCATGCCCGTATCGATGGCGATATGAACTCGCAGGACCTTGCCAGACGCCGGGCTTCTTCGGAGAAAAAACGAGCATTTTTCAAGTTGAAGACTGGCCGGTTCAATATCATAGGTAAGGAGTTCTTCCGTCCGCCTGGCATCGGTATGGCCGAGGATGAAGATTTCCTTATCGAGATGGGCATAGCGCCGCAGTTCAACGGCTTCGTCTAAACTGGAAACGGCAAAGCAGTCGGCTCCGTTTTCGGCAAAGGTACGGGCCAATTCAACGCTGCCGTGACCATAGGCAATTGGCCTTTGACGACGGCCGCTATCTTGACGTTCGGACCGACATGTTTTCGAATCTGACGCATATTATGGGCCGCGGCATCGAGATCAATCTGGGCCAAACGGCCGCCGGGTAAAATTCATCGTACTTTCATAAGCATTCATATCTATATCGCCTTCCCCTATGGAACTTTCCGTATTGGTATCATCATAGCACAGGGCCTAGAGGCCGTCAATAAAACGGCACAGCCCGTCGAGAACCCGTTCTTCCCAGATATAATTGGTACTGAAAACACCTGCGCTTCGAGGATCTTCTTCGGCTAAACCCGAGCCGTTCATGACGTAAGCAAAACCGCTTTTCGTCCCCGGCACGACAAAGAGACCCGATAAGAGGCCAAAGGCCTGCCCCGTATGCCCCCAAAGAGACACGTCCTTCCCTTCACACGGCCGGGCAGGACCGCTGCCGTCGACTCGAAATTCACCTAATCCATAGGTCAAGAGTGTCTTCCCGCAGGTATCGCCATTGTGGCCGTCATACTGCCACTGAGGCCGAAACATCTCCCGTAAGAAAGAAGGATGAAGGATTCGCCGCCCTCGATACGCCCCGTCATGAAGGATCATCTCGAGAGTCTGCCCCATTTCAGCCAGAGACAGGCGCAGGCCGCCTTGAGGTGAAAAAAAGGTGGCATTGGTCCCGGGCCGGTACCCATCCAGCTTATAGGTCTGACAGACCGTTTCTGCATAAGGATTTTGAAGGGCCATTGTTTCTTTTTCTGGCTGACGGCCTTCAAAGTCGTCGATCCGCCCTTGCCAGCTGCCGCCTTCATCGTCCTTGCCGTAAATAGTACCCAGCTTTTCAAATTCAGCCTGCGGCAGGTTGCCCGGTACATAGTCGCCTCGGCAATCGAGGTCCTTTAAGATGTGCCCTTTTTGATAGTCGTCAAAGCGCTGGCCGGTCACGGCTTCAATGAGAGTTCCCAAGAGGCCGTAATTGAGGTTGCAGTAGGTAAAATACTGTCCCGGTACCTCTTCCGGCGGCGCAAAATGCTGTCCCTTTTCCCAGTATGGGCTGTCGGGCTGAAAAAAGGCCTCTGCAGAAACGAATGGCGGGATGCTGTAGACCTTACCGTCGCGCAGTCCCGACGTATGAGAGGCCAGCATGCGTACGGTCACCGGAATGTCGTCATAGGCCGGATGGCGCAGGCGAAAGCCCAGATAAGCGCTGACGTCGTCATCAAGGGACAATCTCCCTTCTTCGACGAGCTGCATGAGAGTAAAAACGGTGAACATCTTTGACACCGAGGCGATACGAAAACGGCTGTCCATCGCCATCGGCAATGGTTCCGGCCGGAATCTTCGGATACCGCCGGCAAAGCGGTATACCTCGCGCCCCTCATGATAGACGACGAGGGCCAGTCCCGGAACTTGAAGCAATTCATCGCCAATCAAGGATGAAAAATAGCGGTCCCAATCTTGTATCATCATGTGCTCTCTCCTGGTAAAAAGACCTTATAAAGGCAGGATTATCATCAAAAAAAGACTGCCCTTGCAGACAGTCTTCCCTCCGACCTCGGCAAGCGCTCCTTCCCTCTGAAAGGAAACGCTTATCCTCGGTAGTTTTCCGGATAAATGGTGATATCGAAGTGATTCTTATCCCATTCGTGTGTAATTTGATGCTTGTACGGGGCTAAGGCCGCGAGAAGGACTTCATAAGCCTTACTGCCCTGGTAGATGCCGTCATCGGAGATATCGACTTTATAGCCATTTTCATGGGAATACAGGCCGCTGGCATGGTAACCGCCTTCAGCACCACCGGTAATGATGAAGGAAATGCCGGCCAGACGGGCTTCCATATTTAACCGATCCAAAAAGGCAATGGTCGAGCTCTGGAAATGAACCGTATCCGTCGTGTGATTGCTGTCCCACGGCGTGTCCATCCCTTCGGTACTGCTCCACTTGCGAAGGTTGCTCTTACCAAAATCACGGCGATAGGCGTACGCATTGGCAATGGCCGCATCATACGAATCGTGCTGGTACTGGTACTCATACTGATCTTCATACTTTTGGCGGTTCCAAGGCGTAACGACCGTCGCTTCATGAGTCGATTCAGCATAATGGTATTTTTCTTCGCCTGTCGTAACTGCGGCAGGAACGCTTTCTTGGTTGCTCAAAATAGCATGGACCCGGTCTTTCAGCGAACCTTCATGGTGTGCCGCAGTCTTCGTCGGAATATATTGTTTCTGCGTTTGCCCTTCGTGCTGAGCCTGTTCCGTCGCGCTTACCGCTGCCGATACTGTTTTCTCCGTTCGGACCTGTACGTCTGCTGCCGACGCCGTAGCAGCGCCCATGAGGCAGCCTATAGACAAGGCCGCTATAACAGCCTTCTTCATCAAATTCCCCCTTCAATACGATGATGTATATATTATAGGCAGTTTCACTCAAGAATAACGCCTACAATTATAGCACATCTTGTGGGAATTTGAAAAGTAAATTATTGTGATAACAATTCGCGCTGAGTCAATTCCTGAATCGAGGCCTCATCCTGGTCGGCTTTTTGATTGTCCCCCAGCTTCCGGAAAGCCTGGCTGCGCGTTTTATAGCCATCTTCATAAGGCGCGATAGAAAGGGCCTTGGTCAAATATTCAACAGCCCGCTTGTAATCGCCCTGATCGAAGGCCAATTTGGCCCATACTGTCGTAGACGGCATGGTAGTCGGAATCAGTTGAGGCCAGGCGCAGGGCACTGGCATAGTCTTTACGGGCCTTGTTGTACTGCTTCAAATAGCGGTAACATTCACCGCGGTTGTTATAGTCCATGGCCGATTCCTTTATGGACAAGGCCTTGGTTAAATCGGCAATCCCCTTTTCCGGCTGGGATAATTTAGCGTAGACTAAGCCCCGCACCGAATAGACGTCCCGATTTCCCGGCTCTTGTTCCACCGCTTTGTGCAAAAGGTTCAAAGCCATTTCATTCAAATCGCTCTGTTCGGCCATGACACCGGCTAAGAAATAATGGCCTTGATACATGAGCTCATACATGGTTCCAATGTCCATGCGCCGCTTAGCCAGCTGCTTCTTCCCTTGCTTCTGATAAATCAGGCTTTCGAGGAAATAATTTTTGGGAAAATAGGGCATCAATTTTTCGCCTTGGCGAATATCTTCCAAGGCCTGGTCATAGGACTCGGTCTTGGTATAGGCTCGGGCCCGGTTAAAATAGCCCAGTACCTGATAGAATTCGCCCGGTTTCGCCAAGGTCAGGGCCTGCGTATAATCCTTAACGGCCAATTTATAATCCTGTCGCTGTTCGTAGACCGAGCCGCGGTTGAGGTACAGCGACGGCTTCTCCGGAGACAAGGAAATCGCCTTGTCACTGTCAGCCAAGGCTTCGTCTGAGCTGCCCATCATCAAGTAAATGAGGCCGCGACGTGCATAAAGATCGGCATTGTCAGCGTCGGCTTCAATCTGCCGGTTCACGATGTCTAAGGCTTGTTCATAATTTTTATTCTGAACCGCTTGAGACAGTCCGCTGTCCGGACTGTCTTCCGGCAAGGCCGGCTTCACTTCCGTTTTTGTTTCAGCTTGGGTCATCAACTCGCTGCCGGAAGCGTCCTCTGCTAAAGCAAAGTTAGGCAGCACCAGCAAGCAAGATGCCATTCCGGCCAGCACACATCGTTTCAATCCGTTCATAATTAGGCCCCCTTAGTGGTGGTTACGTAAATACTTACAATATATATTTCGACATCTTTACCAAAAATCCTTCAAAAACTTAGCTGCACACGAAATTCACAATTATTTCTTTTCGAAAAAGCGCAAAAAAATCCCTTCCGGTGGGGATATCTGCCGCCGGAAGGGACAAGAATTCAGATTTTTTTAAGGCTCAGCCCTGATGAGGATCGAAGTCGAGTCTTTCTTTTATAAAGGTATTATTTTGCAGCTCTTCAAAGGCCTGCTGCAATTCCTGCTTGGTATTCATGACGATGGGACCGCCCCAAACGACGGGTTCATGAAGAGCCCGGGACTGCATGACCAATATCTGCGAGCCCCCTTCAGCCCCTTTCAGGGTCAGCCTTTCGCCATCGGAAAGTTTAACCGCCGTCTTAGCTTCTACGGACTCACCGGCAATGACGGCATCGCCCAAGAGGGTGAAGGCCATGACCGAGTCGTCGGCCTTCGTTTCGAGGACGAATTCAGCACCGGCTTCCAAATGGATGTCGTAGTAATTGAGAGGCAAATGGTCGCCCTGATGGGCCTTGCGGCCCTTGTATTCTCCGGCCAGCAGACGGATAAAACCGCCTTCGATGCTGATTTCTTCGATGTCATCGTTGCCGATATGGCGGTACGTCGGATGACTCATCTTCTCTTTCTGAGGCAGATTGAGCCAGAGCTGGACGCCTAAAATTCGCGGTGACGCCGGAACCTGTTCTTCATGGAGAATCCCTGATCCCGAGTTCATCCACTGGACTTCTCCGTCGGAAATGCTGTCTTCATTGCCAAGGGTATCCTTGTGAACCATTTTCCCTTTATAGAGGTAGGTCACCGTTTCAATCCCCCGGTGAGGATGCATGGGAAATCCCGCCGTATAGTCATCGGGATTCGTACTGTCAAAAGAATCGAGCATGAGGATCGGGTCAAAAGCTTCTACCGTAGCGTTTCCCAAGACGCGGGTCAGGTGGACCCCTGCCCCATCGATGGCTTTAGAGCCCTTCACGCGCTTTACAATTATCCGTTCCATATTTCCCTCCACTTCTACACATGATTTCACCAATCGGTGATAACACAGACATCTGCCCCAAAGGCCGGCCCTTTGCCCTTAAGTCAGCCAAGGCCGCAGAGGGCGTCATAAGAGACAGATAAGTTGATTACACAAAAAGTATTGTTTCACGTCCATGATATCTTTTTTCTGCTTTCAGGTAAAGAGGTCATTTTTTCGATTGTGTCTAGAGATTCTTATCGATCAAACGTCAACAAACTCCGCCGCATTCCCGTGTTCTTGAATGAGGGACAGCAAGTCGTCAGCCGAAAGCCATACCGTCGCCGTGTTGTCATTGGGATGAACGCCTATGAGGTGATCCTTAAAGTCGGCATCGACATAGAGATGGACCCGTCTTTCCTCATCGTTGAGAAGGCCTAAGGGCGTCACGGCGCCGGGAGTCAAATGTAAGATAGCCAGCAAGTCATCGGGCGAGGCAAAAGAAAGGGGCCGCAACCCCTGCCGTTTACGAAAGGCCTTCAAATCGACCCGCTTGTCACCCTTGACGGAAATCAAGTAGTAGTGCTGCTTTTTATCATCGCGGACAAAGAGGTTCTTGGCATCCCACTGCGGATAGGGCAGGGCCACGGCCCGTATTTCTTCCATATTGAAAACGGCCTCATGCTCCGTTACCTCATAGGAAATTCCCTTGGCCGTCAAATAAGCGTATATCTCTTCTTTTCCCATGATGACTCCCTCCCCGTCCGTACCTTGCCCATGACCTGGCGGCGGATTTTCATTAAAGACATAGTCACGGACTGCAAATTCTCTTTTTTTAGTGTACCATCTTTTAGGCTATTTTTGAACGAAAAAAATGAGCACCTCCCTCCTATAAAGAAGGCGCAGCGCTCTTCGTCTTACAAATGCGGCCAAATCACAGAGGCAGTACAAGCTCCGTCAAGCCTGGCTCGTCGGATAGATAGTCATTTCACTGATATCGACGTCTTCCGGCTGCTCCAAGGCAAAGCGGACGCAGGAAGCGATGGCATCGGGAGAAATGCTGTGGACTTGGTAAAAGTTTTTCATCCGCTCTGCCGTAGCCTCATCGCCGATATGATGGACGAGCTCCGTATCAATGGCCGCAGGAAACAGGGTCGTCGTGCGAATACGGGTTCCCTCTTGGGCCGACTCCATGCGGACGACTTCCATGGCGTTGCGGACGGCAAATTTCGTGGCCCCGTAGACGCCGGACCCGACATAGTTTTTGAGGCCGGCAACAGAAGACGTAGTGATAATATGACCGCCTTTTTGGGCTTTAAAAACAGGTAGTACGGCGGCAATGCCATGAAGGACGCCTTTGAGGTTGACGTCGATCATGGCATTCCATTCATCGATGCGGACGTCACTCATAGGCGAATTGGGCATGATGCCGGCATTATTGAAGATGGCATCGACTCGTCCGAAGGTATCCATGGCCGCCTGTACCAGACCTTGGACCTGATCAAATCGAGTCACATCGACCTGATAATAAGAGGCTTTCCCACCTAAGTGCTCAATATCGCGGACGAGGGCTTCAAGCCGCTGCGTGCGCCGGGCGCCAAGCATGACCATGGCGCCTTGTTTGGCCAGCATCATGGCCGTGGCTGCGCCGATACCGGAAGACGCGCCGGTAATGACGACGACTTTATCACGAATAGACATAGTAGTTCTCCTTTCTAATCAATTATTCTTCTTTCGTCAGCCGGTGATGATAGCGGACGACGTTCATTTCTTTCAAATTATCGGGATTGATTTCAATCGTTTCGCCATAAGGCTCGAGGTAAATGCTGTGGTCACCGCTGATGGACCAGGTACCGGAATAGATGTTGTCTACATTATGCTGGTTTTCGGTCCACGTGTGATCGGCCTTAAAGGTAATCTTTTGGTTGATGTCGGTATCGATGTGGTTGATCCATACGCCGACGATATCCTTATCTTCAATGGCCCGTTGTTTTGGGCTGGCCGATGAACTTTCATCGACGCCGGAAGCCTGGGCCGTACCGGCATTTTGCTGCGGCTGCGGTTCATTTTGCGCCGCTTCCCCGCAGCCGGCTACGAAGGCAGATATTAAACTGATCAGCAAGGCAGCCGTGATTTTCTTCGATAATTTCATCATCATTTCTCCTTTACAGTTTCAAATAAAATATCGGCGTCGGCCATGCCGGAAAAGAAACGGATATCGCCGTCGACGTGGCCGATGGGAACCTGTTCAAAGACTTCGCCGTTCTGACTGTATAAGATGACCAGACTCCCGAGAGGCGGCCAGAAAGAAATATCGCCTACGGCGTAATCCTTATTCTGCGACGCTTTTACTGGCAGGCTGCCGCCGCCGAAGCGATGGCACATTTCCCTTCCGTAAAGGTTGGACATCTTAATCGTAAAGGGCATCTTTTTCAACAAGGCCCGGGCCGTGGCGTTATCCTTCCAGTCGGCCAAAAGGACTTTTTCGTGATCAATCGTTACTTTTACTTTCGTATCGTTCATCTTATGGATTCACTCCTAACTTCTCAATCCAGCTGCGGATTTTTTTCTGACAATGATTCACTTCATAGCTTCCGATACAGAGCCCCCGGCCGATAGTCGACTTCAGCAGATAGTGCTTCATATCGGCTATCGTATCGTGTAAGTCGCTGCCGCCGGAGGTCGCAAAGGGGATGACCGTCTTCCCGGAAAAATCATAGGCTTCATAAAAAGAGCGGACGACCATCGGTTCCCGGTACCACCAGATGGGATGGCCGATGAACACTACATCGTAGTCGTCCATGGCGGCTACCTGAGTTTTCAAAGGCGGGCGGATATCGTCATTTACTTCTTGGTGAGCCTGACGCGAGCAGGGATCATGGTCTTGGGGATAGAAACGGTCGGTTTCTATTTCGAACAAGTCGCCGCCGGTCTGCCGGGCAATTTCCCGGGCCACGGCGCGAGTATTTCCGCTATGGGAAAAATAGGCAATTAAAATCGTGTGCTTCATCGTTGTCCCTTCTTCTGACAAGGTTATTATGCCACGCCTTGCCTTGACTGAGAATCGTCAATACGTTACCATGGTATTAACCAAAAGTTTATGGAGGCTATGATGGATATCCAAAACCTGCAAACCTTCCTGGCTGTTGCCAAGCTGGGAAGCTTTACCAAGGCGGCTGAACAGAACTTCATTTCCCCGACAGCCGTCATGAAGCAAATCAATAAACTCGAAAGCGAGCTCGACTGCACCCTCTTGGAGCGATCGTCAGCCGGCATCCGCCTGAAGCCGGAAGGCGAGGTTTTCCTCACCTATGCCCAGCAGCTCATTGAGCTCTCCCATGAGGCCTATTTGGCCTGCCATAAGGCGACGAACCAAGTTTTCTCCCTACGCCTGGGAACGTCCCTCCTCCATCCCAGCCGTCCCTTTTTATCGATTTGGGGCCGCATCAAGGACAAGCTGCCCCAATACAGCCTGACCATCGTCCAGCTCCCAAGCGACCTCATCACCCAAAACCGGGAATACGAAGCCCTGGGAAAGACCTGCGACATCCTCATCGGCACCTTTGACCAGGCGACGACCCATACCTTGGTCGACGCCGTTCCCTTAGGCTCTTATCGCTTCAGTATTGCCGTCCGGTCGGACAATCCCTTAGCCGAAAAAGACCTGTTAAAAATCAAAGACTTGGAAGACCAACACCTGCTCATGGTCCCGAGAGGCATCAGCCATAAAAACGACTTACTTCGCGCCCAGATGGAACAGGAACTGACTCACTGCAAAATCATTGAAACGCCGGGCCGTTACAGCCTCGATACCTTCAATGCCGCCATCGACAAAAACGCCGCTCTCATCAACCTGACGCCGTGGGAAGACATCCATCCCGGCCTGGTCAGCATCCCCTTGGCGACGGATATCACCGTCGACTACGGCATCTTAGCCGCCAAAGATGCACCGTCCCGGGTCAAAGAATTTCTATCGACCATCCGCTACCACCTCCTCACCCAAATGGGCGACTACGGCCCGGTTACGCCTGTCGAAGAAAGTCCCTGACAGCCGCCTGAAACACGCGGCCCACCGTATACTGCCAAACGTTTCCATGTTCCATTACAGGGAGTGAAAATCATGATTGATAAAATGCTCATCCGCGGCGCCAAGGTCCATAACCTGAAAAACATCGACGTCGATATTCCCCTTCATAAAATCGTCGGCATTGCCGGCGTTTCCGGCTCGGGCAAATCGTCCCTGGCCCTGGGTGTCCTCTACGCCGAAGGCTCCCGCCGCTACCTGGAATCCCTGTCGACCTATACTCGCCGCCGCATGACCCAGGCCTCACAGGCCGCCGTCGACGAAGTCCTCTATGTACCGGCGGCCCTCGCCCTCCACCAACGGCCCGGCGTCCCGGGTATCCGCAGCACCTTCGGCACAGGCACAGAGCTTTTAAACAGCCTGCGCCTCATCTATTCCCGCCTGGCCAGCCACCGCTGCCCGAACGGCCACTACGTCCCGCCGTCCTTAAACGTGGCCGCCGAAAAAGACCTCGTCTGCCCGGAATGCGGCGTCCATTTCATGGCCCCGTCGGCAGAAGAACTGGCTTTTAATTCTCAAGGCGCCTGCCCCGACTGCAGCGGCACGGGAACGGTCCGCACCGTCGACATGGCAACCCTCGTTCCCGACGAATCGATCAGCATCGACGACGGCGCCGTCGCCCCTTGGAACAGCCTCATGTGGTCTCTTATGACCGACGTCTGCCGGGCTATGGGCGTCCGCACGGACGTACCCTTTCGCGATTTGACAGCTGAAGAAAAAGATATCGTCTACCACGGGCCGGCCGTGAAGAAGCACATTTTCTATAAGTCCAAAAACTCCAACGAAGCCGGAGAGCTCGACTTCACCTACTATAACGCCGTCTACACCGTCGAAAACGCCTTGTCTAAGGTCAAGGACGAAAAGGGCATGAAGCGCGTCGAAAAATTCTTGAAAGAAGAGGTCTGCCCGACCTGCCACGGGACCCGCCTGTCAGAAGCAGCCAGGGCGCCTAAGGTACAAGGCATCTCCCTCGCCGAAGCCTGCACCATGACCCTCTCGGCCTTAACAAAATGGGTACAAGCCGTTCCGGATTCCCTCCCCAAAGACATGGTTCCCATGGCCGACAGCATCGTAGAGGCCTTTCAAAATACGGCCAAACGCCTCCTCGACTTGGGTCTCGGCTACCTCACCCTCGACCGCTCGGCAGGCACCCTCTCGACGGGAGAACGGCAGCGGATGCAGCTGGCCCGGGCCGTCCGCAATCGGACGACAGGCGTCCTCTACGTCCTCGACGAACCGTCTATCGGCCTTCATCCGTCAAATATCGTCGGTCTCACAGGCGTCATGAACGATTTGGTAGCCGACGGAAATTCAGTCATCCTCGTCGACCACGACACACAGATTTTAAAAGAGGCCGACTGGATTATCGAAATGGGTCCGAAAGCCGGCGTCAATGGCGGCCATGTGTTGGCAGAAGGAACCCTTACTGCCATCGAAGAAAATCCTGTCTCGCAGATTGGACCTTTCCTATCGGGCAAGGCCAATACCAAAATCCGTCCCGACGTCCCGCAGGACCAGCTCTTTGCCAACGGTCAAATCCATCTTTCTACGACGGCCATTCACACCGTAAAACCGCTCGATCTCACCATCCCCAAGGGGCGTTTGACCGTCGTCACCGGCGTGTCGGGATCGGGCAAGACGACGATGGTCCTCGAAAGCCTGATTCCCGCCATCGAAGCTGTCATCGCAAATCAGTCCCTGGCCGGCTCAACATAAAAAGTATCGACACCGGCGGCACTCGCCCAAGTAAAGCTCATTGACGCCACGCCCATCGGCATCAACGTCCGCTCCACCGTCGCGACCTATGCCGGCGTTCACGACGAGCTGCGAAAGCTCTATGGAAAATCGCCGGACGCCAAAGAAAAAGGCTACAAGGCCAAAAATTTCTCGTACAACACGGGCTCCCTGCGCTGTCCCGACTGTGACGGCACGGGCACCATCAGCCTCGACGTCCAGTTTCTCCCGGACGTACATATCCCCTGCCCGACCTGTCACGGCTCGCGTTACGCACCGACCGCATCGGCCGTTAAATTGACCAATAAAGAAGGAGTATCCCGGACGCTGCCGGAAGTCATGGCCATGGATGTCGACGACGCCGCCACCTTTTGCGCCGAATGGAAGGGCGTCTCGCAGCGGCTCACAACGCTCAGCCGCCTCGGTCTGGGTTACCTGACCCTCGGCGAAGAAACGCCCGGTCTTTCCGGCGGCGAAGCCCAGCGCTTGAAACTGGCCAGCGAAATGGGGCGAACCCAAACGGCGTCCCTCTTCGTCTTCGATGAACCGAGCATCGGCCTTCATCCCTTGGACGTCCAAGTCCTCCTTCGCGTCTTCCAGGCCCTCCTCGACAGGGGCGCGACGGTCGTCGTCATCGAACATGATCTCGACGTCATCCGTAACGCCGACTACATCATCGACATGGGCCCCGGCGGCGGCGAAGAAGGCGGCCGCATCATAGCCACGGGCACACCGGAAGACATAAAAAAGAATAAAACCAGCATCACCGGCCAATACCTATGACACAAAAAGCCTCACCATTAATTTCTTTATATCTCCGATAAAGAAATTAATGGTGAGGCATCTTATTTTTTACAGCAAATTTGTTTTCCATATAAAGAACCTCCACCGATCAAGTTGACCGATGGAGGCTCTTTGCTGTTATCTGCTATTTATTTTCGGCAGCAAGGCGGGAGTTTCGATTTATCCCCCGTCTTTGACTGTCCGCTTGACGAGCAGCTGCCCGAGCAGCCGCGCAGCAGCCGGCCGTTCCGTTGAACAGGCCGCGGACGTGACGGATAAAGTACGCTACGGCGATGATGACGACGATAGCGACAATAATCGTTGCAGGACTCATACCAGAACCCCCCTTTCTATGGGATAGAAGTTCTTATGCACCGAGACCGGCCATAAGAGCCAACTGATAGGTAACGTAAGCCAGGACATAAGCCAAGACGAGGCACATAGCATCGCTGGCCAGGAGCATCTTCCAAGAACCCGTTTCACGCTTGATGACTGCCATTGCAGCGACGCAAGGCATGTACAGCAAGGTGAAGACCATCAGCGACAGGGCAACGGCCGGGTTGAAGTTCGGGTCATCCGCCAAGAAGGTGATGAGGTTGGCTTCATGGGTATCGTCAGCCTGGACGCTGTAAATCGTAGCCAAGGTCGAAACCATGACTTCCTTAGCGGCCGTGCAGGCTACGATGGCGACGCCGATCTTCCAGTCATAACCGAGCGGTGCGATGACCGGTTCGATGAAGTGGCCTAAGCGGGCTGCATAGGACTGGGAAATCTTTCAGCATTCTGCTGGCTGTCGAGTTCCGTCGTAGCATCGTCAGCAGCGACTTTGGCATCGAATAAGGGCAGAGCCTGAGCATATACCGTCGGATTGGACGCTTGAAGATCTGCAAAAGCATCGGGATACTGCGGTTTTTCTTCAACGGCTTCAGCCTGCTGGACGCTTTCTACGTCTTCTTCTTCGCTGTCTTCTTCTTCAGCAGCAGCGTCGGCAGCGGCAACCATCGATTCATACATGCCGTTCAATTCACTGTTTTCTTCGATGGACGTAAGACCGTACGTCTGGAGGATACCGGCCTGCTGCTGTTCCATCTGAGCCGTAACCTGTTCTTTAGCGGCATCGAAGTCCTGAGAATACTGGACATCCATAGGATATGCCGTGAGGAACCAAACGATGATCGAAGCACCGAGGATGAAGTACCGGCCTTTTTGAGGTACAGACGCTTCGTTCCCACATGTGCTGAGAACGCCCTTGAGGGTCGGAATGTGGTACGGCGGCATTTCCATGACGAACGGTTCCTGTTCGCCTTTAAAGGTCGTATGACGCAGGACCAAGGCGACGGCAACGGCGACGATGATACCCAAGAGGTAGACGCCGAAGAGGACCGTACCGCCATAACCGGAAGCGCCGAAGAAGGCGCCGATGAGCAGGGTATAAACAGGAAGACGAGCGCCGCAGCTCATGAAGGGGCACGCCAGGATAGTGACCAGGCGGTCCTTTTCATTATCGAGGGTACGAGCGGCCATGATGCCCGGCACGTTACAGCCAAAGCCGAGAATCATGGGGATGAAAGACTTGCCGTGCAGGCCCAGTGCTCTCATGGCGCGGTCGATAAGGAAGGCAGCGCGGGCCATGTAGCCCGTGTCTTCGAGCAAACTGATAAAGAAATATAAGAGGACGATAAGCGGTACGAAAACTGAGGACCGAACCGACACCGCCGATAACGCCATCGACGAGGAGCGATCGCAGCTGTTCATCTTCGACGACCGTACTCAGCCAGTCACCGAGCATGCCAAAACCCTGGTCGAGCCAATCCTGCGATAGGCGCCGAGGTCGATGACGACGGTAAACATGAGCCACATGAGGCCTAAGAAAATAGGAATCCCCAAGACGCGGTGCGTCAGGACGCGGTCGATTTTTATCAGACAAGGTATCGCTCGTACCGACATTGATAATGGATTTATTAAATACGTCAGTCGCAAATTGATAGCGGCATTGAGCAAAATAAAAGTCTAAATCGAGGTTTTTAGCCAGGGAATCGCGGAGAGAAGCCGCCAGTTCCAAGATATGTTCCGTACCGTCAATAGCCTTAACCTTGGCCACAGCATCGGAGTCGTTTTCAAGGAGTTTAACGGCCAGCCAGCGGATCGGGTAATTGATGACACCAATCTTATCGATGGCATCGGTCAATTCAGCAATCGCCGGTTCGACATCAGCACCATAATCGACTTCCGCATTGACCAAGTGTTGTGCTTCCATGCTGGAAATCGCGTCGAGCAGTTCTTTCGTCCCTAAGTTTTTACTGCCGACTAAGGGAACGACGACGGCACCGATCTGACGACCCAACTTTTCGAGGTCGATTTTAATGCCCATTCGTTCGGCAATATCCATCATATTCAAGGCGATGACCATCGGTCGTCCCAATTCGACGAGCTGAGCCGCTAAATACAAGTTACGTTCAAGATTCGAAGCATCGAGAACGTTGACGATGATATCCGGCTTTTCATTGATGATGACGTTACGGGCAACTACTTCGTCGAGGGACCGTGCCGTCAGGCTGTACGTACCCGGAAGGTCGACGAAGAGCAAATCCTTGCCGTTAAAGGTGCGATGGCCTTCCTTCTTTTCGACCGTAACGCCGGGATAGTTGCCGACGTGCTGCTTTGAACCTGTAATGTTATTAAAAATCGTCGTTTTTCCGCAGTTAGGATTGCCGGCAAGGGCAATCTTAATCTTTCCTGCATTTTCCATGACTACTAAATACCCCCTTATTATTGATCCACGGCTACCGAAATCATAGCCGCTTCGTTCATGCGCAAGGCCATAGCACAGCCTTTAATTTTGACTTCTACCGGATCTCCGAGAGGGGCCTTTTTAAAAACAGAAATACGAGAACCTTTGACGACGCCCATATCTACCAGACGATGCTGGATGTTTCCCCGACCTTCAAGGGCTTCGACAATACCCGACTGACCGACTTTCATGTCAGCTAACGAAACAATCTTCATGACTAACTCCCCTTTGCTTGCCTAGACGACGGCTTCCTCCGTCCTGGCTGCTAGTATAGTTTTCAGTGCACTTGAGCTGCTGGTATGGGAACGGACAATGTCGACGTTCTTGCGCTGGGCTTCCTTCAGAGCGCAGCGGACCATACTGTGGCTCACGGTACTGGTAAACAACACCACGAGATCAGGCGACCCGATTTTCGACTTAAAATCACTGGGCACCTGAGTAAATACTTTGGCCTTATAATCGAATTCTTTGCAAATACGTTTATAACGGCACACCATGCAATCATTTCCACCTACGATGACAACACTCATTTACATCGCTCCTTTCAGCTCCGTAAATAATACTCACACATCCCTTCAGCTATTGATAATATATTTCATTACCAAATATATTATATATTTTTTCACATACTCTGTCAACACTTTGCTATTGAAATTCATTTATAAAAAGAAAGAAGCGCACGAAAGTACGCTTCTTATCTTTATCAAATGCACCTTGATGCATTCTTTTGAATATGTGATTCTTTATCTCAATTAAAAATAGTTCTCTAAAATTGAGAAATTTTAAGCTCGCCGTTTTGGCATAGACGGCCCGAGAATGCGAACACTGTTCAATACGACGGCCAAAGTCGCCGTATTGTGGATGACGGCGGCCCAGAGGGGACTTATCTTTCCTAAAGCGCCGAGAAGCATGGCCGCCGAGTTTACGGCAATGGTCGCCGTAAAGTTCTGGTTGATGGCCCGCATCGTTTCTCGTCCGATATGGAGGGCATCGTATAATTTGGCCGGATCTTCCGAACGAATGGTAATGGCTGCTGATTCCGCCGCAATATCGGTCTTGTTGCCGCCTAAGCTGACGCCGATATCGGAAAATGCCAGGGCCGGCGCATCGTTGATGCCGTCGCCGACCATCATGACGTTGCCTCGTTTCTGCATCTTCATGACGTAGTTGGCCTTTTCTTCCGGCAGGATTTCAGCATAATACGAGTCGATGTCCATGTCCTGGGCGACTTCAGCGGCTACGTCTTTCGAGTCGCCGGTCAGCATGACGACTTCATCGATACCGAGACGGCGCATGCGGTTCAAGGTTTTCTTCATGCCCGGCCGAATCGGGTCCTGAATGGTCAAGAATCCGAGATACTGGCCGTTTTTAGCAATGTATAACAGGTTCTTGCCCCAAGTTTTATTATCGACAGCCGGCATGCCTCCTACGCCCTCTTCCGTCATGAAACGGCGGCTGCCGACGAGGATCTCCCCGCCTTCGTAGTTTTCAAACGGCGGTACGACAGCCTTCATGCCCCGGGCGACGACCGTTTCCGATGAGGCGTGAGGCGGTGTCTGCCAGCCCTTGGCATTGACGTACTTCTGTACGGCTACGGCCAGAGGGTGTACGGAATGCATTTCCGCCGACGCAGCTAACAGGATCATTTCCTTGTCGCCGACGCCGTCAATCGTTTCAATGTGATCGATCTGAGGAACACCCATGGTGATGGTCCCGGTCTTATCAAGGACGACCGTATCGATATCGGCTAAGTTTTCGATATAGTTACCGCCCTTGATGAGAATCCCCTTCCGGGCGGCAACGCCGATGGCTGCCGAAATGGCCGTGGCCGTCGAAAGTTTCAGGCCGCATGAAAAATCGATGAACAGCAAGTTGAGCACTCGCTGCCAATCTTTGGTTGCCCCGTAGACGATAGCCGCACCGATAAAGGAGATAGGCACTAAGAGATTGGCCATCTTATCGGCAAAGTTTTGGACCGGCGCCCGCCGGGTCTGAGCTTCTTCGACGAGATGAATGATCTGAGCCAGGGACGTATCGGCGCCGACCTTTTCGACGCGGATGACGAGGTCCCCGGCTTCAATGACGCTGCCGGCATAGACAGCCGACTTTTCCTGTTTGATGGCCGGATTCGATTCGCCGGTAATGGAGGCCTGATTGACAGCGGCGTTACCGTCGACAACGGTGCCGTCGACGCAAATCTTTTCGCCGAGATGAACGGCGATGAGGTCGCCCCGTTTCAGCGATTCTACGGGAACCTTGCGTTCCCTGCCGTTTTCGATAATCCAGACGTCGCGCTGATCCAGTTTCAAAAGGCCGGAAATCTGACGGCGTGCTCGTTCGGCAGCGTATTCCGTCATCATTTCAGCCCCGTTCGACAGGGCCAGGAGCGTCAGACTCGATTCCGGCTTTCCGGACAGGACCGATGCCGCCACCGCCGTTGCCGTCAAGGTATCAGCGTTGGCCTGATGGTCTTTTACCAGGCCGAGGATACCGCTTTTAATATAGCGACGCGCTATGTATAAGGTAAAGAGGCGACGAAACAAGAGCATGGATCCGTAAAATTCCGGATTCACCTTGCGCAGGATGTTCATAGCAATGAAGCCGCCGACAGAGATGATGGCTTCCCGCCGGTATGTAGCAACGTCCATGTCTTCCGGTTTATGTTCCTTTTTTCGGCCGTACTTATCTTCAAAAGCCCGAATGAACAGTTTCAGCGCCCGTACATCCAGGGTTTTGCGGTAATAGACGGTAACCTTTTTTTCTTCGACGACGGCCGAGACGATATCCCGCACCTGACGAAGCTTGACGCTCAGGACAGGGCGCATGCGGCTGGGAATCTCGCTGTGAAGAAAAATCGTATTGCACAGGTACATGATTATTCCCTCCTCAACAGTGAAAGAGCCCACCACAGCATCTGCGGCCCTGACGGACGCTCACCCATGAAAACGGTCTTTCGCAGGCCGCGAATGATCAGGAACAAGGCGGCAACCGTCGTCAAATCGAGGAGGTGATTTGATTTCTTTTTGATAACCCGGCTCAAGAAGTCCCCCGTCGCTTGGGCCGCTTTAAGGTACGACGCAGCATCTGACCGAGGCGCCCTCTTCCGATCGGCGTCATAGACGGCATTGATAATCCCTTCGACAGCATTGGGAAAGAGGCGGGAGCGGAAGAAGTCTTCCAAAAGATCCAGCGCAGCTTCACTTGAAGCATAGACCAAAATACTGCCCGTAACGGTGTTGACCTCGATGGAACTGATGCCGGTCATGACACCGATTTTCTTTTCCATGAATTCGGCCAACCCTGCATTACCGACAAGGGACGCAGCCCGGTAGCGGCGACGGCCCGGGAGTGCGGACACGCAGGCAAAGCGCGGCACGTCCACATTCTTTTCTCCTTGCATCGAAGGCGCACCGGCAAAGGCGCTGCCTCCCCTTTTCTTATTATGGAACAAGTCGTAAACGGCCTTTCCGATCGACGTGCCCACCATAAAACCTGAGGCGTATGACATAATCACCTTCTCCTTTCAGCATGGGTCATGATATAGCTTTTCTACCCGAACGAGTTCTCGGTTGGTCCGCAGAAGCTGCGGCCGGTAAGTGATCAGTACCGAACCCGTAAGGACGTTGATATCGACGTTATCGATTTCTTTATAGCTGGCAATATAGGCGTATACCTTGCGGCCCAATTCAGCATTGCCGATGAGTTTCTTACTGTGCAGGCGAATGCGGCCCGGTAAGTAAGACGAGATTGAGACAGAACGGATGATGAAGTCCCATTTCGACGTCGGAATAAACATAAACGCAGCCCTTTCTATCTTTTTACCCTTTAAAAAAATGACCGTTACCGAAAAGGCAACAGTCTTCTTTTGACAGTCTGTAATTATTTTGCCTGTGCGGCTTCCTGAGCTGCAATCATGTCTTCTAATTCTTCCTTCTGGCGCTGCAATTCAGCGAGGGAACGGACGCCGTCAAAGCGCCGGCTGCCGGCTGCTGCATAGCCAAGAGCTGCTGTTCACGTTCGGACATTAATTTGTAACCGAAAACCCCTGCGACGACACCAATACCTAAGCCAATCCAAAAATCCGTATTCTGAAACATACGACACATCTCCCTTTTTTAATAATCTATACCAAAATCTGATTTTATTATAAAGTGC
>ENA-OQDL01000764-OQDL01000764.1-human-gut-metagenome-genome-assembly--contig:-NODE-764-length-18805-cov-4.256773_pt1 | contig 18805 bp, 17 predicted proteins | sample MGYA00242782_ERZ504609 | MGnify/ENA primary metagenome ERZ504609 (study PRJEB26092, sample SAMD00036320) | human gut metagenome | host: Homo sapiens | study: EMG produced TPA metagenomics assembly of... | reverse complement strand
TGTCCGAGGCTGCCGCACAGAATTCTCTTACTTTTATGGCTCCCAGCAAGGCTTTCAATATGCCGGGATTGGGCAGTTCGTATGCCATAGCGGTGAATGAGGATATTCGTCGGCGTTTCCGGGAGTTTATGGAAGCGGGCGAGTTCTGCGAAGGGCATTTATTTGCTTACATCGGCGCTGCAGCTGCCTATACGCACGGTGAAGAGTGGCTGGAACAGGTACTCGGATATGTACAGGCCAATATCGACTTTACGGAGAATTATCTGAAAGAACATGTTCCGGGCATCGGTATGATACGCCCGCAGGCCTCTTATCTCGTTTTTCTGGATTGTAGGGCATTGGGGCTGCCGCAAGAGAAGTTGGCAAGACTGTTTGCGGAAAAAGCTCATCTGGCCCTGAATGACGGGACGATGTTCGGCAAACCGGGAGAAGGCTTTATGCGGTTGAATGTAGGCTGTCCCCGTTCGGTGCTGCAAAAAGCACTGGAGCAATTGTCCGCAGCGGTTAAGGAAGAGATGGCAAAGGGATAGGGCTGGCAGAAATACATGGTTGAATGGCGGCGTTACCTATTTATAATGACTGTTGTTCTTTAATATACCTATATCAGGTGATTGCGGCATCGGGTGCGATGCCGTATCTTTGCAACATCAGATTTAAAGAATGAATTAGTTAGTCATAATTACGTAACCACTTTTATGAAGATAAAAGGATCCCCGTTTTCCGATGCGACATCGTGAAGCGGGGATTTGTTTTGTGGCGGATGTGGCGGAGATACCTGCCGGACTGATGAAGTTCCAGCGGCAGGTCAATATGTTTTTCTCCTATGGGGAAACGGGTTTTGCATTCTTTCTTCCGGCAGGCTGTGTGAAAGAAAGGATTATAAAGTGTCTTTAATATCGCTCAGTTCCACCAGCTTGTTCACAATGGCATAGATGGTGAGGCCTGCGGGAGAATGTATCTGCAGCTTGCGTGCAATGTTGCGGCGGTGGGTGATGACGGTATGGATAGACAGATACAGTTTGTCGGCAATCGCCTTGTTGGTCATGCCTTTTACGACGCAGGTAATGATTTCCTTTTCACGTTGGCTGAGCGTTTCCTGTTCGCTGTCCTTCTCATCTTCTTCTTCGGTATGGAGAAGACGGTTGATTTTTGTGGTAATCATTTCGATATCGTCACAGATGGCGATGCTTTCGTCATACTCTTTCAGCGCGTTATTGTCGATGACGGAACATACCAATGCGATGTATTTGATACTGTTTCCGTTATGGTTTGTCTTGAAAGAGTGCGGGTCGAACCAACCGCCGAAAGTAGGGTTTACGATTACAATATCGGGAGTGTGCAGATGTATAAAGTTCTGCAATGCTTCCGGTGACGACACCTCGATGGGGTGCGCATTCAGATTGGGAATGCGTTTGAGCACTGCCGCAAGACCACTTCGTATAATGACCGAAGTTTCTGCAACAACTATTTTCAGAGAAATATTATTGTTCATCTTTCAGTCTTTTTTCTATTTGCGCTACGGCGGGAACAAACATATAGTCTTCTACCTGGCAATGCGATGCAAGGTCCTGTTCGCAATTGAAGATGTCGAAAAGGACGGCGTTCAGAAGATTGTTGTTCTCTTTTTCCGGATAGTACTTGATGATGATGTTTTTCAGTTCCTTCAGCTTGGTGTCTATCTGGTTGTGCTTGCTGGCGAAAGTGGCGATGTTGTACACATCGGACGGTCTGCCTTGCAGCAGTTGCTCCACGTAAGTGAAGACGGCTTTGTTTTCGTATTCCATGTGGCGGCGCACTTCTTTGGCGTATTCGTCAAAGAACTTAAGGATGAGATAAGCCACGTCATTGTCTCTGGAGCAGTCTATGGCTTCTATCAGCTTGCGGCGCATGGCAGGCAGGTTGAAGTCGAGGAAGTAGGCGTGTGCGCGTTTCAGATAATCCATCAGTGCCGGAATCGAGAATGAATCATTGTCCGCACTGTACGAGTATTGCTCCTCGCTGATGAAATTGGCTACGGCGAGGAAAGTGCGGTAGTCTACATGCTGGGCTTCGCAGACATCCTTTACACTCTTGTCTCCGAAGCCGAGCGACAGCCCGAAACGGCTCATCACCATTAATAAGGAGTAATTGTCACAGATGAGGTCGCTCATCTTGTCCGTAGCCCAATATTTATGTTGTTCATTCATTGCAGGTTATTCCTTTCCACTCTATGTTTCGGGCGCAAAGTAACGGCTTTTCTTCGAGAACTGCAATCGCTATTTGTAGGTATTTTGACCGGTGTGATATACTAATCCGGATTGATTTTTTATCTTTGTCGAGATTAACGGTAAAACTTCTTTGCTATGAAACGGACTTTATTGGCCTTGATTGCCGCCATTGTATCTTTGGGAAGCGCCGGGCCGCTTTCCGCCTGTACCTCTGCCGTAATTTCCGGCAAGGTTACCCCCGACGGACGTCCTTTGTTGTGGAAGAACCGCGATACGGACTTTCCGCAAAACAGCGTGAGATACTTCTCCGGCGGTCGCTATCCTTTTGTAGCCGTTGTGAACAGTGTGGAAGACAATCCGACGGATGTGTGGATAGGTACGAACGCCGCGGGCTTCTCCATTATGAATACGCAATCCTATAATCTGGTCGAGGTGAAACCCGGTGAGGAGCGTGGAGAGGCTAACGGACGGGTAATGCGGCGTGCGTTGGAAGTGTGTGCCACGGTGAAGGATTTCTGCCAATTTCTCGATACGCTGTCCAAGCCCAGCCTGATAGAGGCCAACTTCGGCGTGATTGATGCCAAAGGCGGCGCTGCCATGTTCGAAGTGGATTATTACGAGTATGTGATGTACGATGCCAACAATCCTAAGGATGCGCCTTGCGGGTACATTGCACGCACCAACTTCTCTTTTTCCGGCAAGGTGAATGAGGGAGCGGGTTATGTTCGCTTTATGCAGGAAGATAAGCTGCTGATGCCGGCCTCTGCTACGGGACAGATTACGCCGCAATGGATATTCAGGGAGCTTTCCCGCTCTTTTGCCAATCCGCTTTTGGGGATTGATTTGAAGAGCGGGGATTTCAATCGTCCTAAGACAACGGGGTGGTTTGTAGACCAGGACTTCATCGCACGCAGCAGTACGGCAAGTTCGGTGGTGGTGCAGGGCGTGAAAGAAGGGGAGCGGCCCGAACTCACTACGATGTGGACAATTCTGGGGTATCCGCCTACCGGAGTGGCAATGCCCGTCTGGGTGAAAGGGGCGGACAAGGCTTTGCCGAGGTTGCTGGTTCGCGATGAAGCAAAGAAGGTTTCTCCTTTGGGCAATTGGTCGGTAATACTGGCAGGGGATGTTTTCTCTTACGGGCAAGGTATGGGCAGCAACCGCTATATGAACTGGGAAAGGCTTTATAATACCGATAAGAACGGCTATATGCAGTTGCTGGCTCCGGTAGAGGATGAGGTGTTCCGGCGCACCGTACCGGTATTGAAAGAGTGGCGCAGGAAAGGGGAAGCGGATGTAAAGGCGATGCAGTCGCTCTATAATGAACTGGATGCGTTCATTGAAGCCGAATATGCGGAATTATTTGAACTTTAATTACTTATTATTGATTTTATACATGAAACACAAACTGATTATCTGCATTTCCGCTCTTTGTCTGGGGCTTGCCGGAAATGTGCAGGCGCAAAAACAAGAAAATGTATCGGAACGGTTGGATCGATTTCAACAAGAACGGGGTGAAGGACATTTATGAAGACCCTTCCCAACCGGTTGAAAAGCGGGTAGCCGACCTGCTCTCCCAAATGTCAGTGGAAGAGAAAACCTGCCAACTGGCAACCCTTTACGGCTACGGACGTGTGTTAAAGGATTCCCTGCCCGTTGCCGGCTGGAAAAACGAAATATGGAAAGACGGCATTGCCAATATCGATGAGATGCTGAACGGCGTGGGAAAGAAGTCTGCGCAGGTTCCCGGTTTATTGTACCCTTTCAGCAATCATGCCGAGGCCGTCAATACCGTGCAACGCTGGTTTGTGGAAGAAACCCGTTTGGGGATTCCCGTTGACTTCACGAATGAGGGGATTCACGGACTGAACCACACCAAAGCCACTCCGTTGCCTGCTCCTATTGCCATCGGAAGCACCTGGAACAAAGAACTTGTCCGCCGTGCCGGTGTCATAGCCGGACAAGAGGCGAAAGCGTTGGGATATACCAATGTGTATGCTCCCATACTGGATATCGTACGCGACCCGCGTTGGGGACGTACATTGGAGTGTTATGGAGAAGAACCCTATCTGATAGCGGCTTTGGGAACGGAAATGGTGAACGGCATCCAGTCGCAGGGAGTAGCTGCTACTTTGAAGCACTATGCAGTTTACAGTGTGCCCAAAGGCGGGCGTGACGGGAATTGCCGTACTGACCCGCATGTGGCTCCGCGCGAGTTGCACGAACTGTTTCTTTATCCTTTTAAGAAGGTCATTCAGAACTCGCATCCTATGGGAGTGATGAGCAGTTATAACGATTGGGATGGTGTGCCTGTATCCGCCAGCTACTATTTCCTGACGGAATTGCTGCGCGAGGAGTATGGCTTCGACGGCTATGTGGTGAGCGACAGCGAGGCTGTGGAGTTTGTGGAGTCCAAGCATCATGTGGCGGATACCTATGATGAGGCTGTGCGTCAGGTTTTGGAAGCCGGTTTGAATGTGCGTACCCACTTTACTCCGCCTTCCGATTTTATTCTGCCCATCCGCCGGTTGCTGGAAGAAAAGAAGATTTCAATGGCTGTGATAGACAAGCGTGTGTCGGAAGTGCTGCGGGTGAAATTCCGCTTGGGACTGTTCGACCAACCTTATGTAGCCGATACGAAAGCCGCCGACAGAGTAGGCGGGGCAGACCGGAATATGGATTTTGTGAAGCAGATGCAGCAACAGGCACTTGTGCTTCTGAAAAACGAGAATAATATCCTTCCGCTGGATAAACGGCAGATAAAGAAGGTGCTGGTGACCGGCCCATTGGCTGATGAGGATAACTTTATGACCAGCCGTTACGGCCCTAACGGACTGGAGACGGTTACCGTGCTTGCCGGTTTGCGTAATTATCTGAAAGGCATTGCCGAAGTGGATTATGCCAAAGGCTGTGATATTGTGGATGCAGGTTGGCCTGCCACGGAGATATTGCCTGCGCCCATGAGCGAACAGGAAAAACAAGGCATTGCCGAAGCCGTAGCAAAAGCCGGTGAAAGTGATGTCATTATTGCCGTGCTTGGCGAGGATGAGTATCGTACGGGAGAGAGCCGTTCGCGTACTTCGCTCGACTTGCCGGGACGCCAGCAGCAATTACTTGAGGCATTGCATGCAACGGGAAAGCCGGTGATACTGGTGCTGATAAACGGGCAGCCGCTCACCGTCAACTGGGCAAATGCTTATATCCCAGCCATCTTGGAGTCGTGGTTTCCCGGTTGTCAGGGGGGAACGGTGATTGCGGAGACTCTGTTTGGCGAGCATAATCCGGGCGGCAAGCTGACAGTGACTTTCCCTAAGAGCGTAGGACAGATAGAGCTGAACTTCCCTTTCAAACCCGGTTCGCATGGCGCTCAACCGCATTCCGGTCCAAACGGTTCGGGCGCAACACGCGTCATCGGCGAACTGTATCCGTTCGGTTTCGGTCTGAGCTATACGACTTTTGCTTACTCCGATTTGGAAGTCTCTCCGTTGCAACAGCATAATACGCAGGGCGAATATACGATTAAAGTCAACGTTACGAATACTGGAAAACGTGCGGGTGACGAGGTGGTGCAATTGTATGTACGCGATAAGGTGAGCAGTGTCATTACCTACGATTCGCAGTTGCGCGGTTTTGAGAGGGTATCCTTGCAACCGGGTGAAACCAGGCAGGTCACTTTCTCCTTGAAGCCGGAAGACTTGCAGATTCTGGACCGCAATATGAACTGGACAGTGGAGCCGGGCGAGTTTGAGGTTATGATAGGCGCATCCAGCCAGGACATAAGGCTGAAAAAGACAATAACGGCTTTGCCTTGACGATAGCCGGGTGCAAAGGCTCGGAAAGGTTTTAGGGGCTGTGCCGGTTGCGGGCAGGTTTACGATAGCTGGGAACGGAGATATGCAAGTATCTCCGTTTCTTGTTCCGGATGGAACCAGCGTATCTCTTCGTCCCTCTTGAACCACGTCATCTGCTTACGGGAGTAGATGCGTGAATTCTGCTGGATTTTCTCAATGGCAAAAGGCAGTGTCCATTCACCGTCCAGATAGTTGAAGATTTCCTTGTAGCCTACGGTGTTCAGTGAATTGAGTGCACGGTGAGGGTAGACATTGCGGGCTTCCTCTACCAGTCCGTCTGTTATCATCTGTTCTACGCGTTGGTTGATACGGGCATATAATTCTTCACGGTCACGTGTGAGTCCTATTTTGATGATGCGGAAGGGCCGTTCTTTCTTTTGCTGTGTGCGGAAAGAGGTGTAGGTCTTGCCTGTCATATAACAGATTTCCAGTGCGTGGATTACCCGCTTATGGTTCTTCAGGTCTACGATTTTGTAATATTCCGGGTCCAGCAGTTTCAGTTCGGCACAGAGGTGTTCCAAACCTTCCGTTTCGTATTTGTGCAGCATAAGCCGGCGGGTTTCGGCATCTACGGTAGGAATGTCGTCAATGCCTTTGCATACGGCATCTACGTACATCATGGAGCCGCCGGTCAGGAGTACGACCTCGTGCTGGGTATAGAGTTGCTCAAGAAGTTGCAGTACTTCGGCTTCATATTGGGCGGCACTGTAATAGTCGGTCAGTTGCAGTGTGCCTACAAAGTAATGCCGTACCCGTTGCAGTTGTTCCGGGGTAGGGGCGGCCGTACCGATTTTCAAATCGGCATAAAGCTGTCGTGAATCGGCGGAAATGATACATGTTCCGAAGTGTTCCGCCAGTCGGAGACTGAGTTCTGTCTTTCCCACTCCCGTGGGGCCTATAAGTACTATCAATGTTTTCATGAGATTGCAACAAAATAATTCGGGCGAAAAACAATTGCATCCTTTGAAACGAATGTATCCTCAAGGGAAGTCTCGTTGTCATTGGAGCAGGTGCTATTCGCCCGAACCGGTTTATCAGAATTTGTCGTCTTCGTAAGCAATACCTGCGGCTCCATCGTCCAAACCACCGAATCCTTCTTTATCGAAGTCTTCCATGTCGAAGTCCTGGTCACCGTAGAAACTTTCGTCCAAGTCGAGCGAGCCGCTGGCAGCAGCCATTTCTTCAAAGTCAACGGTCTGCTTGGGAGCCTCTCCGGCTTTCTTAGTGCATTTTGCTCCGGTCATATTCTTGCCGGTGATGATTTCGGAGAGTTCGATGAAGAAACAACGTTCTGTCATGTAGTCGAACACGTACAGGAGTTTCTGCTTTTCGTCCTCTACCAATTCGCTGACCTGAGTGTCTTTCATCACCCAACTGTCTATTTCCGGATTGTCGTCCATTTCTTCGAGGGTAACTTCTTTTTCCTTTTCCCAATCATCGTCGCAGATAAAGAAAGAGGTCATCTGGTCGTCGGTATAACCTACTGATTTCACGATGGCTTCGTGAAAATCATAGAACGTGGCTTCTGGGTCAATCTGTATTTCTCTGATGAAGTCGTCCGCTTCATCGGAGATGAGGGTAAATCTATATATCATATTATTAACTTTTTATTTGCTTGCAGGAATAATGCCGCGAGCCGATTCGCGTATAAAGTTTACAATATAGCTGATTTCTGGGGTCATTTCCATTTCATTCTCAATCTTTTTCAAAGCTTCCGTATTGTTCAGTCCGCTTTGATAGATAATGCGGTAGGCGTTGTGAATGGCCTCGATGGTTTCGTTGGAGAAACCGCGACGGCGCAGTCCCACGATGTTGATGCCTGCATAGCAGATGGGTTCCCGTCCGGCTATGATGTACGGCGGTATGTCTTTGCTGAAGCGGCATCCGCCCTGTATCATGCCGAATCCGCCTACGTGGCAGAACTGGTGCATCAGTACGTTGGCGCTGATGATGGAATTGTCGTCTATGACAATCTCGCCTGCCATTTTTGTGGAATTGCCGATGATGCAACCGTTGCCGATAAAGGCATCGTGTGCAACATGTACACCTTCCATCAGCAGGTTGTTGCTGCCAACGATTGTCTTTCCTTTGGCAGCCGTACCCCGGTTGATTGTCACGTTCTCGCGGATGGTATTATTATTGCCTATCTCGGCGGTAGTCTCTTCTCCCCGGAATTTCAGGTCTTGCGGGATAGCACCGATTACAGCTCCGGGAAAGATTGTATTCCCGTTGCCGATGCGTGAACCGTACAGAATGTTGGCATTCGCCATAATCTTGTTGTTATCGCCGATTACCACATTCTTGTCGATGAAAACAAAAGGAGCAATCTCTACGTTTTCCCCGATTTTCGCTTCGGGATGAATATACGCTAAGGGACTTATCATAATTAATTTACTTGTTTTTTACTATTTGAGCCATAAATTCAGCCTCACACACTACCTTTTCGCCTACAAATACATAGCCTTTCATAGTAGAGATACCCCGGCGGATAGGAGCCAGCAGTTCGACACGGAAAATCAAAGTATCTCCCGGCACTACTTTCTGGCGGAACTTGACGCCGTCTATCTTCATAAAGTAGGTGGAATAGCGTTCGGGTTCGTCTACGGAGTTCAGAACAAGTAAACCGCCTGTCTGCGCCATGGCCTCTACCTGCAATACGCCCGGCATGACGGGTTCTTGCGGGAAGTGTCCCTGGAAGAAAGGTTCGTTGGCTGTTACGTTCTTGACACCTACGATGTAGTTGGCACCTATCTCAATTACTTTATCTACCAGTTGGAACGGATAGCGGTGCGGCAACAGTTCACGGATGCGGTTTACATCCATAATGGGTTCGCGGTTGCAGTCGTAAGTAGGGGCCTGTATCTCGTGCAGACGGATTTCCTTACGCATCTGGCGGGCAAACTTGTTGTTGATGGTATGTCCCGGACGTGTGGCAATGATACGTCCCTTGATGGGCTTGCCAATCAGAGCCAGGTCGCCGATAACGTCCAGCAGTTTGTGGCGGGCACATTCGTTGGGCCATACCAGCGGTTTGTGGTTGATGTAACCCAACTGCTTGGCGTCCATGTGAGGCACGCCCATTACGTCGGCAAGCTTGTCATAGGCATTCTGCGGCATTTCACGTTCATAGATAACAATGGCGTTGTCCAGGTCGCCGCCTTTGATAAGTCCGGCTTGCAACAGCGGTTCTATCTCACGTACAAATACGAAAGTGCGGCTGGCTGCTACTTCATCCTTGAACTTTGCCATATCTTCCAATGTGGCAAACTGGTTGGGGATGATGGTCGAGTCGTAGGATACCAGTACGTTCAGACTGAAGTTTTCATCGGGCAATACGATGATGGATGAGCCGGTGGCATCGTCACGGAATTCAATCTTGGATTTGATGATATAGAAATCCTTTACGGCACTTTGTTCCACCGTACCTACACGTTCTATTTCGTTGACATAATACTGGGCACTTCCATCCAGGATAGGAAATTCCGGACCGTTCACCTGAATAAGGCAGTTATCTATGCCCAAAGCGTAAAGCGCAGCCATGCCGTGCTCTACGGTACTTATCTTAACCCCGTTTTTGGAAAGCACGGTGCCGCGTGTCGTTTCGGTCACGTTATCGGCAACAGCGTCAATGATAGGCTGACCTTCCAGGTCGGTACGCTGAATCTTATATCCGTGGTTGTCCGGAGCAGGATTAAATGTTACAGTGAGATCAAGTCCAGTGTGAAGACCTTTCCCACTGAGTGAAAAGCTGTCTTTCAGAGTCTTTTGTTTCAACATTGGTTACTTATTTAATTGGTTTTTTTAATTCATCGAGTTCTTTGCGGAGCGCATTCAACTCAAAGTACATATCCGGCAGCTTGCGGAATACGGACTGTGACTTGAAGTAGGGCTTCACTTCCATAGGCGGCGTACCTATTAATACACTGCCTTCTTTAATACTGCTGGGAACACCGGATTGTGCGCCAAGGTTCACTTTGTTTCCGATGTGGATGTGTCCGGCTATACCCACCTGACCGCCAAACATACACCATTCGCCTACTTTGGTGGAACCGGCTATGCCCACTTGGGCCGCCATTACCGTATGCGAACCGATTTCATCATTATGTGCCACCTGCACCAGATTATCCAGTTTTACACCGCTGTGAACGATAGTCGCTCCCATCGTGGCACGGTCTACACATGTATTGGCGCCCGATTTCCACATTGTCTTCCAATAGGGTGATTCCGATTTGGGGAATCTTTTCATACCCTTCGGGAGTGGGGGCGAAACCGAAACCGTCTGCACCGATTACACAGCCGGCATGCAGGATGCAACGGTTGCCTACGCGACAATCGTGGTAGATTGTTGCATTTGCGTAAATAATGCAATCATTGCCTACTTTAGCACCGCTTCCGATAGTGGCATGCGGATGAATTACCGTATTGTCGCCCACTTCTGCATGGTCTCCTACATAAGCAAAAGGCGCAATGTAAACATCTTTGCCTATTTTGGCAGTTTCGGCAACGTATGCGCGCGGGTCGATGCCGGTGCGTTTCGGTTTGCTCTGTTCATACAGGTTTAATAATTTGGCAAGGCTTTCGTAGGCATTGTCTACCTTAATCATGGTAGCTTTTACTTCCTGTTCGGGAGTGAAATCCTTATTAACCAAAACAATACTCGATTGGGTTTCATACAGATAAGGTATGTATTTAGGGTTGGATAAGAAAGAGATTGCCCCCGGTATTCCTTCTTCAATCTTGGCGAAGGTATGCACGATTGCATTCTCGTCTCCTACGATTTCTCCTTGTATAAATGTTGCAATTTGTTTAGCAGAGAACTCCATGTTTTATTGTTGTTAGATGGTTTCAAAACACAAATAACGGACTTTTTTTTATATATCCTTGTCCTGCGGTGAATATTTTATACTTATCTATGCAAACGTTGATAACATAAGTAGTACTTTTTTACTTTTTTTGAGAGTAGGGAGATGTTGAGCATGTCCGATGCTTCGGCTATGTTTTTAATGGAGCCGTCGTTGTACAGGATGTCGATGCTGTCGTCTGCCGGGTCGTACATATTCTTCTCAATGCTTGGGGTAGAGATAAAATAACCGGCTTCGGAAAGAGGGATGTCCAGCTGTTTGCCGATTTGCCGGGTGATTTCTTCTTTACGCTCCTCGCTGAAAGGTTCGGTGGAGATTTCCACTTTGAATATGTTACGGTTAACCATACCCATACTTAGTGTGGAAAGCACCCTGTCCGGATGTGTGCTCCATACTTTCAGGGCAGTCCAAAGATCGTTGTCGTCCAGTTGGATAAAGTTTTCCAGGCAGTCCGGGTTATTGTAGAATATTTCCCGGTTGATATCATTGTATAAAAAGAATTTCAGTGCGGGCGGGGCAAACAAGTCCACGCCTTTGCCGGCTAACTCCTTGGCACGCAGCAAGGTGCTGATGAGCATCTTTTCGTAGGCAACCGATGTCTTATGGAGATATACCTGCCAGTACATCAGGCGGCGTGCAGTGAGGAAGTTTTCGATAGAGTAGATTCCTTTGGATTCTACGACCAGATGGTCGTCTTTTACATCGAGCATCTTGATGATGCGCGCCGAACCTATGTTACCTTCCGTCACTCCGGTATAGAAGCTGTCGCGGCGCAGGTAGTCGAGGCGGTCCATGTCCAGTTGTCCGCTTACCAGCTGGTGGAGGAAACGCTTGGGATATTCGTCCTTGAATATTTGGATGGCAAGTGTCAGTTGCCCGTTTATTTCTTTGTTGATGCGTTCCATGAGCATCAGGGAAATGTCTTCGTGCGAGACACCTTTTACAATAGTATCTTCAAGCACGTGCGAGAACGGACCGTGCCCGATGTCGTGCATGAGGATAGCCGCCTGTACGGCTTCCGCTTCACTGTCGAAAATGAAGTTTCCCTTGGCGGTAAGTTGCTGGATAGCTTCACTCATAAGGTAGAATGCCCCCAGTGAGTGCTGGAACCGGGTATGCTGTGCGCCGGGATACACCACGGACGATAATCCCAATTGTTTGATACGGGTGAGGCGTTGCAAAAGGGGATGTCGTACAAGGTCGTACAGCAGTCCTTTGGGTATGTTGATGAATCCGAACACCGGATCGTTGATGATTTTACGTTCGTAAGGCATAGCTAAGTATTTGAGGACAAAGGTAATTTGTTTTTAGGAGATGACAAAATATGATGCTATACAAGGAAGTTCATCACCAGTCGTGTTGAGATGATAACCTCTAAGTTGTAAATCGCAGTAGGTTTATATTTTGAGATAGTATTATGCAAAATTTGCATATTACTGTCTCTGTCAAGTTCTCCTTCATTGAAAACATTTGCAATGTGGCGGGCTATGACAGATTGGTCCTTTTGAAACCTTCGAGCATATCATGCGGGATTATCATGTATTGATACGAACCGGGCAGAATCGGCGAAATGGGTAGTTGTTCACCTGATTCTGCCCGGTTATGTTTAAAATAAGTTCTTATTTGCTTCTCAGAGTATCGCTTTCAGCTGTTCCGCCATCTGAGCCTGTACTTCCTGTGCGGCTTTGCGTGCAGCAGCTGCGAAATTTTCGGTCTTGTCTACATAGATGATACCGCGGCTGGAGTTAACAATCAGCCCGCAAGTCTTGTTCATGCCGTACTTGCAGACCTCTTCCAATGAACCGCCTTGCGCACCTACGCCGGGCACTAAAAGGAAGTGGTTGGGAACAATCTTACGAATATCTTCGAAAGCACGTCCTTGGGTGGCGCCTACCACGTACATCATTTGCTCGTCGTTTGCCCATTCCTGTGACTTGCGCAATACTTTTTCAAAGAGACGTTCACCGTTTTTGTCTTCCGTCAGTTGGAAGTCGTGCGAACCTTTGTTGCTGGTCAGTGCGAGCAGGATAACCCATTTGCCTTCGTAGGTGAGGAATGGAGTAACGCTGTCTTCGCCCATATAAGGAGCTACGGTTACCGAGTCTATGTCCAGTTCTTCAAAGAAAGTACGTGCATACATGGCAGAGGTATTACCGATGTCGCCGCGTTTGGCATCGGCGATGATAAACTGGTCGGGATAGTTCTGCTTGATGTAGTTCACGGTCTTTTCAAAGGCAATCCAGCCTTTACTCCCATGCTCTCATAGAAAGCGAGATTCGGTTTGTAGGCGATACACAGGTCGGCTGTTGCATCGATAATCGCTTTGTTGAAGGCAAAGATGGGGTCTTCTTCTTTCAGCAGGTGTTCCGGAATCTTTTTGATATCCGTGTCCAGACCTACGCATAGAAATGATTTCTTGCGTTTGATATTCTCAAAGAGTTGTTGTTTGTTCATATCGCAATTTGTTGGTTTAATGGTTTTACTTTTTAAATAAATATCCCTTGATGCTCATTCTTATATCTTCGTCACTGTTCTTTTCATAATGGATATCGAATGCAGTCAGCATGAACAGGTTCTTGGGAGAATTGCATCGGAAAGAGGTAGGCGGTATATGACCGTGCTTGCTGTTCTTTTCCAACATTTCCAATGTGCTGAGTTCGATATATGCGCTATCGTTCAGATTGTCCGTCCGGGTATCGAGTGAAACGGGCAATATTCCATTTTCAAGATATTGGCGGGGGATGGTAAGAAAGCGGCTTGACATACCGTCGCTGGGTATGGCGATAAATCGCGTGTAGCCTTTGGGAACACTGATGTTCGTTTGACTGTCGATTGCTCCGCTATAAGTAACCTTGCCGCTATCAATGCCGGCGGGCGCTGCATTTGTTTCAGTATCCGCTGCCACGGAATAGAGGTTGTAGGTTACGTTTCTGTCTATCAGATGAGTGACGCTCTCCGTGCCGAACCAGCTGTTCAGGTATCTGAATTTACTGTTTATCCGTATCGCCTGCTTTTCCGGCAGCGAGTACATCCATTCCTCATATTGTTGTAGCGAGAGGGGGGCTTTTGCCCGGCAACTGAGTTGCATCTCGGCTTTGATTTCGTTAAGAATGACATTCTTTGTAATGCCGGCATAGTTGACGGGCAATGCCGATGTCAGCAAAAAGATGATGGCAAACGAAATGGGTATCCAGTTGATACGCCGTGCCTTGATGGCGAACAACCCGATACAGACAAAATAGAACCAGCCGTTGAGTGTGGCGAGATAGAGCCGGTTAACGGTAATGCCGTAATCGTTGAACCGGCGCACGATGCCTATGGTCATCAGCAACAGCAGAGGCAGTATCAGTACGGGCATCCAGCGGGCAATCCAGTTGTCAAACCGTTTGTTATTTTCAAGGCGTGCGGGATACAGACCGAATTGAATGGCGATGCACACCGTCATTAATGCTACGATGAGCCATGACACCCAGCCTGTGGGCAGTTCCCAACTGACAAGGATGCGGGCGGCATACATGTAAAGCACTGTCAGATATCCGGCTGTAAGCGGAAGGAACAGGTAGTGTATGATGCCGTTCAGGAATTCGGATGAGTGGGGGTCGCGGTTGTGTTTGTCCTCTCCCTGCGGCAACAATCCGAGGAACAGTATCAAGGCGAGCGTTATGCTGCACAGATAATAGATATAGGCATAGCACTTTCCGCTGAAATGGATGTCGAACAGCTGGTGCAGTGAGAACAACAGCAGACTGATGCCTGCCCATAGGATGAGGCCTATGATTTGTGTAACAGCGAACGAAGAAACAGCGTTCAGTGCAAAATTCCAACTGGCAATGTCATTCTTCTCGCGCAGGAACGAGAGGAAGAATGTGGAAAGCCCTATGGTGAGAATGGCCGCCGTGTGGGCGATGCCGATTTCAATCCATGAACTCTCTGTACCGAGATAACGGTAGAGCAGGAAAGCATCGGCTATGAGCAGGGCGTGTGCGGCAAGTTGTATGCCTGTCTTCCACATCCGGCTTTTTACTTCTTCGCTCCACAGATGAAGCGTGAGCGAAAGCAGGATGCCTACCGACAGGTAGTAACCGGTTATAAACAGCAACCGTTCTTCGCCTGTCCAGCTTATTGATGTCAGATGAATGAGATAGGCAGTGAATGCAAAGATAAAGGCTACCGTAACCGGGAAGCGCTTCAGGCAGTTCTGAAACGCTTCGGTAACCGTGTGAAACGCTTTCTCTACTGATAGCCCTTTCATAACTACAATTCGCTTTCTTTCAGTCGCTCTGCATTTTCCGCAACAATCAGATGGTCGATGCAATCCTGAATATCACCGTCCATAAAGGCGGCAAGGTTATAAATGGTATAGTTGATGCGGTGGTCGGTAATACGTCCCTGCGGATAGTTGTAGGTACGTATCTTTGCCGAGCGGTCACCGGTAGAGACCATTGTCTTGCGCTTGGAAGCGATGTCGTCGATGTATTTCTGGTGCTCTTTGTCGTATATAAAGGTACGCAGGCGCGACAGGGCGCGTTCTTTGTTCTTCGGCTGGTCGCGCGTTTCGGTACATTCGATGAGAATTTCCTCTACGACACCCGTATTCGGGTTCTTCCAGTTATAGCGCAGGCGTACGCCGGATTCCACCTTATTTACGTTCTGACCGCCCGCACCGCCGCTTCGGAAGGTATCCCATTTGATTTCTCCCTCGTTGATGACTACATCGAACTCTTCGGCTTCGGGCAGTACCGCCACGGATGCGGCGGATGTGTGTACACGTCCCTGCGTTTCGGTGGCAGGCACGCGTTGTACACGATGTACGCCCGATTCATATTTCAGCGTGCCATATACGTTGTCTCCCGTTACGGAGCAGATGATTTCCTTGAAACCGCCGGCTGCGCCTTCGTTGGCGCTGGATATATCCAGTCTCCAGCCTTTAGCCTCACAATACTTGGTGTACATGCGGAAGAGGTCGCCTGCAAAAATGGCGGCTTCGTCTCCACCTGCACCACCGCGGATTTCGAGAATGGCGTTGCGGCTGTCCTGCGGGTCGGCGGGGACAAGCAGGAGCTTTATCTCTTCTTCCAGTTCAGGCTGGCGTGCCTGGCAGGCATCAAGTTCTTCGCGTGCCATTTCACGCATCTCGGCGTCGGTTTCGTTGGCGATGATTTCTTTGGCTTCCTCGATGCCGTTCAGTACCTGCATGTACTCTTTGCGGGCATTCATCAGGTCGCCCAGTTCTTTGTACTCTTTGGTGAGTTTGACGTAGCGCTTCTGGTCGGCAATCACCGCCGGGTCGGTAATCAGTGTGGACACTTCTTCGAAGCGGGCAACGAGGCCTTCCAGTTTCTCTAATATGGTGTTGTTATCTGCCATTTAATTAAAGTGGTAATGTTATGAGATGACAAGTCGGCATTAATATCTGAACTCTCCGAATTCACTCTTGATAATCAGTTCTTTCTTATCGCTCTCTTCGATACGTCCTACAATCTGTGCATCGATGTTGAAGCTTTTGCTGATGGCAATCACTTCTTCCGCATGCTCAGGAGAAAGATATACTTCCAGACGGTGTCCCATATTGAATACCTTGTACATTTCGCTCCAGTCCGTATCGCTTTGCTCCTTGATGGTCCTGAACAGCGGCGGAACGGGGAAAAGGTTGTCTTTGACAACGCGGCAGTTATCTCCGACAAAGTGCAGCACTTTGGTCTGCGCACCGCCGGAGCAGTGTACCATACCGTGAATTTCGGGACGGAGCGCATCGAGCAGTTTCTTAACCACCGGCGCATATGTACGGGTGGGAGAGAGCACCAGCTTTCCGGCATCCAGCGGACTGCCTTCCACGCTGTCTGTCAGTTTCAGCTTTCCGCTGTATACCAATTCGTCGGGTACGGCTTTGTCATAGCTTTCCGGATATTTCTCCGCCAGATATTTGGCGAATACGTCGTGGCGGGCGCTGGTAAGTCCGTTGCTACCCATACCGCCGTTATACTCTTTCTCGTAAGTGGCTTGTCCGCAAGAGGAGAGACCTACAATCACGTCTCCCGGACGGATATTGGCATTGTCGATAACATCCGAACGCTTCATGCGGCAGGTTACCGTAGAGTCAACGATGATGGTACGCACCAGGTCGCCCACATCGGCGGTCTCGCCACCGGTGGCATATACGCCTACGCCCATTTCGCGGAGTTCGGCAAGCAGTTCGTCCGTACCGTTGATGATGGCGGAAATCACTTCTCCGGGCACAAGCAGCTTGTTGCGTCCGATGGTGCTCGATACCAGGATATTGTCCACAGCACCTACACAGAGCAGGTCGTCGATGTTCATAATCAGCGCATCCTGTGCGATGCCTTTCCAGACGGAAAGGTCGCCTGTCTCTTTCCAGTACATGTAGGCCAGACTGGATTTTGTTCCTGCGCCGTCTGCGTGCATGATATTACAATACTCAGGGTCACCGCCCAGGATATCGGGGATGATTTTGCAGAAAGCCTGCGGGAATATACCTTTGTCGATGTTCTTAATGGCGTTGTGCACATCTTCTTTGGATGCGCTGACGCCTCTCATCATATATCGTTGATTACTCATGGGATAATAAGTTTGTTCAATTGAGCACAAAAGTAGTGATTATTTCGCTTATAGCCTTAGCTTTGCGTAAAAAATATCCCCTCATCCGGCATCGTACTTGCAAGTCTGTGCGGGTGCGACACCGGATGAGGGGATATTTGATATTCAATTCCGTCTCTTTAGAACTCCACCTTAGGTGCTTGTTCGCTTCCTTCGGCGGCTTCAAAGTAGGCACGCTTCTCAAAGCCGAAAAGACCGGCAAGAATGTTTTTGGGGAAACGGCGGATTGCCGTATTGAATTTCTTCGCCGCATTGTTGAAGTTGGTACGTGCCACGTTGATGCGGTTTTCCGTACCTTCCAACTGGGCTTGGAGCTCCAGGAAGTTCTGGTTGGCTTTCAGGTCGGGATAGTTTTCGGTAATGGCGAGCAGCTTGCCGAGAGCGGAAGTAACCGCGCCCTGTGCTTTTTGGTATTCGGCCAGCTTTTCCGGTGTCAGGTCGTTGGCGTCTACGGTCATCTGGGTGGCCTTGCTACGGGCTTCTACCACACCTTCCAGCGTTTCCTTTTCGTGAGAGGCATATCCTTTGACTGTGTTTACGAGATTCGGTATCAGGTCGGCACGACGTTGATATTGTGTTTCTACGTTAGACCATTGCCCGCTGACGTTTTCGTCCATGGTAACGAGTCCGTTATAACCGCTGACTCCCCAAATGGCGAGAAGGGCTACGACAACAATGATGATAATGGTTGATTTTTCATACTTCTTTTTTGTATTAATGATGCAATCTGAATTGGTTTGTTACAGGAGACGCCCGGCCGTTCCGCTCAGAACCGTGAACCGGCTCCGCCGCCACCGCCCATGCCGCCTCCGAAGCTGCCACCGCTGAATCCTCCGCCACTGCTGCCGAAGCCGCCGCCTCCGAAAATGACGGGACCACCGCCACCTCCGCCCCGATAGTTCTCATCGTAAGACTGCTGGCGGCGTACTACCTTATGTCCGCAATTGCGGCAGGTATAGGTGACATCTTCCGTCCGTACTCCGTTGCGGCGTGAGATAAGCACGCTGTTGCTCCGTTGCAGCTTATGCTGGCCGCATTGCGGGCATTTGCTTGCAGCGCGTGTTTTCAGTATTCCTGCCGCGATGGCGATGGCAAAGAACCCCGCAACGGCCAGAATCAATCCTATCGGAGAGCCGCCGTCACTTTCGTCCGGGTCGTTTACCATACTTCCGTCAAGACGGGCGCATACGGCACGAACGCCGGCCACCATACCGGCGTCCCAGTTACCGTCTTTCAGGTAAGGAATCATGTCCCGCGTTTGAATGCGTTT
>ENA-OQDL01000762-OQDL01000762.1-human-gut-metagenome-genome-assembly--contig:-NODE-762-length-18842-cov-12.776062_pt1 | contig 18842 bp, 7 predicted proteins | sample MGYA00242782_ERZ504609 | MGnify/ENA primary metagenome ERZ504609 (study PRJEB26092, sample SAMD00036320) | human gut metagenome | host: Homo sapiens | study: EMG produced TPA metagenomics assembly of... | reverse complement strand
ATCGTCACTTCTTCCTCTTCGACGGTCAGATTCGGAAACAGGTAATCTCCCTTGCGATGATATGTCAGTTCCATAATCGGTTCCTCCTTCATTTTCAATATTTTCTTCTTTTTTCGTTTCTGCATCCCGGTTTTTAGTTTCACGCATTAATGTGGTAAAGTTATTATAATTCCTTTCCTTTGAAATTTCAACCTCTTTTCTCGCTTCTTCCAGAGAAATTTTATGTACAATTCTTCCAATATCGATCAGAATACTCTCACTGAGCTGACTCACTGCATTTCCAAGGAATGTAAGGGCAGACAGATGGTTGTAATCTGTGATGTGCATGAAATCCTCTTCTTCCAGAAGTTCCATTGGCTCAATCCCACATCGTCTGGAAAGCATATAGTAAACACTGTCTGTTACCAGCTGGCGGAAATCACTGCGGATCGTCACCTCATCCAAATCTTCCAGATAAGTATTTTCTACTGCATATTCCAATCCATCCAGATATTCTTCCAGATTGTCACTGACCATCTCCCTTGCGACCGCCATCAATGCGTCCTGCAAGGTTGCCGTATCCTTTTCTTCCAGACCATAGACCTCTTCCAGATGCGTAAGGATCTCTTCTCTCTGGTGTTCCTGCATCTGCCACAGATACGGGCTTCTGCCTCCGGCTACCATGTGGGTGTCCGAAATATCAAACACATAACGAAGTTTGGTGTTCTGCCAGGTTTCATCAAACAGGGCAATTCCTCTTGCACCACGATTTACCCAGCGTAACATCTTTTCATTCCATAGTTCCAGTGATGCACAGGCTGTTGCGTCTGGACGCTGTGCATGGATCAGAAGCTGGTCTGAAAAAGAATACCGATATAACCTTGATGCTGTGTCCATATAATCCATCCAATCCCCTGGCGAACTGCTCACTGATACGGCATGTTCCTGTATCAAGTTTCGGATGTCCTGTAGTTTAGACATTTAACTTCCCTCCTGTCAATAAAAAACAGCCTACTCTTTTTAGAATTGGCTGCATAAAATGTACTTTACTTTTCGGAGAGAAAATGCTATATTCTAATTGAAAAGAGTAACCGCCCACAAGGTGGATGCTCCTGGATTAGGTTTTAATTTATTTTGCTCTCAAAGAGAGCTGCCTATCCTGTTGGCAGACAGGGTAGGCTATTTTTTTCGCTTGTTGTCCCTATTATCCAAATAGGCAAGCAAAGCAATCAGAAACGTACCGCCTAAGAACAATAAGCTCAAGACTTCGTATGTATCCATTCGCTCCACCTCCCTTCTTCTGTATCCCTTAACGGGATCTGAAAATCCAGGAGGTTTTTACCAACCCTGTACACGGTTACTCCAGTAATATTCTAACAGGTAACTCTCCGCAAAGCAATTCCTTTTTACTTCATACGGTTTTATATTCTGTTTTTCTCTTATCCTCTGGCCAATGCAGTTTCCATTCCAGATATTCCTCTTCTGTGATTCTTCCATCGCCCAGTTTCTGCTTTTTCCCCATCCATTCCTGCAGATAAGACATTGTTTTTTTATCCCTCATTGTGATTCCAACTGTTTCACTTTCTGAATCATTTAGCAGGAACAGATGAAAAAGCCCTCTATTTTCTTCATCCATCCAGAATAAAGTTTCCATTAATTCGTCCATTGTCGCAATTCCAGGACTTAAAAAATTTCGGACATCAACTTCCAATATTTCTGCTATCCGGATAAGCGTTTCCTGCTTCGGTGTACGCTGTCCACTTTCATATTGGGCGATTCTCACATCCGCACTACTTTCCCCATATCCTAATCTGCGTCCCAATTCCTTTTGAGTTATGTTGCGAAACATACGGATTTTTCTTATTCTTGCTCCTAATTTCAATTTCTTCTCCTTTTCAAAATGGGGCTGTGCAGTAACCACAGCCCCAGAACACTATTTATATTATCATTTGCGTTTTCTCTTAACTGTCACTACAGTTCCCAGACATCCTGCTGATACTGCAAGTGCCAGCACAAAAATAGCAATATTTGTATTATCTCCTGTTTTTGGTGAATTGGATACAGAAGTCGCATCAGAACCATGGGAACCAGGAGTGCTGACTCCCTGGTTTTCTGATGTTTCCGGAGTGTCTTTTTCCGGAGCTTTCTTATTTGTCAGATCCAGAGTATATTCAATCACAGGAGTACGGTCATTGACATATTCAAACTGAATCTTATGCTCGGTTTCATCAAGCTGATAGCCATCCAGTGTTTTTGTTTCTTTCAGGATATATGTGATTGCTTTTTTATACTGCCCATTCTTAAAAGTCGCAATCGGATAATTCTTTGATTCTGCATGACCAGCACTGTCTGTTACCAGAGTTTCCAGAACTTTACCTTTGCTGTCACAAAGGGCAAATTCTACACCTTTCATTGGCTTCTTGGTATCTTTATCCGTTTTATTTAAGATTACCTTGCCCATTGCCTGTTCATCTTCCATTTTGGCTCCCTGAACATCTCCGGTGTCCTTAACCTCAAATGTCACTTTATTTGCCACAATATAGCCTTTCGGTGCTGTTTCCTCCAACAACGTATAAGTGCCGACTGAAAGTTTCTCTACATAATGGGGCTGATCACCAGATGTCCAGCTTTCCATAACTTCCTGGTTTTCATTAAGAATATACAGTTTAGCACCTTTGACCTCGCTGCTTCCATCTGTCATATCAACTTTACTGATCAGAATTTTTGTTGTATCATCCTGCATTTCTACTTTCTGTATATCTGCAGTATTTTCTACTACAAACGTAATGGATTCTGCAGTTGCATAACCATCAGCAGGAATTGTCTCTGTTAATGTATATTTCTTTCCAACTTCCAGTTCCTTAATGATGTGTGGTGTGCTTCCGGAAGTCCACTCATCCACAACGTTTCCCTCTGAATCGGATACTTTCAGTTTTGCACCTGGTAATTCTTCCCCGGTTGTAATATCTGATTTTGTGATTTCAAAAGTAGTTGGCTCATCTTCATAAGTGAACTCAAAGGATACTTCTGCAACCTCTTCTCCCGCATAAGCAAAATCAAATTCCTTGATTTCTTCTGTTGTCACAAATCCAGCAGGAGCCTGCACTTCTTTTACATAGTAGTTGCCATTGATTGGAAGATCTGCCGTAAATACAATCCTTCCATCCTGATCCGTAGCTTTCTGCTCGATCATGGTATCTGCTTTCAGGATTACTTCGCCTTCTGCATTTAAAATATCATTCTTTGTATAAAGTGCAAATACTCCGCCTTCCAGAACACGGTCTGTATTTTTTTCTTTCTTAACTACAGTTACTTTTGCTTTCTGGCGGTTATTCTGCCAGTCCTCATCATAAGTCACAACCGGAGTATTCTGATCACGATAAGTCAGATCAACCTCTCTGATTTCTCCATCCAGAACATATCCATCCGCCGTCTCTTTTTCCTTTACATAATATTTGCCTAAAGGAAGATCTTCTGATCTTGCATATCCAAGAGCATCTGTCGTAATTGTTGCTACCAATTCGTCCTTTTTATAATAATCACTGCTTTCCCCATCTGCAGCCTTGATATCCTCCGCTGCATAAATTTCAAAAGTAACATCTTTCAAAGAACCTGTAACATAGCCAAATGCTGCGTCCATGCCGCCTGCCAGCATATCTTTCCAGGTAACTTCCTTGACAAATTCACCTTTTTTATTGATGATGATTCGTCCAACCGGAACAGCATCCTTCATTTCTACTTTTTGAACATCTGCAGTATCAGAAACTGTAAATTTCACTTCCTCCGCCTGCAGATAACCATATGGTGCAAACTCTTCCCGAAGTGTGTAGGTTTTTCCCACATGGAGTCTTTTTATTACATGAGCTTTTCCTTTTACAGAAGTCCATTTTTCTACTTCTTTTCCGTCTGAATCCAAAACCGTCAGTGTTGCTCCGTCAAGTTCCACACCTGTTGTAATATCTGATTTCGTAAATTCAGTTGTTGTCGGCTCATTCTTAAAAACGGTTTCCAGTTTTACTGTTTTTACTTCCTGTCCCTGATATTTCGCAGTCACCTCAATCTGCTCATCTGAAGATACAAAACCATCTGGTGCTGCCAGTTCTTTTATATAATAAGTTCCAAATGGCAGATCCTGCTCAAAAACAGTTTTTCCATCTTCACCTGTTACCGCTTTTGTAAGCAGTTCGTCTGCTTTTACCAGTACCTTATCCCCTGCTTTTATATCCTCTTTTGCGTAAAGACCAAACTCTGCTCCAGAAAGCCCTTTCTCATTTTCAGCATCTTTTTTCACAACTGACACTTCTACTTTCTGGCGGTCATTTATAAACTCTGCACTCTGTGAGATCACTGGTGTATTCTGGTCTGCATAGACGAAAGAAATCTTCTGTTCTTCTTCATTTAATACAAATCCCTCCGGTGCAGTCTTTTCTACAACTTTGTATTCTCCTAGAGGCAGATTATCAAGCTCTGCTTTTCCGGATTCATCCGTTGTCAGTTCTGCAACTTTTTCACCCTTTGCATATTTCAGGATTCTTTTTCCTGTATCATCTTTCTGGAAATCTGCTGTATAGATATCCTCTGCAGCATATACTTCATATACTGCACCGGAAAGGTTTTGAACTTCATACCTAAAATCATTCTTATAGGTCGAAAGAACCTCTCCTTTTTTCTGTACAGTGAGTTTTCCTTTCACCGAATGGTCCTCATATACCACTTCAATGACCGCATCACCTGAAACCGGATCCGTCTGATACAGGGTATTGGTATCCACCTGTATTTCGACATAATTTTTGTTAATGGTATAACCGTCCGGTGCTGTTACCTCTTCGATTCTATAATGACCAATTTTTAAATTCTGAGGCAGTATCAGATATCCATCTATATCTGTGAAATATGAGGTATGTGTAACAGTTGTCGGGTATGTAGTTACCTGCTCTACATATTTTTCATGATCCATATCATAAATTTTAAACTCTGTTCCCGGAATTAAAACTGATTTTTTAGTCTCATCATCCTGTTTGATGATTTTCAGTTTTGCAGAAAATTCTTTGTCCAAAAGAACTCTCCATGTCTGCGGCTCTGTTGGTTTATTCTCTGTAATCCGGACAATAAAATCATCTACAGGTTTGTAATTATGGGGTGTTGTAGTTTCTCTCACCAGATATGTTCCATATGGAATTGCAATGGATTTTACATAACCTTTCTCATTTGTAAAAATTTCTGTTGCTCCATTTTCACCGATCACAACCGGCTCTGCAGAGGAAAAATCATAATTTCCATCCTCTTTTACCACCAAAGAAGATACCAAATATGCACTAAATCCAGCTCCGGATAGTAATGCAGCATCTGTGTCTCCATTATTGGCAGCTTTAATAAGTTCAAACGGCTGTTTCTTCACCGTTTCCAGTGAGGTACACTCTTTTTCTACAACCGCTGTCAGATCACCTTCATCACTGCATACAAGATCATATTCATGCTCGTCTGCCAGATATCCTACGGATGGGGTAATTTCCTTGATGTAATACTCTCCAAGATAAAGATTCTCTATCCTTGCTTTTCCTTCTTTATCGGTAGTTAGCGTACCAATCTGGCTTCCGGCTTTATAAATAACGCCTGTCTTTCCATCTGGATGGGTAATGTCGTTTCTTGCATAAAGTCCATACACCGCATTTTCCAGGGAAGCATCTCCCTGTGCCTTATTTTCTTTTGTCTCGGCATCTTTTTTATTCAAAGAGATTGCAGCACTGACCCTGTCATTCACAAAAGTATGACTGAAAGAAATTTTTGCCTGTTCATCATTGGTATAACTGAATTGGAAAGAATAAGTATCTTTCTCATTTCTGACATAACCAGCCGGAGCCTGGACTTCTTTTACATAATAAGAAAATCCCACTGGAAGATCTGCTTTAAATGCTGCTTTTCCATCAGTACCAGTAATTGCAGTCTCAATCAGAGCATCTTTTTTTACTGCTACTTTTCCATCCACAGTTTTCATATCCTGCGCTGCAAACAGAGCAAAATGCCCTCCGGATAGTGTATTTTCAGTATCTTTGTCTTTCTTTATCACCTGCACCACTGCTTTCTGACGGTCATTTGTAAAGGTAGTCTTTGAGAAAGCCGCTTCTGCAGTCTGCCCTGCATAAGAAATGGTTACTTTTTTTGTTTCTTTTGCATTATAAAAATTTTCCGGGGCCTGTGCTTCTGTTACATTATAGCTTCCAAGCGGAAGATTCTTTACCGTTACAGAACCGTCCTCACCTGTGATCAGATTTTTCGCTACTTCTGCGCCTTTTTTGTAAACTGTTTTTCCACCTGCTGTTACAATATCCTCGGCAGCATATACGTTATAAACGGCTCCTTTCTGACGGCGTTTCTCGTACTGGAATGAAGTTCCATTTTCATCAGATACAGCTCCTACAAAAACTTCTCCCTCTTTATAAACGGTCAGATTTCCTTTCTGCTCTTTGTCCGTTACAGTCTGTTTGGTTGTACTGCCAACTACTAATTTCACTCCATACGAAGAAGCCTGGACAACATAACCTTCCGGTGCTGTAATCTCTTTTAAGTAAACAGTATCCTGTGTCTTGGTAAGAGTTACACGTGAAGAACCATTGCTGTCTGTTGGCGGCATCTTAACAATCAGCTTTGTGCAGGCGTTATCACTATATACCCCATACACGGCTCCAGCTAGATTTTTTCCAGTATCTCCATCTTTCTTTGTAATTTCAATAACTGCTTCTTCCGGCCAGTCAACTGTAATCTGCAGGTCAGAGGAATCTGTATAGTAGCCAAAACCAATGTCCTGTGAACTCTCCAGTTTTAAAAGCATTGCATGGAAATCCAGGGGAAAATTGGAAGTGATCGCATACTTTCCTTTCAGACTGCCCATATTGGCTGTTGTAGCTACAAGATGGAATTTCTCTCCACCCTTTACAGTGACATTTCCAGATGCCGTTTTTCCTGTGGTTTCATTAACAAGGCTTACTCCGTTCTCCAGATGAATGGTAATGGTAAATGCTTCATTTGCCTTCCAGGTAAAACTTTCAGTTTCCTTTCCCGTTGCATTAACGGAAAGTCCTGGAAGAAGTTTCATTGCTGTCGGATCAGGCATTTTAGCAAGAGCTGCTTTAATCTCTTTCAGCATATTTTTAGCGGTTGTAGAAAGCGCACCTCCAAATCCGGATTCGCCATCATATAAATAGTCAACCAGGTAATGCTGCATGGCTCTTGTCTCAGAACTGCATCCATATTTTTCCATAATGGATTTTACATTATATCCATTGAATGTATGTCCCCATCCTGGACCGCCATATCCATAGAATAAGGCTTTTCTCAAATATTTATCATCTCCGCCTTCATCCAGTTCAACCATATTTTTATATGTTGTCCCACTTGGAGGTGACTGCATGGAGTGCTGCATACAATACGCATTTACTGTATAAGTCTTTCCGCCTGCTTTGTAACGAACATATTTGTAGCTGTCATTTCCACCCTGTCCCATAACTGTATCAAACGGATGAAGCTGGCCATCTGAATAATAGTAATATTTATTTGCTTCAATATTTGTTGCATCATCCCATGGAGTATCGGTTGCAAGTAACATGATACCGTTTTCTGCCTGATCCATGGAAACACTTAGATCAATGTCATCTGCTGGCATTTCAAAACTGAATTTATCCGATTCTTCGTGATAAGTCACCTCAGAATACAATAAATCTTCTGTATTCTCTGTCTGGTTTGCCTGTACTTTTGTTGTTCCTACTGCAATTAAGCTGCCTTGCGGCATATCTCCGGAAAAAACAACGGTTTCTCCTGGCTGATACTGTCCATCTTCATGGTTCAGCTCAATATGAAATTCCTCTCCACGAACAATATTTACCTGATAATTTCCATCTGCATCTTCTGTTTTCTCTGTTCCATCTGTAAAAGAGTCGTCTGTCGCCTCTGGCATTTCTTCCGGATCTGTATCTGTAATTTCTTCAAATGTGCTGTCTGTATCCGGATTATCATCTATGGCAGGTTCTTCTGTTGAAACTTCCTCAGACGGGTTTTCCGGGATTGGTGTATCTATTGGCTCTTCCTCAACCGGAATTTCTGTCGGAGTTACTTCTTCATAGATTTCATCCTCTGACGGAATTTCTACATTTACCTCATCCTGCACAGGTTCTTCACTCTCTGCAGTGCCTATGGCTGGTTCCTCGCCTTCTGCTTCATTCTCATCTTCCTGGTTGCTTACAGATTCCTGATTCTCAGATTCAGCAACCTGCACCACCGCTTCCTTTACAATCAGCTTACGATTGATCTGATAAATTGGGTGGCCACTTACTGGCTCTACATAATAAACAGCTTTGTATGTATCTTCGTAATCTGTTGTAAAGTCCTGCTTTTCCTCATTTTTTGCCTCATGGAAAGTGATCTTCACCTTTTTTTCATCTGGTATTTCCAGTCCGGTAAAATCTTTCTCCACTTCAAAAATACTGCCTGTTTCCAGTTCCAGATCTTTTGCTTTTACCACCTCATCTGCATCAAGTTCATTTTTTACCGCTTCGTATAACGGTGGCTCTTCTGGCACTGGCACTACATCTGCCGCATAGGACAGTATTGGAGATAGCATTGTAGATAACACTGTAAGCATTGCCAAGAATCCCGACAAAAATCTTCTCATATTTTTTTTAATTCTTCATTCTTTTTTCCTTTCTTCCGTTCCGGGAAAATCAACTGAAACTTTGGATTTCCGGTTTCTGAAACCTCCATCTTTATAGTTGCTTCATACTTCCTTTTTGTTTTCTCTGATACCAGATCTTTGAAATGCACCTGCTTCTCACTCAGCAGCTTCCTGACAGTTGCTTCATCAAGTGTTTTTCCTTGACTCTCAAAAAATCGGTTATTTTTCCATAAAGTAAAACTGCAATCACTTCCTGAACAATAATAATTTCTCTTTCCCACATAAACCTTATTGTCGCATCTTGGGCATTTTCCAATTTCTTTCCGACCATCTGAAAATAGTTTCTGGTATTCTTCCACTGGCTGTCCATTATCACTTACCAATTTGGTAACCATTTTTTCAATTTCGAAGAGAAATTCTTCTACATTTTTCTGGCCTCTGGAAATCAGTGTCAGATCATTTTCCCATTCTGCTGTAAGTTTTGGTGATTTGATCATTTCCGGAAGAATCCTGATCAGATTTCTTCCATCTGCTGTAGGTAATATCTGCTTCTTTTTACGCTCAATAAAGCCTTTCTCAATCAGTTTTTCAATAATCGCTGCCCTGGTAGCCGGAGTTCCAAGCCCTTTTCTCTCTGCGTCTTCTATCGTATCCGAGCTTCCAGCGTGTTCCATGGCACTAAGGAGCGTATCCTCCGTATAATGTTTCGGCGGTGCTGTAAAATGTTCACTAAATTTTACAACAACACATTCAAATACCTGTCCTATTTTTATATCTGGAAAATCACTTTCCTCCTCTTCTGGCTTTTCTGCATTTTTCCCATATGATTTAAAGAACCGTTCTTCCACTTCTTTCCATCCATATTGGAGAACATTCTTTCCAGATGCAGTAAACAGTTCTCCATGACAGGAAATTTCAGTCTTAATACTCTCATATATGTATTCCTGTTCCGATGCACATAATAACTTTGATGCAATCAGCATGAGAATTTCCTTTTCTCCACCCGGAAGTGCTTTTAAATCCATGTTTGTAATTTCTACCGTTGGTATAATTGCATGATGATCTGATACCTTTTTACTGTTCAAAAGTCTCTTTATATCTGGTTCTGAACCCTTTATTGACATTTCAGGAAACATACTATTTACTGCCCCGACAACCAGAAGAGCATTTTCTTCCATATCATCTGTAAGATATTGGCTATCCGTCCTTGGATACGTCACCAGTTTCTTCTCATAAAGGCTTTGGGTATAGTCCAAGGTTTGCTGTGCCGTAAATCCAAGAAGACGATTTGCTTCCCTCTGTAATGTGGTCAGATCATATAATTTCGGCGGCTGTACCTTTTTCTTCTCTTTCTTTACTGAAAGAATCTGTGCAGTTTCATCCTTCATATCCTCCATCATCTGAACGGCAGCACTTTTCTCTTTTATCCGGCTGCTTACAGCATCCAATCCATCCATCAGAAGATGAACCAGATAATACTTCTCTTTCTGGAAGTTCTCGATGCTCTTTTCCCGTTCCACCAGCATTGCAAGTGTAGGTGTCTGCACCCGACCTACAATCAACCGATGGTGATACAGTACCGTAAACAGTCTGGTGGCATTAATTCCTACCAGCCAGTCTGCTTCACTTCGCGCCACTGCAGAATAATAAAGATCATCATATTCATGTCCATCTTTCAGCTGCTGAAATCCTTCCAGAATTGCTTTTTCCTCCATGGAAGAAATCCACAGTCTTTTAAAGGGAAGTTTACATTCTGCCTGGTTATATACCAGACGGAAAATCAACTCCCCTTCTCTTCCTGCATCTGTTGCACATATAATTTCTGTGACATCTGCTCTGTGAAGCAATTCCTTTAAAATCCGAAACTGCCCTTTGGTACTTTCTTTGATCTGATATTTCCAATTCTCCGGGATCATAGGAAGTGTCTCATATCTCCATGCTTTCCAGTCATCCCGGTACTGATCCGCACTAGCCAGTTCAATCAAATGCCCAATACACCAGGAAACCAGATATTCTTTTCCTTCCAGGTAGCCATCTTTTACGTTTGTGGCATGAAGCACCTTCGCAATGTTTCTGGCTACGCTGGGTTTTTCCGCAATTACAAGCTGCAATTTTCAATCTCCTTTCTGCACCTGTCGCTGTAATTAAGTGAAACAAAGTTATTCCTCTGATTCTTCGTCTTCTACTTCACCTTCCATTTCATATTCTTCTAATTCTTCATCATCCTCACGAATTGTATCTTCTTCCTCCTCATCGTCGTCCTCGTCCTCTTCATAATCAAAAGAAGTATTTCTTCCTTTCATAAATTTCCAATAATAGTAAGCACCACAAACTCCTGCCAGAACCAGCAGCATTAATAAAATCGTGCCGGAATTATTGCTTTTCTTCTCAGGTTCTTCCTTTTCTTCCGGTATGATCGTAACTTCTGGTTCCGGTGTCTCTGTGATCTTCTCTGTTTCAAGTGGCAGTGCGGATTCTGCAATAGCCTGGTTCTGTGGAAGTGTGACCATGTTGGTATCCGTAAAGTTCAAAAGATCATTTTCGCCTACCTCTGTAAGAAGATAAACATTTTCATCCGTTTTATCCTTATCTACAATCAGATAAAAAACCTTATCACTTTTTGTCTTGATCGTATAAAATTCCTTTCCCCCTTTGTCCTGAACTGTTCCTGTTGTCATGCCGGAAGCAGAACTTTCTCCCTGCACCCGTCCGGTATCTGCTTCTGTATCCGTTTCATTTCCTGTGTTTTCTGGTTCTGTTGGTGCAGTAGCAGTCTCGTTCGTTGTCTGATGTTCCGTTACGGTTGCCGTAGCACTGGTGGGCTTACTTGCAGTTCCATCGGCTGGCAAAGAAGCTGCATTCTGCTCCGTTCCGGAAACCTCTGTATTCTCTTTTACTGCATCTGGATTTTCATAATAAGGGTTTCCTACTTTATAGATCTCTGACATATTTCCTGCTTTGTCTTTTGCCTGCAGGGTAAAGTATTCATAGGAAGTATCCGCTTTTTGCAAACGGACATTTAACGTATTATTCGTCAGTTCTGTGAATTCATTTCCATTGACATACAAAGCAGCAATTCCCGATTCCGCATCAACTCCCTGCACGATCAGTATCCCATTCTTCGCAGCCGCAATAATAGTTGGTTTGGTTTTATCAAAACACTCTATGTAACGATTCTGCTCATAAGTATTTCCATTCTGATCGGTAACTCTCACATAAACACTACAATTAGAAGAGATGGATACTTCCATATTTCCGGTTATGTCTGACCATCCTCCATTTTCTGAAAGTCTTGCTTCTACTTTTGCAATAGAAAAAGCACCTGTATTCTTTGTATCTTCCACTTGAATTTTTACGGTTGCCGTATCTGTCTGCCAGCCTTCGGGTTCTGTAAAGGTAATCCCTACTTCTGGTGTTTCCGTCACATCATTTCCTGCATCTTCCTGTGCCTGTTCCACTGGATCTGCATGAATTTCAACTTCTGATCCATCTGAAAAATCAACATCTTCCGGGCTGCTTTCTTCTGATGATTCCACTTCTACATTATCTGCCCATACAGTCAGACTTCCGGGCGAACTATAAAAGAAAGCTCCTGCCGGAAGTCCTGCTAACGTAGCTGCGGTTAAAAATACAGCTGCTCTTTTATGAAATTTCTTCATTTTCTGTCTGCTCCTTTTCTCTGGTTTCCAATATCTTTTTTTGTTCCTCCTTGCTGATATCAATCATCAACTGAAGTTCCTCTGCGGAAACTCCATTGCTTCGGATAATTTTCAGATACTCCATATCCTCTGCCTGTTTCTTCTGTTCTTCCAGATCCCTTGCTTTTTTCTGTAGCTTTTCAATCTTAACGTAGGTTCTTGCAAGTTCTTCTTTTATTCGTTCAATGTTCAAATACGCCCCTCCTTATGGCCTGCCAAAAGCATAAAAATGAGACTGCCAGTATGCAGAATTAATGGACGTATACTGAATTGGATTTCCACAATGGATCATCTGTCCATCTCCGGCATAAATTCCTACGTGGGTAACCGGCTCTCCCGCATCATACGTCCCAGTGAAAAAGATAATATCTCCTAGCCTTGCTTCTTCTGGTGATACAGGCATACAAATGTCATAAATTCCCTGTGCAGTAAGTCTTCCCATATTGCAGACACCCGAATTGGTAAACACATAGCTTACAAAACCAGAACAGTCAAAAGAAGTCTCCGGGCTGGAACCGCCCCATACATACGGCATACCAAGATATTTGTCTGCTTCCGCAAATAATCTCCGCACAGTCTCATCATCATAACTGCCGCCTCCACCATACAGCCCGCTATCTCCGGTACTGATATAAAAAACAGGATTATAATATTCCCCATCTTTGACCAGTTCCAAATATAACTGGCTTCCGGTTGCACTTCCTGTACTTCCCGTTGTACCAATTACAGTATCTGTTGTTACTTCCTGACCATTTGCTACCGAAATGCTCTGCAGATAAGCGTATTTAATCTGCACACCTTTTTTATCCTGCGTAACTACATAATTTCCAAAAGTTCCGCTATATCCTACATCTACAACAAAACCATTCATCGCTGACTTCACTTCTGTCCCCTGTCGTACATTAACCGTCACACCTCTGTGAAGTTGTGTCTGCCCGGTTCCATTGTTTACAGAATACCCATAATAGGTACTGATATAGGCATACCAGTTTAACTCAACCGGAGTTTTATATGTCTGTAAATTTCCTCTGTTGGAATAGACCTCTTCATAAATTTCCTGCTCATCCTCTTCCATTCTGGACAGAATAACACTTCTAAGCGGTTTTGCCTGAACAGAAACATTCAGTACATCTGCAGTTACTGTACGGGTAACTTCCACAGAGTTCTGATTGCCCTCTGCCAGAAAACATTCCCAGGTCTGATGACCATGTGCCTCAGCTACTGCGTGATTATCATAATAAACATCAAACTGGACACCATACTGGGCAAAGTTTCCAGTATCTTCTACGGTGTACTCAATCCCATTCATCACTACTTTCGTCCCCATTGGAAGAAATGGGTTTGCAGCATCAACCGCAAGCGTATGATTAGCCTGTGGCATTGCCCCTGAAGCAGTTGGTCCTCCACTCCACACGCCACAGCAGATAGGACAGTTACAGTATCCACTGGTCACAACATTTCCCAATGACTGCCCTACCTGTATTGTAGATGTTTCCTGCCGGGTTTCACTTTTTTCCTCTACGGTGATTCCGTACTGTAAAGAAAAAATTGTTTCCAGTTCTCCTTTTATCTCATCAAACTTAAAATCCCCATACCTGGCAGTCAGATAACTGATCAATGTATGGGGATCATGGCCGATTTCACCAATGTTATATCTGTATTCATCTTTTCCTGGATACCGAGCTTCCATCTGGTTTATTTTCTGTTGAAGACTGGCTTCCAACTGCGTATAATACAACTCTGCTTTTTCAATTTCGTCCGGATCCGCAATGTAACTGGAAGCGATTACCGTAGAAATTCCATTAGAAAACATAGCCGAACAGGAAGCAAATCCTGTCATTACGGAAAGAAGCAAAATCAATAACAACCCCATTGAGATCAGAGTAGTTACATTTCTTACAAATACTTCCTGTGCCTTTCTTGCAATTTTAGTAGCAAGATTTACTGACCGGATTGAGGTGTCTTTTGTTTCTTTTGCAATCTTCCCAGCCCGGTATGCCATCTGATACTCTCGCTTAATCCTCTGCTTCTGTATTAATTTTCTGATCAGCTTTTTCTGCATCTCTGGATGTTCTTCCAGATATTTCTGATATTGATACCTGGATGCACTCTTCCAGGCTCTTTGCTCTAAACGGTTTTCTTTATGTATCTGACTGCGGTTCTTCCGGATATTTCTACTGCTATGTTCCTGTAATATCCACTCACCTGAACGCACCAGCTTATGTGCTGCATCTACAGCACTGTTTTCCTCTTCGTCTTCGCCTGCTTTCTGATATACTGCATTTTTTAATGCTTTCTTTGGAACAGAAGACAAGGTTTTCTTTTTACCATCCGTTTTCCCTGTTTTTTTGTCGAAATATAAATGGTACTTTACCTTTGCTTTCTGTTCCTCATTTGTTTTCTTGGTATAAACAGAATCTTTCGGAATTTTGTTCTGCCTCTCAGCTTCCTGTTTTCTTGCAGCCTTATCCACTTCCTGATAAGTTTTTATTGTTTTTCGGCTATATTTCTGCTTTCCTTTTTTTCGGTTTGTAGAAACATCATTCTTCTCTGCCTGAAAATGTCCTCCATCTGTTTCAGCCGAAGTTTTCTTTCTTTCTTCAGACTTCCATCTGTCTCCAGTTTTCCAAACTGCAGTCTCTGCTGTTTCTTTTTCTGTCGCTGATACTGGCTCCTGTGTTTTTCTTTGCGCTCACGTATTTCTACCGCTGAATCCACAGATACACCTGCAGGCTTGTCCCGATATCTGTACCGTCCCTGTGTTTTTTCGTTTTCCCGGAGGACTGTTTGCAGCCTCTTCTTTTTTGGCAGGATTTCCCTCCTGAACTTTTTCGGAAAATTGTTTCTTTTCAGCTTTTTTATGAGAGTTTTTCTTCTTTTCAGAAGTAATAAATGCCTGTTCTACATCCTTCTGTTTATAAGGCAACTCCTGATCGCTGTTTGTAACTTTTCTGGTCTCCTTTGTTGCAAGATTTTCCTCAACCAGACCATTTCTGGTCATACGGCTGACTTTCTTCTCTTTCGCCGTATATTTTTGTTTTCCCAATGTACCTCACCTCTGCTTTTTTGTCCGTTAAGTCTGAATCTCATCCGGTTTAGTACTCATCAAAGCATAGGTTCTGGTATCCTGCGGATATCTGTCTGCAAAAGGTATGATTACATTTCCGTAAAAAAGCAGCCCTTCTCCTGCATTACTGTTATTTACAAAAGAAATCTGATGCTTGGAAATATTCAATTTCTCCGCAAGGATCTTCTGATCCCCGCTGTGCTGATTTAACATCAGGATAAAATCACTGTTTCCCACAATACTTTCTACTGCCAGAGAGCCAAGAAAATCTGTTACATTCTGACTGATTCCTGTAATGATTCCACCCCACTTACGAAATCTCTTCCACATTTCAATAGAATAATTAGCAGTCTGTGGCTGGTTCAGCAAAAGGTGAAATTCATCCACATAATAACGGGTTGATTTCCTACGACTGCGGTTCTGTGATACTCTTGTCCAAACCATATGCTGGACAATCAACATCCCTGCTTTTCGTAGTGTGGTTCCAAGTTCCCGAATATCAAAGCATACCACTCTGTTCTGCGTATCGACATTACTTCGATGGTTAAATACATTCTGCGATCCTGTTACATACAACTGCAGACTGTTGGCAATGTTCTGTGCTGCTGGTTTATCTGGTGCATAAAAGTTCAGACGTTCATAGAAATCCTGCAAAGTCGGCATATTTTCCGGTTTTGGATCATTGTAAAGATATTTTTTATAAATGTCTTTTACACACAGGTCAATCATGGAAACCTCATCACCATTTAATTCTGCATTTTGAGGTTTCTTCATAATGACCTCGCAGAAAGATGTGATAAACTCTGCTTTATCAGCAATAATGGTATCAATATCCTCCACATCGCCATTAATCCTGTATTTCTCCGGATGATAAATAACATCCAGGTTCACTTCCATAGGATTGATGTAATCATTACTTTTTGCACTGATTTTAATAACTTCACCATTTAAGGCATTTACCAGCGGAAAATATTCTCCCTCCGGGTCACAGATAATAATGTCATCGTCTGTAATCAGGAAAACATTGAGAATTTCTCTTTTCGTTGCAAAACTCTTACCGGAACCAGGAGTACCCAAAATCAAGCCGTTAGGTGTTTTCAATCGTTTCCGATCCACCATAATGAGATTGTTTGACAGTGCATTTAAGCCATAGTAAAGAGCTTCACCGCCTTGGAAAAGTTCCTGTGTGGTAAACGGAACAAAGATTGCTGTAGAAGTCGTAGTCATAATTCTCTGTATTCCAGTCTGGTTCATTCCCAGTGGTAGTGATGCCACAAGTCCCTGTTCCTGCTGATATTGAAGTCTCCGTATATTGCAATTATATTTCTGGGCGATTCCTGCAGTCTGATACACAATATTGTCCAGTTTTCTCTTATTGTCCGCTGTATTCATCAGCAAAAAAGTAAGTTCAAAAAGTTTCTCATTCCTGGACTGGATTTCATTGAGCAATCCCTCCACATCCTCTCCGTATGTAGAAATGTCCGTTGGAATAATATCCATATCATATCCGCTTCTGACCGCTTTCTTCTGTTCTTCAATTTTCATTTTCTGAATATTTGACAGCGTACTTTTCAGGCTTTTAATAGCTGCCTTGGGATCAATTGGACGCAGGTGCATATTGATGATAAGATTCTCTTCCAGATCCAGCAGATCTGCCAGCAGTTTATCCGTAAGTTCTGGTGATGTAATCTGTAAATATGACACGCATCCAAAAGTCTGTCCCATCCGAAAATAGCTGTCATTGCGAAAATCAAATCCGGTAGGTGCAATAAAGTCTTTTGTCTGCAGACCTGTTTTTGCAACCATCCCATAATGGAAATGGAAAGATTCTTTTGTGTCCATATTCATCACATCATGCAAGATTTTCAGACGTTCTACCCCATTTAAAGGCTCTGCCATGGCTCCCATCACCTTAAAATTATTCAATACACTGGCTTCAATTCTCTCCAGCCTGGATTTTGCATTTCGCAGATTATCCGCCTTAATGGAAAATGTAATATATTTTGTTTTTACAAGCCCATTATTTCCTTTGGAAAGCTGCATTTTCAACATATCCGAATATTCTTTCCGAATATCATTGAAACAGTCATCCTGCTCTGGAATATCAATATTTTTTGCATACTCATCAAAATTCACCTGTTGATTAAGAAATGTAATTTGTACCTCAACAGAGCTGTCAAATGAATTCAGGAACTCACAATAGTTCTCAAAAATAGCCGCTTTATCATCATTCTGCGCTAACTGGTAATTTATATCGTAAAACTGCACCATTTTTGAATAATAGTTATCATCCGTCCTGCAGATACCATCCTTATATATTTCCTTATATGGAATCGTATCCTGCGCTGTAAAAGGCTTCCTCTTCTTCTGATTCTCCGCTTTTATCATCCGAAGTTCTTTCAGACGCTTTTTTTCTTCTTTCGTAAGTCCGGTTTTCTGTTTCTTATTTTTTTCGGTCTGCTTTTTTAAGGAAATGGAACGGATTTCTCGCTTCCCTGGCTTCTTTTGCCTTTTTCTCAAGCCATGCACCCTCTTTCTCTAATTTATCGTACTCTATAATCCGGTCATATAAGTTTTGGGAACGATAGAACCTGATTCCAGGTCTTAAAAATTTCTGCCGGATAATGTGAAGCAATATTTTCTCTGCTGGAAATCCATCCTTTTCATACATTGCAAAAAAGAAAAATGGCAGCATCACTATGATCATAAGCGTTGCTGCCACATCTGTTCCCAGTCCTGCTTTTGTCAGCAAATAGACCGGAACACCACAAATTCCTGCCAGAGAAAAACATATAATTTGTCTTTTAGTTAAATTCAGTGCTAATTTTGTCTTTATTTTTGAAAAATCTTTCGGCACTGGAACATATGCCATATTCTTGTTTCCTCCTAATGTGCATTGAAGATTGATTTTGCCAGGGAACTGGTCTTAAACAGGCTGAAACATAAAATAACTGTATATGCTGCAACTGACCAGATAGCTGTATGAAGATTATCCGCAACTGTAATAGCATTTACCAGAACTGCATAAATCGCAACACATACCATCATAAAAAATCCCTGGAATCCCAACGCTAATAATGCCTTCACATAATTATTTCCAATACTTCCCCATTCCCTGTTCGTAAATGTTGAAAACGGAATAGGTGCCACAGAGACATAAAGTAGGGTAAGAACCCGGTGCCTTGCCATATCACTATGGCAGGTTTCCGAGAACTCCCCTCCGAACCGGACTTACACCTCTCGATGTATCCGGCTCTCCAGATGTCAGTCTAACTTTCCTGCGTGTAACTTATCGTGACAGTCAATGCAGAGTGCCATTGTCTTGCGCTTACGCCCAATCATGGCGATTTCCCATTGTTTTCTGCCACTTAAATCTTTGAGTTTTCGTATATGGTGTATTTCAAGCGGCACATTCTCTGCGCCACACCACTCA
>ENA-OQDL01000758-OQDL01000758.1-human-gut-metagenome-genome-assembly--contig:-NODE-758-length-18930-cov-5.056161_pt1 | contig 18930 bp, 17 predicted proteins | sample MGYA00242782_ERZ504609 | MGnify/ENA primary metagenome ERZ504609 (study PRJEB26092, sample SAMD00036320) | human gut metagenome | host: Homo sapiens | study: EMG produced TPA metagenomics assembly of... | reverse complement strand
ACAACAGTCCACTCTCGGCGGCTGTATCAGCTCCTGAAACTCTATCCTCAGACCACTTGTAATCTTCCCTAGCACACCCAGAGAAGGATTGGCAGTCCCTCTCTCAATCTGAGCCAGCATACTCTTATCACCCCCGTCTGCTCAGACACCTGATCCAGACTCATACTCTTGGATTTCCGAATCCTCTTCAGATTCACCGCCACATTATTCGATAAATAATCCATATGTCCCCTCCTTCCAAACAGCTGTATTATTTATTTTTTATATCAGCAATATAGAAATCTGTCAATTACATTACTGTTCACTCCGTTCTCAGTAACGTAGCCAAAATTCATTCAAGAACATAAATTTTATAGCAATTATCCAAAACCCGGTTGACAATTTCCTCTCTATAAATGTATAATGTAACCCAAGAAAACATTTGTCCACCCTATTCGGACAATGAATATCCCTATATCAGCCAAATGCCATGACAGGGAGGAGTACACAACCCCGGGAAGCACAGAGAGAAAGCGGTCGGTGCGAGCTTTCGTGAACGAATTGTGGAAGTAGCCCCCGAGCAGTGAACCAAACCGCATATCCCGTCTGATCCACAAGACCTGAACGGACATGCCAAGTAGGCTTCAACGTCAGTTCCACGTTACAGGAACACAGTATATCAGTACTGACAAAGTGCAGAGCCAGACTCTGAATACAGGTGGTACCGCGGAAACATTTTCGCCCTGGGCAAACAAGCCCAGGGCGTTTTTTACTATATTTATATATCAGGGTCAAAAAGTCGTTCGTGCTTGCTTTAATCTGTCACATCAAACCCGCCGCCCCACACTCGGCAGAATCAGCGCAGCGCCATTCTGCCCCACCCTGTATTGGCCAACACACAGCTCGGAAATTTATTTGTTTTCGGGTGCATTTGCAGGAGTCGTAGTAACTCTTAGTGCCTGGAAATCTGCGTTGTTCAGAAAAATCTCACTGTCTGAGCCGCATCTGCGGCGAGTTTGAGATTTTTCTGAACGGTTTTAGCAGATTTTCAGACACTTAGAGTTCCTAGACTCCGAAACCGCACCCGAAAACAAATAAATTTCCGAGCGTCCCCATCCACATACCCAAAGGAGGTTTACCCAAATATGAAACAAATATCCGGCAACAAACTCTTAGTAAAAGCCTTAAAAGAAGAAGGCGTAGAATACCTCTTCGGCTACCCCGGAGCCTGTACCATCGACATCAGTGATGAACTCTACAAACAGGACGACGTCAAAATCATCCTCCCCCGTCACGAACAGGCCCTTGTCCACGAAGCCGACGCCTACGCCAGAACCACCGGCAAAGTCGGCGTATGTCTGGTAACCAGCGGTCCCGGAGCAACCAACCTTGTAACAGGACTTGCAACCGCCAACTATGACAGCGTACCTCTTGTATGCTTCACCGGCCAGGTAGCCCGCCACCTCATCGGCAACGATGCATTTCAGGAAGTAGACATCGTAGGAATCACCAGAAGCATCACCAAATACGGTGTTACTGTCCGCAGACGTGAAGACCTGGGACGTATCATCAAAGAAGCCTTCTACATTGCCCGCACCGGCCGTCCTGGACCTGTCCTTATCGACCTTCCAAAGGACGTAATGGCAGAACTTGGCAGCGCTGAATATCCTAAAAATGTAAACATCCGCGGATACAAACCAAACACAGATGTCCACATCGGCCAGCTCAAACGTGCCATCAAACTTTTAAATAAAGCAAAACGTCCCTTATTCCTTGCAGGCGGCGGTGTAGTAATCTCCCGCGCCCACGAAATCTTCCGGGAAGTAGTAGAAAAAACAAAAGTACCGGTTGTCACAACCGTAATGGGCAAAGGTTCCATTCCTACTGACCATCCGCTTTATATCGGAAACCTCGGCATGCATGGTGCCTATGCAGCAAACATGGCAGTCAGCAACTGCGATGTGCTGTTCTCCATCGGAACCAGATTCAATGACAGAATCACCGGAAAACTTCATGAATTTGCACCACATGCCCAGATTATCCACATTGATATTGATACAGCATCCATTTCCCGAAACATTCAGGTGGATATCCCCATTGTTGCTGATGCAAAAGAGGCTATCACCAAAATGAACGAATACGTCCAGGAATGTTCAACGGACAAGTGGCTTAACCTGATCAAAAACTGGAAAGAAGAGCATCCGCTTAAAATGCGTCCAAATGATCTTTTAAGTCCGATGGATATCCTGAAAGAGATCAACGAACAGTTTGAGAACAGTATTATCGTAACAGATGTAGGACAGCATCAGATGCTTGTCTCCCAGTATGCGGAAATCACAGAGGGCAAACAGATGATCATGTCCGGTGGTCTGGGAACAATGGGCTATGGTCTTCCAGGCGGCATCGGAGCCAAAATCGGAAATCCCGACAGACCTGTCATCGTTATCTCCGGTGACGGCGGTGTGCAGATGAACATTCAGGAGCTTGCAACTGCAGTTCTGGAAGAACTTCCTGTTATCCTGTGCATCTTTAACAATGAATACCTTGGAATGGTACGCCAGTGGCAGAAGCTTTTCTACGGCAAACGCTATGCTATGACCAATCTGCGCGCAGGAGCACTTTCCCGCCGCACTGAAGGCATGGAATATCCACAGTACACACCGGATTTCATCAGACTTGCAGAGAGCTACAGGGCAAAAGGAATCCGTGTCACAAATAAAGAGGAAATTGCAGCAGCCTTCGAGGAAGCAAAAAAGAACACAAAGGCACCTACAGTAATTGAATTCATCATTGACCCTGAGGAAATGGTTTATCCTATGATCAAACCAGGCGGAACTCTGGAAGATATGATTATGGACTGTTGATCAGGAGGAAAATTATTATGGATAAAGGAATGAAAAAAAGATGGATTTCTCTCTATGTTGAGAACCAGGTAGGTGTTCTGTCCAAAATCTCCGGACTTTTCTCCGGAAAAAGCTACAATCTGGACAGTCTTACTGTAGGAACCACCGAGGACCCCACAGTATCTCGAATGACGATCGCAACTGTCAGTGATGATGAAACTTTTGAGCAGATCAAAAAACAGCTGAACCGTATGATCGAGGTTATTAAGGTTATTGATTTCACAGACGTATTTGTCCGCATGAAAGAGATTCTGTATATTAAGGTTTTTAACTGTTCCAAAGAAGATAAGGTTGAACTGTTTCAGATTGCCGAAACCTTCAAGGCAAAGGTCATTGACTATGGCAAAGACAGCCTGCTCCTGGAATTTGTCCAGACAGCAACCAAGAATGACGCAGTAGTGAAACTGATCAAGGAAGAATTCCACAGAATTGAAGTGGTACGTGGAGGAAGTGTAGGAATCGAATCTATCAGTATGATGGAACGATAAAACTTTTTCTGAAATTTTTATAAAGGGAGGATTGTCGCATTATTCTTAATGCTCAGTCCTCCCTTTACTTACGGTTCTTCCGTCTTTTCGTTTTTCATCTGTGCTTTCGCTTTTCGCCCAATCCGTGCATTGCTGTTCATAATACTGGCACGGGTGATCTTATCATTTCCAAATTTCATCCGAATCTCATCCATAGCTGCATCCAGCTTTCTGCGGCGTTCTTTAATTTTCTGTTATCTTCAAACAGAGACATCTGTTCATAAGTGCCATCTGTAAGGCCTGTCAGTGCCACACCAATCAGATCGTAGCGGCTGTCCTTTCCAGAATTTCTTTAAAAAGTCTTGTAGCATTTATATAAATTTCATCTGTAAGATCTGTAGCATTTTCCAGCTTTGTCTGGTGTGAACGGTTTCTGAAATCCAAAGTACGGAAAGTCACGGAAAATACAGTTGCATTTCTTATCTTTTCTGCGCATTCTGGTTGCCAGAACATCACACTGCTCCAAAAGTATGGGAAACACCTGCTCTATGGAAGTAATATCATCGTTAAAAGTAGTTTCCACGCTGAAACCTTTTGCCTCATCAGGCACTGCTTTTACAGGGGAATCATCGATACCTCTGGCATATTGCCATAGCTGATGTCCCGTTTTTTCCCCAAGCCAGTACTGCACATTGGATGCTCTTTCTCTTGCCAGATCACCGATGGTACGGATTCCCTGATTCAGAAGCTTCTGTTCGGAAGCTTTTCCCAGAAACAGCAGATTACGGATAGGAAGAAGCCACATTTTCTCCGGGATTTCATCCGGGAACAGAGTGTGTACTCTGTCCGGCTTTTGAAAATCTGATGCCATCTTTGCCAAAAGCTTATTGGTAGAAATTCCTACATTTACTGTAAATCCCAGCTCTCTGTGAATCTTGCCTTTCAGCTCATGAGCAGCAGCTACAGGGTCAGGATAGATCAGAGAAGTACCTGTCATATCCAGAAATACCTCATCAATGGAAAAAGATTCCATCACAGGTGCAAAGGAAGCACAGATTGCTTTAAATGCCCGGGAACATTTATCGTATAATTCAAAATCACTGGGAACGATCACCAGATTGGGACATTTCCGAAGAGCCATGGCTACTGGCTCGCCGGTCTGGATCCCGTATTTTTTTGCAGGGATAGATTTGGCAACCACGATACCTGTCCGTTTCTTTGGATCTCCTCCTACACAGGAAGGAATTTCTCTGAGATCCGGCAGCCCCTGGCTCACCCTTCTGGCTGATTCCCAGGAAAGAAATGCACTGTTTACATCAATATGAAAAATTAATCGTTCCGTACTTTTCACTGTTCTTCCTCCAATATATGAATTGCGCTCTTCATATCTGATGATTTCATTTTACCCTAATCTGCTCTCCAGGGTAAGAACCTCGTTTGTCCAAAAAAGTGTCTTTATTTACATCATCTTGTCTGAGCTGTTACTGTATTTATATTTGTTTGATTTCACTCTGCTATCAGAGTTTTGAACAACAACGCCGCACTTGCCATACGGCAGTGCGGCGTCTGTATTTCGCTACCGGTCACATTGTTCCCGGTAACTTTTTTTACTTAATTCTGAGGATTCATTTCCTCTCGATATTTACTTATCGATTAGTCATAAAGGTTAGGAGCGATTTCTTCGCTGTCCATGTTTGTGGAATCATACCAGTATCCAGTTCAGCCTCCAGCCATTCATAAGAGAATTCCGGGAATGTCTGATGTTTGAAATTTTTCCATGTTACTCCTTTCTCATGAAGTAACTGTCTACACATAAGCAAACAGTGCTATCGCTGTCATTGATCAGCAATAAGCCCCCGTGTTTTCATATAGTTCCATTATACCTTCTCATTTTCCCGAAGTCAACATAATTTAACATGTATCAGCCGTTTATTTGTGTTGCTTTTTATTTGATTTTTGTTGTATTTCAGTTGTTTTTATTTTGTTTCCTCATTGACATTTAAATCCTCATCTGTCATACTTGAATATAACGAATGTACCATCAAACAGCAGCTTTGCATCTTCCGTAAGGCTCTTATCATATATAGAAACCGCTCTGGAAAGGAGACAAACAATGTATCTTTCTGACATCCACACACATTCTATCGCCAGCGGTCACGGAACCACCTGTACCATCTCTGACATGGCAAAAGCAGCCAGCAAAAAAGGACTGAAACTCCTTGGGATTTCTGACCACGGCCCGGGAACTCTGGCTTCCGGAACTTCTTCTTATTTCAGAAGCCTTCCTTTTTATCCCAGAAAAAGATTCGGCATAGATATTCTTTACGGAGTTGAACTAAACATCCTGGACAGTGCAGGACATACAGATCTGTCAGATGAACTGCTGAACAACCTGGATTACGCTATCATCAGTATGCATCGGCAGAACTACTGTTCAGGCTCTGTATCTCAGAATACAGAAGCTTACATCAATGCAATAAAACATCCTGCTGTAAAAATACTCGGCCACTGCGACGATACACATTTCCCTGTAGATTATGAAACGCTGGCAAGAGCAGCTTTACGGGAAAATGTTATTTTTGAAATAAACGAAGCTTCCCTCGCACCCGGAGGATATCGGGGAGACACAAGAGCCAATGCAGCCAGAATCCTGTATCTCTGTCAGAAATATCAGCTTCCTGTTATTTTGTCCAGCGACAGCCACGGAAAAGAACATGTTGGAGATTTCACCTATGCCGAAGAATTCGTTCACCAGCTCATGTTTCCGGAAACTCTTATCCTTAACAACCAGCTTCCCAGATTAAAAGTTTTCCTTCAGACACGTTAAAAGAATGTTCCTCAAAGGGACATTCTTTTATTTTATGCATTGTTTTTTGCATTGTGTTATTTTGTTTATTTTCTATAATTTCTTGTCAAAAAGACAATATTTTAGTATATTTTAATTAACAAAACTCACTTAACCATTTACATATCTCGTGATAGATCAGTCTTACTGTAGGAACCACCGAGGACCCCACAGTATCTCGAATGACGATCGCAACAGTCAGCGATGATGAAACCTTTGAACAGATCAAAAAACAGTTAAACCGCATGATCGAGGTTATCAAGGTAATCGACTTCACAGATGTATTTGTCAGAATGAAAGAAATTCTCTATATCAAGGTTTTCAACTGCTCCAGGGAAGATAAAGCAGAACTGTTTCAGATTGCAGAAACCTTCAAGGCAAAAGTCATTGACTACGGCAAAGACAGCCTGCTTCTGGAATTTGTCCAGACAGCCATCAAGAATGATGCAGTTGTCAAACTGATCAAGGAAGAATTCCACAGAATCGAAGTAGTACGTGGTGGAAGTGTGGGAATTGAATCCATCAGCATGATGGAACGCTAAATCTCATAATCAATATTTTTTACAGGATATAGAAACACCTCTATATCCTGTATTTATTTTCAAACATACTATAAAATATTGCAGTTTTTAATCAAATGTGTTATTGTTTACGGGAGCGTTATTCGAAAGAAAATGCATCTGATTTCCACATCTGACAGTCTGGTGGATAAAGTCATCCACTTCACAGTCTGGTTAAATTTGTGAGGCGACCTGTAAGGCGTCTACACACCGGAAACTTTTACCGGAAGATATTTCTTGTTTCATATCTTTTGTTCTGATGTATATTTTTCATAACGCCTGATCCCCATACTCTAAACTGTCTGAAAAGCAGGGGACGCATTGCGCCGTTTTATCAGACCAAAAGGAGAATTCATATGAACACAACAACAACTACTACAACAGCTGCCACAAAAAGAAGCAGCACTCTTTACATGGTAGAGCTGGCTATGATGATTGCCATTATTCTGCTCATGTCCTTTACCCCGCTGGGCTACCTTCGTACTCCCGGCTTATCCATCACTCTTCTCACCATCCCGGTAGCTGTAGGAGCTATCATCCTCGGACCGAAAGGTGGTGCTGTATGCGGACTTGCTTTCGGTGCAACCAGCTTCTATATGGCTGTCACAGGAAGTTCAGCTTTCGCTGCCGCACTTTTTAACATTAATCCATTTGGCACTTTTATTGTATGTATCGTGGCACGTGTGCTGGAAGGATGGATCACAGGACTTATTTTCGCAGCATTATATAAATCACCGGCGAAGAAATTTTCCTATTACGTTGCTTCACTGGCATGCCCGTTACTGAATACTTTCTTCTTCATGGGCTTTTTATGTCTCTTCTTCTACAACACAGATTACATTCAGGGTATTGTTTCCAGTCTTGGAGTAAGCAATCCTGTTGTCTTCGTTGCTGCTTTTGTGGGCGTTCAGGGACTGATTGAAGCGGGCTTCTGCTTTGTAGTGGGAAGTATCGTTTCCAAAGCACTTTCTGTGGCACTGAAACGTGCATAATATTTAAAAGAACAGCCGTTTACCAAACAACCCTGACTACATTGTCACTGTAGTCAGGATTTTTTTATCCGGCACATTTAAAGCAGGAACCCTACCTGATTCGGTTAATACAAAGGAGATTTTTATGTCATTATTAAAAGAGATTTCTATTACAGATCTTTCAAATTTACGCATCGGTCATGCTTCCGATTATAATGCCCAGACCGGGGTAACCGTTCTTTACTTCCCACTGGGTGCAAAGGTTGGCTGTGATATCAGCGGTGGCGGTCCTGCTTCCAGGGAAACTCCTCTCACCTCTCCTGTCACTGCCGACAATCCTATCAACGCCATTGTCTTGTCCGGAGGTTCTGCCTATGGACTGGCTGCTGCTGACGGTGTAATGAACTATCTGGAATCACAAAATATCGGTTATAACACCGGTGCAGCACTGGTTCCCCTTGTATGCCAGTCCTGTATCTATGACCTCTCTTACGGAGATCCTAAAATACGTCCAACTGCAAAAATGGGCCGAGGAAGCCTGCCGTCAGGCATTTGCCGGAACAGATGCCAGAACCGGGAATATCGGCGCAGGTACCGGTGCAACTGTGGGAAAACTTTACGGTATGAAACAATCCATGAAGTCAGGTCTTGGTATTGCCGCTGTATCAGTGGGAAATTTCCAGATGGCCGCAATTGTCGTTGTCAATGCACTGGGAGATATCTTTAGTCCACAAAATGGTCAGAAAATCGCAGGGCTGAAAACGCCTGACAGAAGCGGGTTTCTGGATAGTGTCCACGAATTATACCGCTTTATGACACCTCATGACCAGTTTACCGGCAATACCACCATCGGGGCTGTGATCACCAATGGGGCATTTTCAAAGGCTGAACTGAATAAAATTGCCTCTATGACCCGCTGTGCCTATGCCAGATGCATCAATCCTGTAGCAACTATGGCTGACGGCGATTCCATCTATGCTGCCAGCATTGGCGATGTTTCTGTGGATATCAATATGGCAGGAACTCTCGCCGCAGAAGTCATGGCTCAGGCTATCCAAAATGCCATCCATACTTCCCGGATCCAGGATGAAGAATTTCTGAAATATGTATAACAGTCCGCTATAAAAGCGCAGAGAAAAAGTATCATCTCTGCGCTTTTATTCTTCCTGTCTGTCTTCATTTTTCATCTGTGCTCTGGTTTTTCTCCAAGCCAGAGCTGTACATTTGCTGTCCGTTTCTTTGGATTTCCTCCCACACAGGAGGGAATCTCCCTGAGATCCGGCAGCCCCTGGCTTACCCTTCTGGCTGACTCCCAGGAAAGAAATGCGCTGTTTACATCAATATGAAAAATTAATCGTTCCATACTTTTTAATATATCTCAATCATATTTTTGCAGACTTCCAATCATCTTAATCCCCATTATCATCAACACAGGGAAAATCAGTGCCGCAAAGATTCCAAGTTTCAGATTATCATTCAGTGCTCCTGAAATCATCCCCACATAGGTTGGTCCGGATGAGCATCCCACATCTCCAGCAAGGGCAAGGAGGGCAAACAGGGCTGTTCCGCCACGCTTTACTGAGGCAGCCGCCATGCTGAAGGTTCCCGGCCACATAATACCTACAGACAAACCGCAAACCGCACATCCAAGGATTCCCAACGCAGGTACCGGGATAAATGCGATCATCAGATAGGAAACCATGCACAGAACTGCACTGTTCTGTTGTAATTTGTTTTCATCCGATGTTATATCCTCCAATCTGAAATTTATTAAGCTGACATCATTCAGACATTGACCTACCAAACTTCTATATCTCCACAGTTCTAATAGATTTCTATCCGTCAATAATGACAGTGTATCACAGATTCTCTCCTTTTTCTTTCATTATCTTTTGAAAATCCCATAAATTTTTATATTATTTTGACTTTTTCCCTATAACAATTCTATAAAATCCAAAAAGTAATACCCCCATCCGATTCCAAATATTTCCCGCAAAAAAAGATGTGCACCATACCATTTCTGACACCATACACATCTCAAAATAAACACTTCTTATCTTCTGTACTCTGCAGTCAGGTCTTTAATAACCTCTCCTGCAATAATCAGCCCGGCGACAGACGGCACAAACGCCACACTGCCTGGAATATCTCTGCGCTCCGTACACTTATGCGCAGCACCCGGAGGACAAATACAATGCGATCTGCAGCTGATTGCCATATCTTCAATCGGTCTGATCGGCTGTTCTTCCGAATAAACAACCTTCAGTTTTTTCACACCACGCTTCTTCAGCTCTCTGCGCATAACCTTCGCCAGCGGGCACACCTTCGTCTTATAGATATCTGCCACCCGAAATGCACTGGCATCCAGCTTATTTCCGGCACCCATACTGCTGATAACAGGAGTCCCTGCCTCTTTTGCACGCATGATCAGTTCAATCTTCGCAGTCACTGTGTCCACAGCATCTACCACATAATCATACTCACTAAAATCGAAATCAGCAGCATTCTCCGGAAGATAAAAAACAGTTATGGATTCTCACATCTGCTTTCGGATTAATGTCCAGGATCCTGTCCCGCATCACCTCTGTTTTATATTGACCAACAGTTTTCCTGGTGGCAATAATCTGTCTGTTAAGATTCGTCAGGCATACTTTGTCATCATCGATCAGATCAAAGGCCCCTACGCCGCTTCTGACCAATGCTTCACATACATAACCTCCAACTCCTCCGATTCCAAATACTGCCACACGGGCATTCTCCAGTTTATCCATCGCTTCTTTTCCAAGAAGAAGCTCAGTTCTCGAAAATTGATTCAGCATAATCTCTCCACTTTATCCTGTCCCACTACATTCTCTACCTGCTGTTCCTCTACTGCCTCGTCTCTTATCTGCATATTCTTATTTCCCGTAACATACGCAGCCCTGCATGCCAGGATCAGAAGCACGATAAACAGAAACCAGAGCCAGATTTTTCTTTTATTTTTTATGACTAACCGTTTCATAACCTGCTCCACTATTCTACTGTGCAGACGCGGATCAGGTTTGTTCTTCCCGGAATTCCAAGCGGTACACCACCGGCAAATACAATAGTGTCACCAACTTTTACAAGTTTATGCTTCTGTGCTGCTTCGATTGCTCTCAGGCAAAGGATCTCAGAACTGTACTCTTCCTTAATCAGCATCGGGTAAACACCCCAGGACAGATTCAGCTGGCGAAGAACTCTCTCAGAGCTTGTACATGCACCGATCAGACATCCTGGTCTGTGTTTGGACATCATATGAGCTGTACTTCCAGATTTTGTCACTGCAAGGATTGCACTGGCCTTCAAGTCGATTGCGGTCAGACAGGTTGCATGTGCGATTGCATTTGTAATATCCGGATTCTCATTTCTGTCTGTTTTCTTAAAGATTGTATTGTAATCAATATTCTGCTCCATATGTTCTGCAATACGGCTCATCATCTGAAGTGCCTGTACCGGATATTTACCAGCTGCGGTTTCTCCTGAAAGCATAGTTGCACTTGTTCCCTGGAAAATCGCATTGGCAACGTCTGTAGCCTCTGCACGGGTTGGTCTCGGATGAGAGATCATGGAGTCAAGCATCTGTGTTGCTGTAATAACCGGTTTTCCTGCTGTGTAAACTTTCTGGATGATTTTCTGCTGGATAACAGGTACATATTCCGGCGGGATCTCAACACCCATGTCACCTCTGGCGATCATGATGCCATCTGCTGCTTCAATAATCTCGTCGATATTGTCAACGCCCTGCTGGTTCTCAATCTTTGCAATGATCTGAATCTCTTCACCACCGTTTTCTTTCAGGATTTTTCTTACTTCGCGGATATCGTTTGCAGTACGTGTAAAAGATGCTGCAACGAAATCAAATCCTTCCTGGATACCGAAGAGAAGATCATCATGGTCTTTTTTACTGATGAATGGCATCTTCAGGTTTGCACCCGGAACATTGACACCCTTCCTGTCGCCAATCACACCTGCATTAATAACCTTGCAGACAATGTCCTTTCCTGCGATGTCCTGAACCTCCAGGTCTACAAGTCCATCATCAACCAGAATATGTCCGCCCGGCTGCACATCCTTATAAAGCTCTTTATAAGTAATGCTTACGCACTCATTAGTTCCTTCAATATCTTTATTTGTAAATGTAAATATCTGTCCTTCTTCCAGAGAAACCTTGCCATCCTTGAAGCATCCAAGTCTGATCTCCGGTCCCTTGGTATCAAGAAGTGCTGCAACAGGTCTGTCATATTTCTTGCGAAGTTCTCTCAGTTTCTGGATACGGCCTCTCTGCTCATCGTGAGGTCCATGTGAGAAGTTGAAACGTGCTACGTCCATTCCCTCTCTCACAAGCTGCTCCATAACATCGCCCTTATCAGTAGACGGTCCCATTGTACAGATAATTTTGGTTTTTCTCATTTAATCTTTCCCTCCAAACTGTCAACTCAATTTTATCTATTTTATTCCTGTAAAATAATGTAATAAAATTTTACCTGTTTCTATAAATGAAAACATTAAATCAAATAAAAATTACCATTATTGAGACTATCTGTCAATATAGAATTTCGACTTATTTTTGTTGATATTTGACAAAAAAATAACATACTTTTGTCGCAAATGTCACATATATTTTTGCCGATCCAACAGTTGGAAAATTTTTCACCCATTCTTATCAAAAACCAAAATCTGCATAATCTTCCGGCAGAAATCTGTGGTAAATGATATGGCATCCTTCATCTTTAAAACAATAATAATAAGGATCTGATCCGTCATCAAAGCGGATCATCACATCAAACTCCTCGTTATCCATTGGTTCAGTAATGATTTTATCTGAATAAGAATGGAACAGTTCTTTAATTTCCTCTATCGTACATCCATGTCTGCCAACCAGTTCGATCAATGCCTTGATAAATTCATTCTCTTTCATATTATTATGTACATATTCGGAAGCTTTTTCCGAAACAGTGAAGCAGAAACGATCTCCTCTGTGTGATACTGCTACTTCACCAAATTTCTCTTCTATATAAGAAGGAAAATCTTTTAAAATCTCCATCATGCCTGCAGCATCCGTCTCATTGCCAAAGAAATGATTCAGGGAACTGAGCGGATAATAAAGGCTGATCTTCTCCTTCATATATCCAAGCTTCGCCTGTTCCTCTTTGATCACATCGATCAGACTGGTTTCTAATCTGTTATAGTTCATTTATTTTCCCTCCTGAAAATCTATCCTTTTGCTTTTTCTGGTTAATATTTTATCAGACATTGCCCGAAAATCAATGCATTTCTTTTTCAATTGTACGCCCGCCAAAACAATTTCAATGTTTTCTTTTTCATACAAAAATAAAGAGCTTGCGAAACTGTCCTTTTTTTCTCCCTCTGGCAAATAACTCTGACTGGATAAAACAAAACAGATAAAACCAACCACTTCGTTGCTTTTTTAACCAAATAACTGCTTAATTCGGTTAAAAAAACAGCGTTCCGAATATTATTTATATCCGAAACGCTGTCATTATTCCAATTATTTCATTATGTATTTAATCCCAGTTCTTACGTCCGTAACGAAGTGTCACATCATAGATTTCCTTCTGGAGTTTCTTTGTAAGATCTCTCTTCTTGATTCTCCACTTCCAGTTCGTACCAACTGTAGATGGTTTATTCATTCGGAATCTGTTGTCCAGTCCCATATAGTCCTGCATTGGGATAACGCAGACACGCGCAGCACTGCGCATGATCAGACTGATGAAACATTTATACAGTTCTTCTTCCGGTGTTGCATGATCACACAGATAATCTCTCGCCAGTTTTCTCTCAGCTGCTGTGATGCTCTTCCACCATCCCACGATAGTTTCATTATCATGGGTTCCTGTATATGCCACGCAGTTCTCCGGATAGTTATGTGGCAGATAATCACTGGCACATCCGGAATCTCTGGAGTCAAACGCAAATTCCAGAACCTTCATTCCCGGGAAGCCGCTCTCATATACCAGATGACGTACGGAATCTGTCATATATCCCAAGTCCTCTGCAATAACCTGCTTCCATCCAAGCGCCTGTTCGATCTTACGGAACAGATCAATTCCGGGACCCTTTTCCCAGTGTCCACCTCTTGCATCTTTATCTCCGTATGGAATAGAGAAATATTCATCAAATCCACGGAAATGATCGATTCGCACAACATCATACAGTCTGAAGCAATAACTCATTCTGGAAATCCACCACTGATATCCTGTATTTCTGTGATAATCCCAGCGATATAACGGATTTCCCCATAACTGACCGGTTGCAGAAAATCCATCCGGAGGGCATCCTGCTACTGCCAGTGGTACATTATCCTGATCCAGCTGGAACAGCTCCGGATGCGCCCATGCATCAGCACTGTCCATTGCAACATAAATCGGAATATCTCCAATGATCTGGATTCCTTTTGAATTTGCATAGGATTTCAGTTTCATCCACTGCTCATAGAACTTAAACTGCATATACTGCTGGAATTCAATATCAAAATAGAGTTCTTCACGATAATAATCCATGGCATTGTTCCAGCGGAGTCTGATATCCTCAGCCCATTTGGTCCATTCTACACCTTCGAAACGGTCTTTTACTGCCATAAACAGAGCATAATCTGACAGCCACCAGCTGTTCTCTGCTACGAATTTCTGATAGTCAGGATTCTTGCTGATATCACTGTTCTCGTATGCTTTTCTCAGAAGAGGATAACGGCCTTTGTAGATTTTTTCATAATCTACCTCATCAGGCTTCTTTCCCCAGTTAACTTTCTCGCAGTCTTTCTTATCAAGAACTCCTTCTTCCACAAGTGTATCCAGATCAATAAAATATGGATTACCTGCAAATGTAGAGAAGGACTGATATGGAGAATCTCCATAGCTGGTCGGTCCCAATGGCAGAATCTGCCAGTAAGTCTGTCCGGCTTCCTTTAACCAGTCTACAAATTCATATGCACTTTTGGAAAAACATCCGATGCCATAGTCTGATGGAAGACTGCTGATCGGCATTAATATTCCTGCTGCTCTTTTTCCCATGATTCTTGTCTCCTTCGCCATTCTTCACTTTTACCGCCTATACTTTATCTAGTGTACATATAAGCAGTTTTTCTATACCTTATGCGCAATTGTTTTTTTTATTATATCTATTTTTTGTGCAAATTGCAATATAACTTTCATGTTATCCATTTTTTCGTGAAAATTACTAATCATTGCTTAGTTCTTTTCGTCATCTTCCATATTAAACACCAATCATTTCCACTCAGAAAATTGTCGTCAAGTGGATATTCACAATCTGCTTCGCTACGCAGCTCTATACCGAATAACTGCTCCGCATTTCATCAGAAGGAGCTTATTTTTTATCCATATCAAAAACTTATAATTACAATGCAATATTTTTATTTTACGTTTCATTTCTGATATGATAGGATGTGTTCGGTTAAAAAAATAACAAAGTAACACTCCAACTTATCTGTTGAGAAACGTTTATCATTAACTACCATCAGAAAATTTCTTATACAGATATCTTCGACATCTTAAGCTATACACATCAAAGACAAAGAAAGAGGTAAGAAAATGGAAGACAACAAATTATGTCTGGAAAAGCAGCCTTTAAATCAGGAAATGCTTGACAAAATCGATGCTTACTGGCGTGCAGCTAACTATCTGTCTGCCGGACAGCTCTATCTTCTTGACAATCCGCTTCTGAGAGAGCCATTAACTATGGATCAGATCAAGAAAAAAATTGTTGGTCATTGGGGAACTGTACCGGGACAGAACTTCGTTTATGCACACTGCAACCGTGTCATCAAACGTTATGACCTTGATATGATCCTGCTTTCCGGTCCTGGACATGGCGGAAACTTCATGATCGCCAACACCTATCTGGAAGGTTCTTACAGCGAAGTTTATCCTAACATCAGCCAGGATGAGGAAGGTATGAAGAAAATGTTCAAACAGTTCTCCTTCCCATGCGGAGTCCCAAGCCACTGCGCACCGGAAACACCTGGTTCCATTAATGAAGGTGGCGAGCTTGGTTACTCCATCGCTCATGCTTTCGGAGCTGTATTTGACAACCCGGATCTGATTGCAACTACTGTTGTAGGTGATGGTGAAGCTGAGACTGGTCCTCTGGCGACATCCTGGCAGTCCAATAAATTCCTGAACCCGATCACAGACGGTGCTGTACTTCCTATTCTTCACTTAAATGGATATAAGATCAGCAACCCGACTATCTTCTCCCGTCTTTCTCATGAAGAACTTGAATGCTTCTTCAAGGGCTGTGGCTGGAAACCATATTTCGTTGAAGGTGACGACCCAATGACAATGCACAAGAAGATGGCTGAAACAATGGACACAGTAATCGAAGAAATCAAAGCGATCCAGAAGAACGCCCGTGAGAACAATAATCCGGAACGTCCGGTATGGCCAATGATCATCCTTCGTACTCCTAAGGGATGGACAGGTCCTAAGGTTGTTGACGGACTTCAGATTGAAGGTTCTTTCCGTGCTCATCAGGTTCCGATCACTATGGAAAAGCCGGAACATCTTGAACTTCTGAAGGAGTGGTTGGAAAGCTATCGTCCTCAGGAACTGTTTGATAAAAACGGACGCCTGATCCCGGAACTGGCTGAACTGGCTCCTAAGGGAAATGCACGTCTCGGTGCCAACCCACATGCAAATGGCGGACTTCTTCTGAAAGATCTTCGTCTTCCGGACTTCCGCGATTACGGTATTGAAGTACAGCCTGGCAAAACAAAAGCTCAGGATATGATCGAACTTGGCGGATACATCCGCGACATCTTCAAACTGAATGAAGAAAACAAGAACTTCCGTATCTTTGGACCAGATGAAAGCATGTCCAACCGTCTGTACAAAGTATTTGAATATCAGAAACGTGACTGGAACGCAGAAATGCTTGATACTGATGACTGCCTCGCAAGAGACGGACGTATTATGGACAGTATGCTCAGTGAGCATATGTGTGAAGGATGGCTGGAAGGTTACCTGTTAACAGGTCGTCATGGCTTCTTCGCAAGCTATGAAGCTTTCATCCGTATCGTTGACTCCATGGCAGCCCAGCATGCAAAATGGCTGAAAGTTTGCAATCAGCTTTCCTGGAGACAGCCCATCGCATCCCTGAACTTCATCCTGACATCCAACGTATGGCAGCAGGACCACAACGGATTTACTCATCAGGATCCTGGATTCCTGGATCACATTGCCAATAAGAAAGCAGACGTAGTTCGTATGTACTTACCACCGGACGCTAACTGCTTACTCTCCTGCTTCGATCACTGCATCAAGAGTAAGAACTATGTCAATGCAATTGTAGCTTCCAAACATCCAAGCTGTCAGTGGCTGACCATGGAGCAGGCTGTTAAACACTGCACACAGGGTATTGGTATCTGGGAGTGGGCAAGCAATGACTGTGGTGAAGAACCAGACGTTGTTATGGCCTGCTGCGGTGATACACCTACACTTGAGATCATGGCTGCAGTTACTATCCTTCGTGATGAAATGCCAGAACTTAAGATCCGTGTTGTTAACGTTGTCGACCTGTTCAAACTGGAATCTGACCACAAACATCCACACGGCTTAAGTGACGCAGAATATGATGCAATCTTCACAAAAGATAAACCTGTCATCTTTGCATTCCATGGATATCCAACACTGATCCATGAGCTTACTTATGAGCGTCACAACCACAATATCTCTGTTCACGGATATCAGGAAGAAGGTACTATTACTACACCATTCGATATGCGTGTACAGAACCAGATTGACCGTTTCAATCTTGTAAAGGATGCCATCATGCATCTTCCACAGCTTGGAAACAAAGGTTCCTTCTTAATCCAGAAGATGAATGACAAGCTTGTTGAGCACAAACAGTATATTGCTGAATATGGCCAGGATCTGAAAGAGATTCGAAACTGGGAGTGGCATAAATAAATCCGTCTAACAGATGATAAATTCCTTATAAATATAATAAGTCATCAGGATTCACATCATGTGGATTTCCTGATGACTTTTCTATTTCAGCGGTTCTGTTCTTTCCGTTCTGCCAAAAACTTCTGGAATGCTTTAGATGCAATACTTTGAGGATATTCTGTATCATGGATCAGAATAATGCTTCTCTCCGGAAGTGTTTCATTTACATCTATCTCAAAAACCTTTCCGGATTCCAGATCATCTCCGGCAAATTCTTCTGGCAGGAATCCGATTCCCATATTATACCGTACTGCCGGGAGAATCATATCTGTAGTCGCCAGCTCTACATCCGGCGAAAACTGCAGTCCATTTTTTGAAAAATACTCATTCAAAAATCTCCTGCTGATTGCCTCGGAAGTCAGGCTGATCCATGGATAGGCTGAAAGTTCCTCCAACGAAGTCTTCCTCCCCTTCAGCTCCACAAAACGACTGCCTCCGATCAGAATTTCCCTATACTTTCGCACTACTTTCATTTTCAGTGGCTCTGCTAACTGTAAAGAAGCAGATACAACTGCAAGATCTACTTTACCCTCTTTTAAGGCATTTACAGAATCTGTAGTGCTGTTATTAAGAATTTTAAAATGCACATTCGGGTATTGAATATTAAAGTCTCTGACTGCCTCGAACAAATAACAGTGCAATGCTGTCTCTGTTGCACTGATATAAATGGTCCCGTTCTCAAGGCTGATCAGATTATTAAGATTATCCTCGGCTTTGAAAAACTGAGCACAGCCTGCTGCTACATACTGATAGAAAATCTTTCCCTCAGGAGTCAGTTTCATGCCACTTTTGCTTCTGGTAAACAGTCTGCACCCTAATATATTTTCCAGATTATGTATCGTCCTGGTCACAGCCGGCTGGCTGGTCTTTAATACTGATGCTGCCTTTGTCAGATTCTCATATTTTGATACGTAATAAAAAACTTTATAATATTCAAAATTTGCGTTCATTCTGTTCTCCGTCTTTCATTGTCTTATGTACAGTAACATATTTTACGCGCCTATTCTATCACAATTCTTTTTTCTGTACAATCTGATATGTCCAGAGTGTGTATTACTGTTTACTTCGTTATTAGTTACTGTTCACTCCGTTCACAGTAACTTAGCCAAAATTCATTCCAGATTGCCTGCGGCAATAGAATTTTGGCTTGTATGTCTCGGGATTTTGGCATATTCATGCCAAAACACCTCGCGGGATAGTG
>ENA-OQDL01000757-OQDL01000757.1-human-gut-metagenome-genome-assembly--contig:-NODE-757-length-18961-cov-2.747850_pt1 | contig 18961 bp, 16 predicted proteins | sample MGYA00242782_ERZ504609 | MGnify/ENA primary metagenome ERZ504609 (study PRJEB26092, sample SAMD00036320) | human gut metagenome | host: Homo sapiens | study: EMG produced TPA metagenomics assembly of... | reverse complement strand
ATTCTGCCGGAACTTCGACTTCGACGAGGTCAGAGATGCCGCGGTCGACAGCTGCCTGGTTCATGGAGATGACCTGTTCGCCTTTCGCGAGGTAGGTCTTAGCGATAGCGTCTTTCATATGTTTTACAGCATCATCGATGGGCATGATGTTCGCCAATTTGAAGAAGGCTGCCTGGAGTACCGTATTGGTACGGTTGCTGCCGAGGCCGATTTCTTCGGCGATCTTGGTGGCGTTGATGATGTAGAATTTAACGTGGTTTGCAGCCAGCTGGCGTTTAACCTTGTTGCTCAAGTGGTTGGCAACGTCCGATTTATCCCAGTTACAGTTGAGCAGGAAGATGCCGCCTTCTTTGATTTCGCTGACGATGTCATAGGTGTCCATGTAGGCCTGTTTATGACATGCCAGGAAGTCAGCTGCTTTTACATAATACGTAGCCCGGATCGGGTTGGTGCCGAAGCGCAGGTGCGACTTGGTAACGCCGCCGGATTTCTTGGTGTCGTATTCAAAGTAAGCCTGGACGTACATATCGGTATTATCGCCGATGATCTTGATGGAGTTCTTGTTGGCGCCGACAGTACCGTCAGAACCGAAGCCCCAGAACTTGCAGCTGATCGTGCCTTCCGTGTCAACGGCAATGGGAAGATCCGGCATGGACAGATGGGTTACGTCATCGATGATGCCCAAGGTGAAGTGGTTCTTCGGCTGGAGGGCTTCCATGTTGTTGAATACGGCGTTGATAGCTGCCGGCGGAACGTCTTTCGACGACAGGCCATAACGACAGGCCAAAACGGTAACGTCCTGTTTGATATGGGATACAGCAGCGCAAACATCTTCGTAGAGCGGTTCGCCCAAGGCGCCCGGTTCTTTCGTGCGGTCCATAACTGTGATCGTGCGGACCGTATCCGGCATAGCCTTCATGAAGTGTTCGAGGGAGAACGGACGATAGAGGCGTACCTGGAGGAAGCCGACTTTCTTGCCGTCTTTGCTGAGTTTGTCGATTGTTTCCTGGATAGCGCCGGTAACGGAGCCCATAGCGACGACGACGTGTTCAGCATCGGGAGCACCGTAGTAATCGAAGAGGTGGTACGGACGGCCCGTCAGTTCACCAATCTGATCCATGTAGTCCTGAACGATGTACGGCAGGCGCTGGTACCAGAGGTTATTTGCTTCGCGGGACTGGAAGAACATATCCGGGTTGGTAACAGTACTGCGCATGACCGGATGTTCCGGGTTGAGGCCCGTGTGTTTGAAATCATAAAGTGCTTTGCGGTCGATCAATTTGCCCAATTCTTCGGCCGGCAGCATCTGAATCTTTTGAATTTCATGAGACGTCCGGAAACCGTCAAAGAAGTGCATGAACGGTACGCGGCCTTTGATCGTTGCCAAGTGAGCGACAGCAGCGAGGTCAGCACATTCCTGAACGCTGGCGCTGCAGAGCATAGCCCAGCCGGTGTTGCGACAGCCATAACGTCAGAATGGTCACCGAAGATAGACATGGTGTGGGTCCCTACCGTACGAGCTGCGATGTGCAGGACGATTGGTTTCAGTTCACCGGCCAAACGGTGCATAACCGGGATCATCAGCATGAGGCCCTGAGATGCCGTAAAGGAGGTACAGAGGCTGCCCGTTTCGGAAGCGCCGTGCGCGGCACCGATAGCACCGGCTTCGGACTGCATTTCAACCAATTTAACGGTCTGGCCGAATAAGTTCTTACGGCCGTTGGCTGCCCATACGTCAACGTGTTCAGCCATCGGAGACGACGGAGTGATCGGGTAAATAGTTGCGACTTCGGTAAAGTTATAGGCCACGTGTGCCGCAGCTTCGTTACCATCCAAAGTTTTTACGATTTGCTTAATCATAAAGTACACTTCCTTTTCTTAAAATGAACATAAATTTAATCCGGACTCGTATAACGTTTAACGTTTCTATGCTTTTAGTATAGTCGTTGGAGCTATAAAAGTCAAGCATAGTGTTAATGCCATTTTATCATCGACATGCTCGTGGTTATACGTTTTACGTAAACAATACGTAAATAGTTGAGATTACCCGTCCATCCCGACAGACTACGTAGAACGGCGTAATTATGCAGAAAAAGAGGACTTTATGTGACAAATTCATCACATAAAGTCCTCTCTCAATAGATATATTGTTTCTGTCTCTTTACAAAGAAGTACTATTGAAGTCCATTAGTACCAACGAGTCATAGGCAGGTCGTTCTTACTGCCCTTGGTCATCAAGATCTGGTGGAGATCGATGTTTCCGATGTAGAAGGAGACGGCGCAGCCGCAGAGATAGAGGTCCCACATGCGGGCAAATTCTTCACCTCTGGCAGCGATGACTTCGTCGCGAACCTTCTGGAAGTTGTCGAACCAGCACATCAGCGTCTTGTAGTAATGACGACGCAGGCTTTCGACGTCGATGACCTGGAAGTCGTTGTCATAAGCAAGGCTTACGATTTCACGGAGCGACGGCAGGGTTCCGCCCGGGAAGATGTATTTTCTCATCCACGGGTTGCCGATGCTTTCGTCGTGACCGCTGATGTAGTGGAGCAGGAACATGCCGCCGTCTTTTAAGAGGTGGCTGGCCGTTTCCATATATAAAGGATAGTTGGAACGACCGACGTGTTCCAGCATGCCGACGCTGACGATGCGGTCATACTGGCGGCCTTCGGCAACGAGATCCCGGTAATCGACGAGGTCGATCTGAACCTTATCTTGAAGGCCCATGGCTTCAATCCGTTCCTGGCCTTTCTTCCACTGTTCCTTACTCAACGTGCAGCCATAGCCTTTGATGCCGTATTTCTTAGCGGCTTCGATGAGCAGGTAGCCCCAGCCGCAGCCGATATCGAGGAGGGTCATCCCTTCTTCAAGGGCCAGTTTTTCCAAAATATAGTGGACTTTATTGTGCTGAGCCTGTTCCAGTGTGTCGTCGTCCTTTTTAAAGTAGGCGCAAGAGTAACTCATGGACGGGTCGAGCCATTTGGCATAGAAGTCGTTGCCCAAATCATAGTGCGACGAAACTTGCTGCTTCTGAGCACTCTTCGATTCCGACGGATAGAGCAGACGCTTAAAGAAGGATTTGTCCAGCGAGAACTGGTTGTTTTGCGACAAGAGGCAGCGCAAGGCCGTAAATAAGTCGCCTTCTATTTCCACATCTTTGCGCATATAGGCTTCACCGAGAGCCAGTGACGTCGAGGCCAAAAGCTCTTTCTTCGGGATGTCTTTGTTGATGACAATATTAAACAAAGGCTGTCCTTCGCCAATGGTATAAGTCTTATCGTGAAGTCGTACAGTAAAACAATCTCTATCGAAGCGACGTAAATAATGAACTAGAAAATTATCTAAAATATTCATAGATACTCCCCTCTCTGTTATAAAATAGTGTCTGTCCGGGCGATGCCGCAGACGACGTTTTCAAGAATCATCATCGTCGTCACGGCGCCGACACCGCCCGGAACCGGCGTGATGGCCCCGGCACGAAGAGCGGCGTCCTCAAAGGCGACGTCGCCTACGGTCTTGCCATTGACGCGGTTGATACCGACATCGATGACGACAGCACCGGGTTTTATCATATCGCCGGTGACCAGGCCGGCCTTACCGACCGCTGCCATAATGACATCGGCTCGTTGGCAGACGGCCTTGAGATCATTCGTCCGACTATGGCAGACGGTCACCGTCGCATTGCGCGAAAGACAGAGCTGAGCCAGCGGTTTTCCGACAACATGGCTGCGGCCAATGATGACCACTTCTTTTCCGCTCAGCGAAATATGATAATAATCGAGAATCGCCATGACAGCCTGCGGCGTGCAGGGTACAAAGCCTTCCCTTCCCGTATACAGATTGGCAATATTAGCATCAGTCAGTCCGTCGACGTCTTTTGATGAATCGATGCGATTAATGATGCGCTGACTGTCAATCGATTTAGGAAGGGGCATCATCAGCAGGATGCCAAAGACCGCCGGGTCCTCATTGAGCCTGTCGATGAGGAGCAAAAGCTCGTCTTCACCTACCCCTTCCTTCTCCTGACAGATACGGGCATTGAGCCCGACGGACTCGGCAGTCCGCTTCATGGACGCCGCATACATAACCGACGGTGCATCGTCACCGACGACGACGATGGCAAGTTCAGGATCAATCCCCTTTTTCTCCCGAACAACCTGTATCTGTTGGGCGATACGCTTGCCATGAAAGGCCGCCACATCTTTCCCATTGAGTAATTGCATGATATTCCCCCTAATTAATCTATATACTGTATCCGGTCAGCGTTTAAAGGTGACCGTTACATCACTTCCGGAAGGCGCATAACTTCCCGGCCTCGGATCCTGCTGAACGGCACTTCCCATGCCTTTGGGAACAAAGCCTAAGCCTGCTTCATTAAGCCAGTCGTTGACTTCCCGCGTACTCCAGCCGATAAACGACGGGATGAGGACCCCGTCTTCTGTCTGATGGACAGGCGGTATCGCTCTCGGCGGCGCCGTAACCAGCGGAGCCAGGGGCTTAAGTCCTGTATCGGAAGTCGGCCGCAGGCCTTTCATGCGAACGATTTCCGTCATCAAATCCTTAAAGACCGGGGCTGCAACCTGAGCCCCGTAATAGACACCGCTCGGTGCATCGACGACGATTAATACCAGGAACTGCGGATCTTCCACAGGACCAAAGCCGATGAAGGAGCCGACGTACTGCCCTTCGGCATAGCCCGTGCTGTCCGCCGTCTTCTTCTGGGCTGTCCCGGTCTTACCGGCAAAGGTATAGCCTTCGATTTTTTGCATTTTGGCCGCCGCCGGAAGAAATTTCTTCTCCCATAAATTTACTGATGGTTTCCGCCGTTTCCGCCTTAATGGGCTGACCGACTTCAACGGGGTCTTTCTTTTCGTAAACCGATCCGTCGGGATTGTCGATTTCTTTCACGATAAAGGGCTTCATCATGTGGCCATCATTGGCAATAGCACTGAAAGCCTGGACCATTTGCAGCGGCGTGACGGCAATCCCCTGGCCAATCCCCATGGAGGCCGTATCGACGATGGACATGGTACTCGGCGAAAATAGGATTCCTTCCTGTTCCCCCGGAAGTTCAATGCCCGTAATCGAACCGAAGCCGAAACGGTGGGCATATTCGGTCAATAATTTTCCGCCTGCTTTTACGGCAATGTGGACCATACCGGTATTAATAGAGTACATAATGATTTCTCGAAGGGTGACATTACCAAGGCCCTTCTCATCCCAGTTATGCATCGTCCGATCGGCTACCTGAATGGAACCCGTATCATGGTAGACGTCACTGACGCTCCATTTCCCCGAGTCGAGGGCCGACGCTGCCATGAGCGGCTTAAAGGTCGATCCCGGTTCATAAACGTTGACGACGGCTCGGTTCCGATACGATTCTTTATCGCCCTTGCCATAATGATTCAAATCATAAGTCGGACGACTGGCCATGGCCAAAATTTCACCGGTCTTGGGGCTTCATGACGATGATGGAGGCCCCTTGCCGGTTTATTGCGGCTTCATGATACCGTCCAGTTCTTTTCCAGCCAAATACTGATCGTACTGTCGATGGTAAGGCTGACCGACCGTTCTTTATCGGGCAGGAACTTCTTCAAGGCCGATTCAAAGACCGGAATGTTATTACTATCGGTCTGAAGGCGGAAGGTCTGCTTGTTGCCGCGGATTTCATCGTCGAGAATCATTTCGATACCATCGAGGCCGCGGTCATTATCCCCGACGAATCCGATGACCTGCGCCGCCATAGAACCATTGGGATAAAAGCGGCGATTTTCATCGCGAAAGACAAGACCGTGCAGTTTTTCTCGTTTGATAACGTCTTCGACGGCTTCGTATTTATCGTGGTCCATCTGCCGATCAAGCCAGACAAAGGCCGTATCTTCTTTAAGGCGCCGCAGTATTTCATCCTGAGAAATACGAAGGTACGGTGCCAGGAGTTCAGCCACCTTTTCCGGCTGCTCATTGAGCATCGTCGGGTCGGCGTAAAGTGATTTCGACATTTCGCTGATGGCCAAAACCTTGCCGTTGCGATCGAGAATCATGCCTCGCGGCGATTGAAGATTCCGCTCCGTCTCACTTTGCATCTCAGCCATGGCCATCATATCATCATGATGAAGGACTTGATGATAAAAAAGGGCGCCCAGGACGGCTGCTGAAAGGAGCATCATAAAGAAAACGCAGACGACAATATGGAAACGGATATAGCGATTCTCTCTTTTTTCGGTATTATCCATGATTTGCATCCCCTTCATGGCGTTCCATCCAGCGCCGGGCAGCTGCTGCCAAGGTATCGGCGTCGTTGGCCAGTTCTTTGTTTTGAACCCGCTTCAACAGGACGCGCAGACACTGACCGGTCCGGTTCCGGCATTGGTCAGGAATGCGGCGGTCATAGACGAGATCCTTCGGACTGACCGGCATGGCGGCTGCCAGCATAGCCATATACTCGCCGAAGGATTCCGTCCCTTCCGTATTGGTATCTTCGCGGCCGCAGCCGATGATATCACCGACAGACAGGGCTGTCGCCTGATGAACGGCCTCAACGAGGTCATCGGTCCGATAAAAAGGCCCCTGCAGGGCTTCACGGCGGAGCCATTTTTCGACATTTCCTTCAGCCGTATTGGCAAAGAAATGAAATTTCATATGAGTCTTGACCAGCCAGGCCACCCGTTCGGCAAAGGCCGGTTTCTTGCGCCAGCGCAGCAGCACGGCTTCCGCCATTTCCGCTCCTTCCGAATCATGGCAGTAATCGGTATAGCGGCCTTCTTTTTCACCGCGAATACCGGGCAGCCCTTTGGCCACATCGTGGAACAAAGCGGCATAGCGAATGGGTCGCCCTTGGCAGAAGATATAAAAACGAAGAGCTTGGCCGTCTTTCAGGCCTTAGCGGAAGCGGAAGCCAAGGTACACGGCGTATCGGTCGACGAAATTCATTTTCATGAAGTTGGCGCCATCGACTGCATCTTAGATATCGTCGGTACCGTTTGGTGTCTGAACTACTTGGGCATCGAACAGATCAGTACGTCGTCCCTCCATGCGGGAAGCGGCTTTGTCCGCTGCGCCCATGGCATCATGCCTGTGCCGGCGCGCAACGGCGGAACTTTGTCCGGAATTCCCTGGTATTCGACGGATATCAAAGGTGAATTAGTTACGCCGACGGGAGCCGCCTTGGTGAAGGTTTTGGCTCATACGGGTAAAAGACCGGCTGATTTCATCTACCATACCGTTGCCTATGGTGCCGGTACCAAAAACTTGGTAACGCCCAATGTCCTGCGCGGTTTTATTGGTGAAGCCTCACCTTTGTAAGCGTGCCATTTTCTGATTGTTCCTGCAAAAGGCTGCTCTTTTGCAGCCTTTGCAGGGGCGTCAGATTTTTAGAATAGAAAACGTTCTTGACAATCCTTTTACTCTATGTTAAACTTATTAAGCACTTGTGATTTGTAAAAAATATTTACAAAAAGGTGCCGGCTGGCCTCACTGTTTTAGTGAGACAGGTCAACTTTCATGCGGAAGTAGCTCAGTGGTAGAGCACCACCTTGCCAAGGTGGGGGTCGCGAGTTCGAGCCTCGTTTTCCGCTCCATTTATTCCTCAATAGCTCAGTTGGTAGAGCAATCGGCTGTTAACCGATTTGTCGTAGGTTCGAGTCCTACTTGAGGAGCCATACAGGGGTGTCGCCAAGCGGTAAGGCAACGGACTCTGACTCCGTCATGCGTAGGTTCGAATCCTACTACCCCTGCCAATATGATCCACTAGCTCAGTTGGCAGAGCACCTGACTTTTAATCAGGGTGTCCCGAGTTCGAATCTCGGGTGGATCACCACAATCCACATTACGTGGCCCCTTGGTCAAGTGGTCTAAGACATCGCCCTTTCACGGCGAGAACATGGGTTCAAATCCCGTAGGGGTCACCACATGGGCGATTAGCTCAGCTGGGAGAGCGCCTGCCTTACAAGCAGGATGTCAGCAGTTCGATCCTGTTATCGCCCACCAAATTTTATTCAGGGACAGTGCATGAATGATATCTTCATGCACTGTCCCTTTTCTTGTGGGATTTTGAAGAGCGGCTTCCATCAGAAGGGCCTGCCTGTTTTTTCCAAGGTGTACCAAAGTTCAGGATTTGTACCACTGTCCAATGAGGGTTTATGGGAACAAAGCGGCTGTCGCCAGTTGTATTCCCGCTGCTTTTCCTTTATGATGGAGGCATAAATGTTTTGCGTACAGACAGGAGGCCTATAGCGATGGCAGACATGATAAAGGATTGGAAGAATTTTCAGAAGGAATTGAACTTAGACGGTGCGGATTTATGCCGCTTGGCTCAGGATTTTCGCCGGACGGCGGAAGATGCTCTGGCTGGTAAAAAGAGCTCTCTTTCAGCCCTGCGTACCTATTTGGGACTCCCGACGGGACTGGAAACGGGGACCTTCATGGCCCTTGATTTCGGCGGTACCAATGTCCGGGCTTCGCGGATTACCTTATCCGGTGCAGACGGCTTTACGATTGAAACTAAGGTAGCGAAGCCCTTAAGAGGTGACGATTATGACTATACGACTTCTTCGACGACGGCAGAGGCCTTGTTCGACTTCATTGCCAATATCGTAAAAGAAGCAGCCGGCGGGAATGAGGCCTATAAGTTGGGCTTTACCTTTTCCTTTGCTGTCAATCAGACGTCGGCCAAGGATGCCAGCCTCATCGCCTGGTCAAAAGAAATCGATGTTCCCGGTGTTGCCGGCAAGTCGATTAACGGTCTTCTCAAGGAAGCCCTCGTTCGCAATGGGATGGACCGTATTGAACCGGTGGCTTTGTTGAACGATACGACGGCGACCCTCTTGTCGTCTGTCTATCAGCATAACCCGGCTCAAATCGGCATCGTCTGCGGTACCGGGTTCAATATGTGCTATTATGAGCCGGCACTTTCGATGATCGTCAACTTAGAAGCTGCCGGTTTTACGGGCGGACCGCATACCGATTGGGACCGCCGTGTCGATGAAGAATCGCAGCAGCCCGGAGATCACTGTTTTGAAAAGATGATCGGCGGCCGTTACTTGAACGAGCTCTTCCGTGTCATGCTGATGGATTATTTGGATCGTGACGATATTCCCCGGTTTACAACGCGCTGCATGAACGAACTCTTCGCCGGCGAAAAGACCGTCCGAGACGTCCTCGGCTTTGACGTGACGCCGGCCCAAAAAGAAGGCCTCTGTGCCTTGGGCGGAGCCGTCTTTACGCGGGCAGCACAGATGATCGGAGCTGCCAGCTTCGGTATTCTCGGTCATCTGGCCGGAGAAGAAGAGCTGAAAGCACAGGCCATTGCTATCGAAGGCAGTCTTGTCGAAAAAATCGCCGGCGTCCCCGGCGTCATTGAAGGGGCTGTCTGCCGTTCCTGCATGGGCCTCTCCGAAGGCACGCCGATTCACATTGTGCCCAACAGCCATGGGGCCTCCATCGGTGCCGCTATTGCTGCGGCTCTCTGCGTCTGATGCGGAGGACTGGCTCTTGACGCGTTTCTTCTAATTTTTTTATAATAAAAGCATAATTCCGGCCCTTGCGGAAATCTCCGCAGGGGTCTTTTTTTGCAAGGGAGGAGCGGCCATGGCACTAGAGGAACTGATCAATGAATACCGGCAAGAATTGAACAATACGGATATGGGTATCTGGAAGTATATCGTACAGCACCGGGCTGAGGTGCGCCGCAGTTCGATTCATGAATTGGCGCGAGCCTGCAACGTGTCGACGACGACCATTGTCCGCTTTGCGCAAAAATTGGGCCTCGAAGGTTTTGGCGAATTCAAACTGCTCCTCAAACGGGAACAGGCGAAATCTTTCGAGTATGATGCCCATACCTTGGAAGGGCTGAACCGATTTTATGCCCAAACGGTCGATAAGGTCTGCAATCTCAATTTTGACCGGGCCAGTTCCCTCATCTATGAAGCCAATCGGATTTTTACGTATTCTTCAGGCTATGTGCAAAATAACGTCGTCCAAGAATTGAAACGCCTCTTTTTCTATGACAATATTTTGATTTACGATGTACCGGCGCGGGAAGAATTTCGAAACCTCGTCCATTTCCTGACTAAGGACGACTTGTTCATCATCGTTTCTTTTTCCGGAGAATCACCGGCTGTGACGGAATTGGGCCATCTCCTGAAGGCTCGGGATATCCCTTTTATTTCCGTTACCCGTCTGCAGGATAACACGCTGGCCTCCTTGTCGACGGTCAATTTCTATATTTCTCCGGGCCAGTTTCCAACTCTACGATAAAGACGAGGAGCGCGTTCCCTTCCAGTCCATGATGCCATACTTCGTCCTCATTGAAGTATGGTATGTCAATTACTGTATGTACTGTCATCGCCTGCGCCAAGGGGACGACTGATATGTACCAAAGTACGTAATTTGTACCAGATTACAGCCCCGTGCCACAGTGCCGGAAAGCCGCGAAACTATTGTGTTCGCGGCTCTTTTTTTATATCCTGTTAGTAAAGATAGCTTCAAGGAATACATCGAATGACATCTTCGCGATATGACCGAGAAAGCTAAGGACTTATATTTTTATTTTGAACGGGAGGAATCTGTTATGACTTTCAGCAAGGAACGCAGTATGCAGGAATTGCAGCGCTTTGGCGGCGCTATGTATACGCCGGTCATTTTATTTGCTTTCTTCGGCTTGACCGTTGCCGTGTCAATCATTTTCAGCAATACGGGACTTTTTTGGCAGCTTAGCTGAAGAGGGATCCCTGTGGTATGATTTCTGGTACGTCGTCCAGCAAGGTGCCTGGACGGTATTTAAGCAAATGCCGATTCTCTTCGCCATTGCCGTGCCCATTGGTTTTGCCAAGAAGGAACAGGCTCGCTGTGCCATGGAAGGCTTCGTCATTTATATGATCTTCAACTATTTCATTTCTGGCCTCTTGAGTCTTCACGGAAGTTATTTCGGTGTCGATTACAGTCAGGAAGCCGGAGCCGGTACGGGCCTAGCCATGATTGCCAACATCAAGACCTTGGATATGGGCATGCTCGGCGCCATCTTCATTGCCTGCATTTCGGCATATCTCCACAATCGATTCTACGATACGGAAATTCCGGACTGGCTCGGCATCTTCAAAGGACCGGCCTTCGTCGTCGCCGTCGGCTTTTTGGTTATGCTGCCGACAGCCCTTCTCTTCTGCTTTATCTGGCCGCCCATTCAGCACGGTATCGAACAGTTCCAGTTCTTCCTCAAGACCAGCGGCATCTTCGGTGTCTGGGCTTATACGTTCTCTGAAAAGATGCTTCTGCCGGCAGGTCTTCATCACTTCATTTACCTGCCCTTCATTTTTGGGCCGGCTGTCGTTGACGGCGGCATTCAGGCCTACTGGTTGGGACACATCAACGACTTTGCAACCAGTGCCCAGTCATTGCGGGACATGTTCCCTCAAGGCGGGTTTGCCCTTCACGGCAGCGGTAAAGTCTTCGGTCTGCCCGGTGCAGCCTTGGCCATGTATTACTGCGCCAAACCGGAAAAACGTAAAAAGGTAGCCGCCCTCTTGATCCCGGCTACGATCACCGCCGTACTCTGCGGGATTACGGAACCGATTGAATTTACCTTCTTGTTTGTCGCCCCCGTGTTGTACGTCGTCCATGCCGTTTTATCGGCGACGTTGTCGTCTATCCTCTACTTTATTGGACTGTCGGGCAACTTTGGCGGCGGTCTTATCGACGCCTTCGTCCAGAACTGGATTCCCTTGTTCCGCTTCCATGCCGGGACGTATATCATGCAGATTGCCATCGGCCTCTGCTTTACCGCTATTTATTTCGTCGTTTTCCGTTTCTTGATCCTGCATTTCGACTTTAAGACGCCGGGGCGGACCGATGACGGTGAAGATGATAAATTGTTTACCAAGGCTGAATATAAAGCCAAGAAAGAAATGGAAAAGAAGGGCATTGCCGGTGGTGCCGATGCCTTGAAAGCCCAGGTCTTCCTCGACTGCCTCGGCGGCCCGGACAACATTCAAGAAGTCACCAACTGTGCGACCCGTCTGCGGGTCACGGTCAACGATCCGGATAAAGTTGCCGGGACGAGCAAGTTTACCAATGCCGGTGCCTTTGGCTTGGTGAAAAACCGGTCGTGCCGTCCAGGTCATCGTCGGCTTGTCCGTACCTAACGTCCGCAGCCATTTTGATGCCTTGCTCAAAGGTGATTACTCGGCCGTCCGTGAAACGTCAACGTCAGACGTGAAAGAAACGGAAATTGATGCGGCTAAGACCGTTCCCGTTGAAGCGACCGCTTCCGTCGATGAAGATTCTCGCTCCATGCGGCTGAAAGCCTTCGTTTCCGGTGATCTTGTCGATATCAGCGAAGTTCCTGATGACGCCTTTTCTCAGATGATGATGGGCGATGGCGTGGCCATTAAGCCCTCCGGCGATACGATTGTCGCTCCGGCAGACTGCGTCGTGTCGATGATCATGGAAAGTTCCCTCCATGCCGTCGGTCTGGAACTGAGCAATGGCGCTGAAATCCTCATTCATATCGGCCTCGATACGGTCAATTTGAACGGTGAAGGCTTTACGCTCTTGACGGAGCAGGATGCACAGGTAAAAGCAGGGGATCCCTTGATTCGCTTTGACCGCGATGTCATTGCCAAGGCCGGTTATGACGATATCGTCATTATGGCCGTTACCAATTCACCGGAATATCCGCAAATGAAGAAAGAACCGGACCAGCCCGTCGTCGCCGGTGAAACACCGATTGTCATTTTCTAGGAGGATTTTTATGGATACGTTAAAATGGTGGCAAAAAACAGCAGTCTATCAAGTTTATCCCCGCAGCTTTCAGGATACGACAGGAAGCGGTGAAGGCGATATTCCCGGCATTACACGTCATCTCGATTATTTGAAAGCCTTAGGCGTCGGGCCGTCTGGCTGACGCCGGTCTATCCGTCGCCCATGGTCGATAACGGCTATGACATCAGCGATTACACGGCTATCGACCTTCGCTACGGAACCATGGCTGATATGGATAACCTCATTGCCGAAGGGAAGAAACGGGATATCCGTATGATCATGGATTTGGTTTACAATCACACGTCGGATAAGCATGCCTGGTTCCGGGAATCGAAACGGAGCCGAGACAACGATAAGGCCGACTGGTATATTTGGCGCGATGCCAAGGAAGACGGTTCTGCCCCGACGAACTGGCGGTCCATCTTCGGCGGCTCGGCCTGGACCTGGTGCGAAGAACGGCAGCAGTATTACCTGCATACCTTTGCCGTCGAACAGCCGGACCTCAACTGGGAAAATCCGGACGTCCGCCAGGCCTTGTATGATGCGGCCAACTTTTGGCTCGATAAAGGCGTCGGCGGCTTTCGCATCGATGCTATCGTCTATATCAAGAAGCCGGCTGTCTTTGAAGACGGTCCCGTCGACGGGGCTGACGGCTTGTCGTCAATCCATCAGATGATCGCCAATACGTCGGGAATCCTTGATTTTCTCCATGAATTTCGCCGTCAGGTCTTCGACGGCCACGATATCTTCACTGTTGCCGAAGCCAACGGGGTGGCACCGGAAGATTTGCCCCGTTGGGTCGGCGAAGACGGCGTTTTCAGTATGCTCTTTGAATTCAGCCATTCGAACGTGGAATTTACGGATGATGAAATTTGGTGCAAAGCCGCTTCGTGGCCGCTGACGAAGCTCAAAAAAGCCTTATCAGCCAGCCAACAGGCGACGGCCGACAATGGCTGGTATCCGATTTTCTTTGAAAATCATGACCGCAATCGCTGCGTCAACCATTATTTCCCGGAAGGAACGGATATCAAGCAGGCTGCGAAAGCCATGGCGACGGTCTTGTTCGGCCTCCGGGGGACGCCTTTCATTTATGAAGGACAGGAATTAGGCATGGCCAATACGGCGTTTGAACGGATTGAAGACTATAACGATATTTCGACTCATGGCCAGTATCAGATGGCCTTAGAGGAAGGCTTTGAACCGGCGGACGCCTTGAAAGTCGTACAGTTCCACAGCCGAGATAATGCCAGGACGCCCATGCAGTGGACGACGGGGGCTCAGGCCGGCTTTTACGACCGGGGGACACCGTGGCTTCCCGTTCATGACGACTTTGCCTCCTGCTGCGCTGAAGTCGAAGGAAAAGGACGATCAGTCGGTCCTTTCTTATTACCGTAAACTTCAGCATGAACGATTCCGTGGGGGGAAGCGTCGCAAATCTTGCTGCAGGGCCGTTATGAAGAACTCTTGGCTGACGATGAGTCCATTTACGCTTTTAAACGGACCTTGGGCGATAAGGCCGTTCTTGTGTTGGTCAACTTTACCAATGAGACGGCATCTTATGATGCAGCCTTGGTGCAGGGAGCATCGGTTCTGATCGGGAAATTTTGAAAGTCCGCGGGCCGGGCAGCTGCGCCCGGCAGAAGCCGTCATCTATCGTATATGAGGAGGAATATTATGTTAAAAGTTGCTGCCAGTGATTACGACGGGACTTTATTCCGAGACGATATCATTACCGCTGAAGATGCGGAAGCCGTCCGTCAGTGGCGGGCTGCAGGCCATAAATTCGGCGTCGTTTCCGGCCGTGACCACGGCATGCTTTGGCCACAGCTCAAACACCACGGCATTGAATATGACTATTTGGCCTGCAATAATGGCGGCCTCATCAGTGACGGACAGAATCGGGTCCTTTGGGAAGCCCGTATCGAGCCGGCCGTTTTAAAGAAAGCCAGTGAACTGCCACTGGTCCGAAAATCCTTCCATTTCTCTTTTTCATCGGAAGACCGGACCTATCTTTGCCACGATATGGAAGGAACCTGGGTTTGGCGCGAAGCTGAACAGTGGGACTATCCCTTGGTTCCTATTACAGAAGATGATATAGAGCACTTGCCGCAGATCATTCATCAGTTTTCCTTAGGCTTTACGACTGCGGAAGATGCCTTGGCGGCCAGTGAGGAAGTGAACGCAAGTTTGGGAGACGTCATCCACGCCTACCCGAACCGCTGTGCCGTCGATATTATTCCGGCCGACATTAGTAAAGAACAAGCTGTTTCCCATACACTGGCTCTTTTTGGCTGGGACGGCGCCGAAATCCTGGCTATTGGCGATGAAATCAACGACCTGCCCATGATTTTGGGCTACAACGGCTATACTGTTTCCACGGCCCGACCGGCCATTCAGGCTCAGGCCCGCAACGTCTATGACAGCGTAGGGGCCATGCTGATCGATAACTTATAAGAAAAGAGGTCCTTACGATGTATGTGAATAAAAAAGCCTGTGCGGTCTTAGCGGCCTTGACGTTGGAACTGTCCGGTGCGGCTTGGGCGGCATCGGCCGACAGTTTCTCCGATGTACCGAAAGACCATTGGTCCTATGAAGCCCTCGATTACCTGGCTCAGGAAGGGGTCATCGAAGGCATGGGCGACAATACCTTTGAAGGCGGCCGCACCATGACTCGCTATGAAGTGGCCAGCATCGTCGCCAAAGCCATGCAGAAGGGCGGCGGCAGCTTCGGGGACAAGGCGGTTCTTGAAAAGCTCCACGGGGAATATGCCGATGAAATCAGCGTTCTCCGGCAGCAGGTAGCGGCCAATACGAAACAGATCGATCAGAATACGAAAGATATCGATGAACTGAAAAACGGCATTGCCGGCAAAATGGAGCTCAGTGGTTTTGTCCGCGTCCAATACGATCATGATAAATACAGTGGTCAGGTGCAGAACAACAGCGACCTCTACAAAGACAACAATCGCTTCTACATGAGTCTCAACGGGGCCTATAAAGTAAACGACAACTGGAAGGCTAAATTCCAGCTGGAAAAAAACTCCTTCTACAACGGCGGTCATGACCACGAAAATGAATGCTGGTTCTGGCGGCCGACGGGAAAGACAAGGGCCGTGCCAAGCGCTGGTCCGGTCACGACGGCAACATCCAGCGTATCTGGGTCGAAGGGACGGATCCTAAGACCGGAGCTTGGATCAACATTGGCCGGGCATGGCGCGGCTTAGGACAGCAGAATGTCCTTTTCGGGACCGAATCAGACGGCGTCCAGGTCGCTGTGCCCATCAAAGGGACGAACCTTATGGCCAGTGGTTTTTGGATGGCTTCGACCGGGGCCGGCAACCACGAAAGTTGGTACGGCCTTGGCACGTGGGGAAATGTCGGGCCGCGAGCCGGCATCAACCTGGCTTATGCCCTCAACTCCAAGAATAAGGGCGACGTTTACGAAAAGAACACGACCCATCTTGAATCTTGGGGCGAAGAAACCGTCGATTACGATAAAGCCTACGTCTTAAGCGGCTGGTTTGACGTCTCAAAAGACGTCCGCTTCCTCGCAGACTATGTCCGTACCAATGCCGATTACCAGAACAGCAGCACTTTCCTGCGTCTGAACTACAAAGAAACGGACCTGAAGAAGCCGGGAACCTGGCAGGCCTATGCTCGATGGTATCGCTATGGAACGAACGGTACCATTGCAGGCGACGATGAATGGGGTTCCCTGTTCTACAATGGCAGCGCTGGCAGTAAGGGGTGGATCCTGGGGTATAAATACGTGCCCTGGAAGAATATCGAATGGGAAACGCTGTATTCGAAACAAGAACAGATTTCTAACTCCGACAATAAGCGCACCCTCATCCGTACGCAGATGGATTTCCATTTTTAAGAAGCGGCTTTTAACTTTATAAATCACCATACCAATCACACAGACCTTTGCATGAATAATTTTTTCGTGCGAGGTCTGTTTTTGCCGTGTTTTCCTTCTTGACGCTTCTTTTTTCCTCTTGATATAATTAATTAACACAAAAGAACAAATAAAAACATGTTATTGTGAGAGAATCTTGTGAAGATGAACATGAGGTGAAGCATATGTTACCGGCAGAACGGCGGCAATTTATTTTAAACGAACTTTATCGCAGTAAGGCAGTTACGGTAAACGATTTTGGCGCAGCAGCTCGATGTGACGACGATGACGATTCGTCGGGATTTACAGCATTTTAGAAGAAGGCGGTTTAGTTGAAAAGAGTCACGGCGGGGCAGTTCTTGTTGAATCATCGGTAAAAGACGCAGCATACCGTAATCGAAAACTGGTTCATATCAATGAAAAACGGGAGATGGCGGCTGCGGCTCTGCCCATGATAGAATCGTCTATGAGCATTTATTTGGATGCCGGAACGACGAATTTTGAATTGGCGGAATTGATGACTAAACAGCACTGGGAGAGCCTGACGGTGGTTACCAATGACTTGGCGATTGCTCAAGTGTTAACCCCTGTTATGGGGATATATGTCATCCTTTTAGGCGGGCATATTGACGTCGAATCCAATTCGACGTGCGGTGTCTTGGCGACCAACATGGTGCAGACCATGCACTTCGATATTTGCTTTTTGGGAACCCAGGCCATTACGCCCGATTGGCGCATTATGACGGCAAACGCTGAAAAAATCGACGTTAAACGGGCTTGTCTGCAAGCGTCTGATAAGGTGGTTCTCATTGCCGATCACTCTAAGTTTAAAAAGCATAAACTCTATTATATTTTCGACCTGTGGGAAGTTGACACGCTGATCAGTGACTATACGGCAACGGCCGAGGAACAAGGGCTGTTTGACGAACACAAGGTGAACTTTATTCATGTGCAGTGAGGTGTTAGTATGCATCATTTTGTTATCATCGCCGACGATTTTACAGGGGCGAATGATACCGGCGTCCAGCTTTGTAAACGGGGGATTCCTGCCGACGTCATCTTGGATACAGATCAAATTGAAGATAATGAAAATAGTCTGGCTATTGATAGTGAAAGCCGCGTCGTATCGGCTCAAGAGGCTTATGACCGAGTTTATCATGCCGTGATGCAGGTAATGCGGCAAGGGGGCTGTCGCTTTTTGTATAAAAAAGTGGACTCGACCCTGCGTGGGCATTTACAAGAAGAAATCCGTGCCGCTTTAGACAGTTATGCGCCGGAACTCATCATTTTTGCGCCGGCCTATCCCGAACTGGGCCGGACGGTAGAACAAGGCCGTCTTTGCGTTCAGGGGACGCCGCTTCTCGATACGGAAATTGCCCGTGATCCGAGAAACCCTTTGGAAGAAGATGATGTTCAGCAGATCCTGTCGGCCTGCCTGACAGAACCCGTACAGCATTATGACTCTCATGATCTGGCTGAGGGGACGCTTGACTTGACGGGGCGAGCCTATTCCTTTGATACGAAGGAGTCATCGCAGTTGGAGCATATCGCTATGGCGGCCATGAAGACGGGAAAGAAAATCCTTTGGATTGGCTCTGCCGGCCTCGCCCAGGGGATATTACAGGTCAGTTGCCGGAGTCTTCCGGTATTGGCAGTCATCGGCAGCATTAGCAGCAAGACGATGGCGCAGATTGCATACTGTCGAGATAAGGGGGTGAGTATCGTTTCTTTGGATATGAAAGGACTTTATGAAAAGCCGTGCACCGGTGACGTTATTCAATCTGTTGTCTCACGTTTACAGAAAGGTCATAATGTCATTTTGACGGGAGCGGACTGCCGTCAGGCGTACGAAGATTTTGCTGCCTATGGCCGTGAAAAGGGGCTTTCTACGGATACGCTGGCCGAGTTTACGAAACAGACCCTGAGTCAACTGGTGCCGGCTATTTTAAAGGATGCCTCCATAAGCGGATTATTTTTGACAGGCGGAGATACGGCCATTGCTGTCACACGCCGGTTGGCAGCACACGGATCCCGGATTGAACGGGAACTTGTGCCCGGTTTTGTTCAAGGGCGATTATTGGGCGGTGTTCGAAATGGTCTACCCATTGTGACCAAGGCTGGAGCCTTTGGAACGGAAAAATGATATTTACAATTGTATAGAAGCGCTAAGATATCTGCCGGAGTCGTGAATTTTCGGCGCATAAAAAATCGTTAAAATGCCATTAGAATAGGTACGCGATGTTGCCTGTTCTAATGGCTTTTTTGTTCTTATCTGTTCTATTATGTTAAAATATCATGGCTTGAAGATGT
>ENA-OQDL01000756-OQDL01000756.1-human-gut-metagenome-genome-assembly--contig:-NODE-756-length-18968-cov-5.289157_pt1 | contig 18968 bp, 16 predicted proteins | sample MGYA00242782_ERZ504609 | MGnify/ENA primary metagenome ERZ504609 (study PRJEB26092, sample SAMD00036320) | human gut metagenome | host: Homo sapiens | study: EMG produced TPA metagenomics assembly of... | reverse complement strand
CGGTCTGCTTGAGTTCGGCTTCCATCTTCGGTGCGATGAACGGATAGCAGTAGACCTGGCCGTGCGGGTGCGCCAGGGAGACGCCGATTTCCTGACCGTGGTTCTCGAACGGGAAGATCTGCTCGATGCCTTCCATCTTGGAGATTTCGGCGGTACGGAACGCCCATGCTTCCACGACAGTGCGCAGACGGGAGACCGGCAGGTCTGCCGGCAGACCATTTTCGTCCGGGTCGAAGCAGATCACTTCGCAGCGGCCTGCGGCGAGCTTCTTCTCCCACAGCGGGTTGCCGTTGACGTATTCCACGGCTTCGGAACGGCCCGGCACGCGAACCATGGACGGGAAGCGGTTTTCGAACACGACCACGTTGTAGTCGGTGTCCGGCACTTCGCCGTCTTGGTACGGGTCGCCCGGCTTGCGTGCGGCCAGCGGGTTGCCTTTGGCGGTGGCGCCAGGGCCCGCGGTGATCGGACGGTTCATGCGTGCGGTCGCCATAGGAATCCAGTCGCCGGTCAGTGGATCGCGACGCATTTCCGGAGCAGCGTACGGCACTTCCTCACCGGCCGCGTTGAGCTGGTTGGAGAAACGGTATGCCAGCTGACGAGGATCGTTCAGTTCGCGCGTCTTCGCGCCGGAAACGTATTCCGGATCATCGTCGAGGTAGAAGAAAGCGCGGCCATCGGCGAGCGTGGTCGGCGTGATGCGAATGTGCTCCTTCGCGTACTCTCCGGGAGTGTAGTTTGCGAATTCACTCATTATGGTTATTCACCTTCCTGAATAGGCTCGCTCTGGTGTGCCAGCACGAGCTCTTTAACCAAATCCCTTGTTTTCCCAACCGAATCGGGGTCTAGTCCATCATCGGTAATGACCGTGTCCACCTGGTCGAAGCGTGCGAAAAGCGACAATGATGTGCAGCTCCACTTGGTGTGATCGGTCAAAATTATGGTGCGATCGGCAATGTCCATCATTGCCATATCGGTTGCGGCCTCAAGCGAGTTCGGCATGAGGAAGCCGCGCGGAATGGACACGGAATGCGTGCCCAGGAAGACTGTGTTGACGCGCAGGGAGGCCACCACTTTGTCTGCGATCGGGCCTACGAGCGAGTTGGATCGGGTGGTCACGCCGCCGGTCACGATGACTTCCACGTCTTTCGATTCCAGCGCCTGCACCAGTTCCGCCACCGGAATGGAGTTGGTGAGGATGGTGATCCCCGACGACTGCTGTGATTCCAACAGATGTTGCGCGAATACGTATGCGGTGGTGCCGCCGCCGATGGCGATCACGTCGCCGGGTGCCACATATTTGATGGCTTCCTGTGCGATGGCGTCCTTCAATCCGATGTCCATCTGCGACTTTACGGAGAACAGCGGCTCACTCAGCAGCGTGCTGGTGGTGACGGCGCCGCCGTGCACACGCTTCAGCAGACCCTTGTCGGCCAGATCGGCGATATCGCGTCGGATGGTCATGGCGGAAACGCCCAATTCCTTGGACAATGCGGTGATACGCACCGCACCGCGGGTACGCAACCTGCTCAAAATCAAATGCTGACGTTGTGACGATATCATTCGAACATTATCGCACATGTTCACTCAAAATAAAAACTGAGATGAGCGTTTCGCGCGTTTTCCTCACGAAAAAATATACTTGGCACTCCTGTAATCGTTCAAATCGAACAAAAACGAACGTCGACATCCCGTCAGCGAAATCAATCGACGTGTTGCTTTCCTGCGACAAACGGTGCGAGAATAGTGAACCATGACGTATGTTTCTGAGAATTTCTGGCACGATGCGGTGAACAAAGCCACCACAGATCTCTTCACCTTCGGCTACAAGCACATCATCAAGCCGCATTTCGTGTTCAATCAGACGCCCGATGTGGCGCACGACCAGATGATTCAGTTCTGCAAGATCACCAAGAACATTCCGCCGCTGATGTGGGCGTGCCGTGAAATGCTCAACTATTCCGACCCCGTGCTGGAAACCAACGTGATGGGCGTCGACTTCGTCAATCCGTTCGGCCTTTCCGCCGGCCTCGACAAGAACTGCGAGATGCCGGTGCTGCTCGACAACGCCGGCTTCGGCTTCGAAACGGTCGGATCCACCACGTCTCGTCCGTGCCCCGGCAATCCGAAGCCGTGGTTCCACCGTCTGCCCGAATATGATTCGATGATGGTGCATGTCGGTCTTGCCAATGAGGGTTCGGAAATCGTTGTTCCGCGCGCGGAACAGGCTTGGACGAAGGCGCGCGACATGCAGATTTCCGTGTCGATCGCGCGTACGAATGACGATAAGACCGGCGATTTGGACGAAGGCATCGAGGATTACTGCATTTCGATGCGCCGCGCGGCCGGACGCACCGCCATGGTCGAAGTGAACATCTCCTGCCCGAACACCATGGCCGGCGAACCGTTCAATCAGAGCCCTGAAGCGCTCGACAAGCTGTTCACCGAACTCGACAAGATCGAACGTCCACAGCCCACGCTGGTGAAGATGCCGTTGAATAAGTCCTGGGAAGAGTTCAAGGATCTGCTTGACGTGCTTGCCGAACACAATGTGCAGGGCTTGTCGATTGCGAATCTGCAGAAGGACCGCGCCGGCATGGAGATTCCTCGCGATTGGGAGGGCGGACTGTCAGGTTCGCCATGCTATGAGGCCAGCAACGAACGCATCAAGCAGGTGTACCGCGAGTATGGCGACCGTTTTGCGATTGCCGGCATCGGCGGCGTGTTCACTCCGCAGCAGGCGTATGCGAAGATTCGTTCCGGCTCGTCGTTGGTCATGTTCATCAGCTCGCTGATGTATCGCGGACCGCAGCAGATCACCGTGTTGAAGCGCGGCCTTGCCGAACTGCTCAAGCGCGACGGATTCGACCATGTGAGCCAGGCTGTCGGCATCGACGCCTGATACCGATTATTTCAATCGGCAGCGAGCACCAAATAATAATGCGCCCTGCGACCGCCAACGCGGTGCAGGGCGCATTATTGTTGTTCGATTGTTGTTCGATATTACCTTGGTTTATTGGTTGCGTTTAGTATGCGCCACGCACATACTGCGGCTGGTAGGGCGTATCTTCGGTCGGAATACCGAGCTTGTGGGCGGCACGAAGAGGCCAATTCGGATCACGAAGCGCCGCACGTCCGATTTCGATGGCGTCGGCGGCACCGGATTTCAAAATCTTCTTGGCCTGCTTCGGCTTGGTGATCAATCCGACGGCCGTGGTTGGAATTTCGGCACGCGAGCGCACCTGTTCGGCGAATGGAACCTGATAATCGGGTTTGACGGGAATGGTCACGCCCGGAATCATGCCTCCGGTGGAGACGTCCATCAGATCGACACCGTGCTTCTTCAGGACTTTGGCAAGGTCGACGGTCTGATCGAGATCCCAGCCTCCGGCGGCCCAATCGGTCGCGGAAACGCGCACCAGCACCGGCATGGTGTCGGGGATGACGGAACGCACGGCGTCCACGACTTCGACCAGTATGCGGATACGGTTGTCGAACGATCCGCCGTATTCATCCTCGCGCTCGTTGATCAGCGGATCGAGGAATTGCGACAGCAGATAGCCGTGGGCCGCATGAATTTCCACCGCGTCGAAGCCGATATCATAAGCACGCCAAGCGGCGTCGCGGAACTGGTCGACGATGGCATGGATTTCGTCAACGGTGAGTTCGCGAGGCTTGTCCAACGGCCCGAACGCGTTGGCGCTTGGCCCCACGGTCTGCCATCCGCCCTGCTCTTCCGGCACGCTCTCATGCTCGTATCCGATGGAGAAGCAGCCGGTGGAAGCCTTGCGTCCGGCATGGTTGAGCTGCACCGCCATCGTCGCGCCGGCGGCCTTCGCATCGGCAACGATCCAACGCCATGCGTCCATCTGCTCGTCGGCCCACAATCCCAAGTCGCACGGCGAAATACGACCCTCCGGCGTCACTGCGGTGGCTTCCACGATAACCATGCCGAAACCGCCCATGGCACGTGACACATAATGCTGGTAGTGGAATGGCGTGGGCAGGCCATCCTGGGCCAACGCGGAATACGTATCCATTGGCGGCAGCCAGATGCGGTTGCGCACGGTCATGCCACGCAAAGTCATAGGATCGAACAGGCCAACCGTGCCATTGGTTGTAGCCTTCTTCGACCGCTTCGCCTTCTTTTCGTCTTCGCTCATCGTAGTAGCTTCCCTCCGGTCGCACCTACTGGCTCCATGCCGATCGGCTGAACCTTCTTCTTGTATTCCCCTTGAGCTTCTCTGGAGATTTCGTGCCATAAAACCGGCACTATCTGCATTCTACGCAGAACGCCCGCCGAGCGTGGCGGGCGTTCATTGATTGTTCACTTCCATTCGCTGAATTGCGGAAGCGTCACTCATCTTCGGTCTGCTGCTGATCCTGATCATCCTGCTGGTCGTTCTGCTGGCTTTGCTGCTGAAGCGACTGGTTCTGCTGCTGAATGATTGTGCTTTGCTGCTGGGTGGCATTCTGCTTTCCACCGCCGATCTTGGTGACCGTGCTGGATGTTGCGGAATACTTGGCCGCAGGCTGCCCATAATCGTTGTCAATCGGCAGCTGTTTGCGTTCCGCATAAGCATTCATAAAGTCACGCCATGCCGGGGCCGCGATGGTGGAACCATCCCAGTAGCTGTGGTACTGGCCGTTGATAGCGATATTCGCAATCGGGTGGCCAACCGGGTTCTGCACGTCACCGACGAGCACGAATGTGGCGATCTGGTTCGGAATGAAACCACCTGTCGTAACTAGCTGATCCTCGTGGGTACCGGTCTTGGCGAAGGTCTTACGTCCATTGGCTAGCTGTGCCACACCGCCTGCACCGTCGGAACGAACAACGCCTTGATTCATGGCCCAAGCAAGCGTTTGGATGATTTCCGGATCGACCGCCTGATGGCAGTTCGCGGAAGGCACCTTAATATCATTGCCGTCCACATCAGTCACCTGCTTCAGCGCGATCGGATCGCACTGCACGCCATTGGACGCATATACAGCGAAGATGCTTGCCATCGTCAGCGGGGACACGTTGACGTTGCCGACCATCATGGCAGGCACGAATGATGAGGTCTTGTCGAGCGTCTCACCGGTATTCGCATCATGATAGCCAAGTTCAGTTGCGGTATCGGCAATCTTGCACAAGCCGATGATGGATCCCATGGAAGCCTGCGTGGTGTTATGAGACCTTGCCAAAGCCAATGCCGGCGTTTCCGGGTTCACCGTTCCATTGGTTATTGCGTTGGTGACGTTCCACGTATCAGTGCCGCCGGTATAACGATCGCATGCGAACAACGAGGTCGAATACCTCGTGGACGTCTGCAGGTTTTCGTTGACGGAATGTCCCGCTTCCATCCATGCCACCAGATTGACAGGCTTCCACGACGAGCCGATGGAGAAGCCCATGCCGCCGCCGTCTTCTCGATCCACGGCATAGTTCATGGAATCCCTGGTCTGGTCGTTCTGCGCCGCTTCGGTGGCATCATACGTTCGATTCAGACCGAAGCCCAACACTTCTCCGGTACCCGGTTTGACGGACGCCATCACGATTTCCATGCCGGAGGAATCTTCCGGTGGGATGGTGTTGCGCGCGGTTTCGTTCAACAAGGTGTTGGCATCGATATCCAACGTGGTGACGATCTTCAGACCGCCCTCTTTCAGCAGTCTTTCCCTGTCCTCGCTGGTCTTGCCGAATTCCTTGGAATTCAAAATCTTATGCACCACGTAATCGCAGAAATAGCCCGCATCATAGTCCGCGGCCATGCAACCGGTGGAAATAGGCTGGACATCAAGCGTATCTGCGAGCGGAGTATTGACCGCCTCTTGATATTCCGCATCCGAAATATAGCCCTGCTCGTTCATCAGCTGCAGCACGATATTGCGTTGCTTCTCGGATTCCGGCTGGTTCGATTCGACGGAAGGATCGTAAGCGTTCGGATTCTTGGTGATTGCCGCGATGGTGGCGGACTGCACGATGTTCAGCTGATCTGCGGTGGTGTTGAAATACCGCTTCGCAGCCGCCTGCACGCCATAGAGGCTATTGCCGCCAAACTGTGCGATATTGAGATATCCCTGCAAAATTTCAGGCTTGGAATACTGCTTTTCCATTTGCACGGAAATCAGCATTTCCCTCACTTTTCGTGCGATGGTATCTTCCGACGCATGGTATTGTGCGATCGGATCGTCATCCTGCTGCGCCTGCAGGATCAGCACGTTTTTGACATACTGCTGGGTAAGGGAGGAACCGCCCTGATGGTCGCCCTTCATGTATGTTTGGACGAACGCGCGGAACACACCCTGCACATCAACGCCGCCGTGAGTGAAGAATCGTCTGTCTTCACGCGCTACCACGGCCTGCTGCATGTATTTGGAAATCTTCTTCAACGGCACGACTTCACGATTCTGATCCCAGAATTCGGTGATTTTCGTGGTGCCATCGGAAGCGTACATGGTCGACTTCTGCGGCAGGCTGGTCACATCAAAATCAATACCTTCGACCGACAGCGACGGAATAACCGCCTTGGCGACGCTGTTCGCGCCGAAAACCGCCGGTAGGAGGAACAAACTGGCGGCCACGCCGCCACCCACACTCAGCGTGATGTAGGCAATCACGAGTGCGAGCACACGTTGAACGGTCAAAGTCTTCTTTTCGGGCATGGTGCCCATTCTAAAGTGGTGGGTCTACTAATCAACCGGCCGATCGCAGCCATCACGGGTTTCTCACAAACAACCGTAAAACTTGAAAAACACTGGAAAACAGTCGAAAATTATCGTCTCGATCGTCGAATAAGCATGCCAGGCTGGTAGATGATGATGGAACGGCCCTCACGCGCAATCCATCCACGGTTGGCGAAATCCATCAGCGCCTTGTTCACCGTCTCGCGCGACGAACCGACCAGCTGCGCCATTTCCTCCTGCGTCAGATCGTGCGGCACCTTCAACCCCGCCTCGACCGGCTCGCCGAAGCGTGACGCCAGATTCAGCAGCGTTTTCGCCAAACGTCCCGGCACGTCCATGAACACAAGCTCCGAAATGCGCTCGTTGTTGTCACGCATGCGATGCGCGAGCACCTGAAGCATGTCGACGGCCACGCGCGGATGCTCGTCAAGCCATGCGAACAGGGCGTCATGCTCAAGCCATACGACTTTCGTGTCACTGGTCATGGCCACGGCGGACGCGGTGCGCGGTCCACCATGCGGATCGAACACCGGAATCTCACCCAGCACTTCGCCGTACGCATGAATGCTCAACAACTGCACACGTCTGTCGGACGATTGCCGGATCAGTTTGACGCGCCCGCGTTCCAGCAGATACATGCGGTGATCGGTGTCGCCTTCGCGGAAAATATAGTCGCCCTTGCTGTATTCGGCATGCTGCAGATGCGGCAGCAGTTCCTCCGCCTCTTCGGAAGAAACCTGCTTGAACAACGCGGTGTGCAGCAACGTCGCGCTTTCGCCACTGGGTCCACTATTGGTCTCGTTTGGCGTAGCCATTTGTCACACCTCCGTTCATAGGCACATCCTCTGGGCACGCCGCCAGGCGTATTGCCGGGCGCGCTGCCGCGGCTTCGAAAGCTTGTTGCGATTCCACATGCCCTCACGGAACACCAAGCTTTCGTAACGTTCTCATTGCCCTTGATATCAGGGGCGGCTTCGACCATCGGGCTACATTGTAACTCGCCTAGCGGCGTCGAGCAGCCGTTCAACCACGTCTTCACGACTCATGCCCGTCTGCGAGCGCATTGGATCGACTCGTTTTACCGCTGATTTCACCGCTTTGTCCGACATTTTCTCACGTGAGGTGTTCAATACCCGCCCCATTTTTTCCGCGTCGATATCGTAGGCGAGGGTCACGTGGTGCAGTATGGCGCCAGGCCCTCCCTCTACTGGTGTGAATCGGCGTTGTGCGGCTCCGCCGAGTTTGCCGTATTGTGTGGCGATGTCGTTGAGTCCGGAGAATCGTACGTCGAGCCCGAGTTCCTTAAGCGCGCGCACCAGCCAGAAATCGCAGAGCCGGTATGATTCCTCGATGCTTATGCCTTGGGTGAAATCGAACGGCGCGTACAACGAGTAGGTGATGGTATTGCCCGGTTCGATGAACATCGCCCCGCCGCCGGTGCAACGTCGGACCACGGTGAATCCTTCCTTCTGCGCGACCGCCGTATTGACTTCGTCTTCGAGCGACTGGAATTTGCCGATGACCACGGCCGGAGCGGCCCATTCCCAGATACGCAGCGTGGGTTCGCGTTTGCCTGCCGCCACTTCGCGCGCCCATGCGATGTCAGTTTCCATTTGTTCGTTCGGGTCGCGCGGCTTGTCGTGGATGACGGTCGGTTTCAGGTCCCGCCAGCGTTCCAGATATTCCTCTTGTGTCAGCGCATTATGCATTCCCGGTTGTTCCCCGGAATATTGTTTCGTGGACCGCGCAATATTTCCGTTGCCCGTTGCATCTTCCGCATTACGCGATTCACTGCCTGCGATTGCGCGGAGAAAAGCGATGGCAATGCCTTCTGCCGTCATACCCACCAATCGCACGTTCGGATAGTTCGCGGTAATCGCTTGCAATCGTCGCGTAATGTCGCGTGTGGGCGCGCCTCGCTGGCTTTGCAGCAAGTTTTCCCAATCCTGCAATAGTCGGCGGGAATCCTTGTCATCGCCGTCAAGAAAGAAATCGCCGTCGATCCGACATTGTTCCACGGATTGGATGGAACTTGCACATTCGCGGAAATATGCTGGAATGTCATCAGAAAGCCGGACGGAAAACCCCTACGAGTTTGCCGCCCGGCTGCTTATACAGCCCTCTGCCCATCAATCTTGGAGTTCTTGGCCGTGCCCATCGCGGTGCCAGTTGGACCCGTAGCTGGAGCACAGGATGAGGACGGCTTCGATCAGAGCCCAGATTCCGGAAATGATCGGTCCGATGAGGATGATCCATCCGATCAGGGTCAGCAACAGCTGGGCCACGGCCTTGCCGGTATATCCCAGATAGAAGTTGTGCACGCCGAGGGTGCCGAGGAACAGGCCGAGCAGGCCGGCGACGATCTTCGACTTCTGCGCGTAGCCATAGCCGGGGCTGCTGTTGGGTCGCCTGATAGTAGGTCTGCTGCGCGTAGGTTGGTGGCTGATTGTATGCGGACTGCGTGTATTGGGGCTGAGTCGGCTCCTGATAATAGGGGGTCTGCGCCGATTGTGCGTAATCCGTAGGTCCGTACGTCGGCTGGCCGTAGATGGGCTGTGCAGGTTGCGCAGGCTGAGTCGGCTGCCCGTAAGCGGGAGCGGCCGAGCCATATGCGGGGACGGACGAACCGTAGGCAGCCGACTGACCATATGGCTGACCATTGCCGTACGTACCGCCGGGGATGTTGTTGCCCTGCGTACCCGGGGCATATCCCTGCACGGGCTGCTGCGATGCGTACGGGTTGGGATTGTGCGGCTGTGATGCAGGCTGATTGTAGCCATCCTGCGACTGCCTGTAATCGGCTTGAGTTGAATCGTTCGTCGCGAAATACTCGTCTTGGCCGGAACCGTTGTAATCGGCATTGTTGTCACTCATGGTTTCAACAATATCCCATAATTTGCCTTGTTGCTTTCATCCACCCTGAAAGCAATCCCTGAAATCCCCCTGAATATGCGAGACGCCTGTCGAATTCAAGCATGAACTCGATTTCGACAGGCGTCTCAACAGGCGAACATATCCGGCGCAATCATGCGTTCCGGATCATATGTCACATGCGTGCCAGAATGTCGCGTCCGACCTCGTCGGTGGAGCGTGTAGCGGATCCCAGCTCTTCGATGTCCGCTTCGACGGCCGCATCGATCTCGGCCGCGGCGTCGTCGAAACCGAGGTGGCGCAGCAGCATGGCCGCAGAAAGGATCGCGGCGGTCGGATTGGCCTTGTTCTGGCCTGCGATATCCGGTGCGGAACCGTGAATCGGCTCGAACATGGACGGGTATTCGTTGGAAGCGTTGATGCATCCGGAAGCGGAGTATCCGACACCGCCGACCACGGCACCTGCCTCGTCGGTGATGATGTCGCCGAACAGGTTGTCAGTGAGAATCACGTCGAAGCGGGACGGATTCGACACCATGAAAATGGTGGTCGCGTCGATATGCAGATAGTCGTGGGAAACTTCCGGATATTCCTCGGCGACCTTATCGACGATGCGCTGCCACATGTCTCCGGCGTTGACGAGCACGTTCTTCTTGTGCACGAGGGTCACATGCTTCCTGCGCTTCATGGCCAGCTGGAAGGCGTAACGCACCACACGTTCCACGCCGTAGGCGGTGTTGATGGAAACTTCGGTGGCCACCTCGTTCGGGGTGCCGCGGCGAACCGCTCCGCCGGCGCCGCAGTACAGGCCTTCGGTGCCTTCACGCACCACGACGAAGTCGATATCACCCGGGTTGGCGAGCGGGGAGGTCACGCCCTTGTACAGCTTGGACGGACGCAGGTTGACGTACTGGTCGAGATCGAAACGGAGCTTGAGCAGCAGGCCACGTTCGAGAATGCCGGCCTTGATACGCGGATCGCCGACTGCGCCCAACAGGATCGCGTCGGTCTTCTTGATGCGTTCCTCTTCCTCTTCCGGAAGAATCGCACCGTCACGCAGGTAACGTTCGGCGCCAAGATCGAAATTCTCGTAATCGAATTCGGCAACGCCCTCGGCCGCCTTCTCCAGAGCCTTCTGAGCCCACGGAGTCACTTCCTTGCCAATGCCATCGCCCGGAATGACGGCGATGGTGTACTTCTTTGCAGAATCACTCATAGCACGCGACTCTAGTCAACGAATCAGCACGTGGACTTAAAACGCTCAACTAGTGGACATTCCTTGCCGCGTTCATGTACGAAACACACGAAAAGCATGAATCATACGAATCTCACAAATCGCACAGCCTAATCAGCTGGTAATACCCATCACGCCAAGACACCAAGCATTCTCATAGGAGATCTCCTCCCACTGCTTGTACCTTCCAGACGTACCCCCATGACCAGCCTCAACCTCAATCTTCGCCACGGCATCCACGCCCGCACGCTGCAGTCGGGCCAACCATTTCATCGGCTCCACATACAGCACACGAGTGTCATTCATCGACGTGGTAATGAAAATCTTGGGAAAAACCGCAACCCGCACATCATTTGCATCAGACGGCGCATTCTCATACGGCGTATATTCCTTCATATACCGATACACGTCCGCATTATGCAGCGGATCGCCCCACTCATCCCACTCCGTAACCGTCAACGGCAACGACGGATCAAGAATCGACGTCAACGCATCCACAAAAGGCACATCCGCCTCAACGCCCGCGAAACATTCGGGAGCCATATTCGCCACGGCACCCATCAACAGGCCACCGGCGGAACCGCCATCGGCCACCGTGCGAGCAGGCGACGCCAAACCGGCACGCTGCAATGCACGCACGGCATCAACGAAATCCTCAAACGAATGCTTCTTATTGAGCAAATGCCCCTGCTCATACCAAGCACGACCCATCTCACCGCCGCCGCGAATGTGCGGCACCGCATAAAGCACACCACGATCAAGCATGCTGATGCGAGACACCGAGAATCCCGGATCCGAACTGATCTCATACGCGCCATACCCGGTAACGAACATCGCCGAATCACACGCAGGCACATCCCTGCGCCACACCAAGGAAACAGGAATGCGCTCGCCATCGCGGGCGGTAACCCACACCCTGCGCTCCATGTATTCGCGCGGTTCAAATCCACCAAGCACCGTGGCACGCCTCAACAGGCGATCCTCGCCGGTCGCCGGATCGATATCATGCAGTTCGCCGGGACGCGTGTAACTGGAGAACGAGTAGCGCATGCGGGGCGCATCATACGAAGGATTGCCTCCCACACCAATCGAATACAAGCGCCGGGTCTCCCCCGGCATCGCATCGGCGGTCGCACCATCCGATGAGGTCATCGCCTTGCGGGAAACCCCATGCACGGCCGACCCCTCGCCTTGCGCGGCGGCCAATTGGTCGAGCGCGCCCCACACTTCGGCACGTTCCTCGTTGATCTCGTCCACCGACTCGTCGACATCCCAATCGTCTTCCAACGCGTGGGGAACCAGCTCGGTGAACTTCCATGGACGCCCCGCAAGAAAATCCTCCGCAGCGGCATCCTTCGTCATCACCGCAATATGCGTCAGGCTTTCCGCCCGGTACTGCAGCGCCACATAATGCCGGTGAATCGAGATCCCCTCAATGCCAAGACCATGCGCGCCCTGCAAAATGGCTGGATTGCAGGGATTGGAATACGGTGTGCCGATCGGCATCTCAGAAGCGCCCGGTTCGACCTCGTCGCCGTGCTCGCATCCGTACGGCGAACCGACGGCCACACGCACGCCCTCACCCAAACGGTACGGGGGCTCATGGGAGCGCATGTCGATCACATCGATTTCGAAATTCGGGTTCAACGCATTGTGATAGACCACGGCGAGCGGAATATCCTCACCGCATTCGCCGGCACCTTCGAAACGGCTGAAACTCACGTCGTATTCCACGTCCTGCTCGCGCGGAATGAACGCACGGAATTCGCCTTCCGGATCGTCGGTGGAAAGCAGCAATACCTCGGTGGTAGTCTTCGACCCGGTGCCGATCACCAGATTGCGTTCGTCGAACGACAGGCCGATGCCAACCCAGAATCGTTCGTCTCGTTCGCGGTACACCTCCACATCGTCGACGATGGGAGTGCCGACGCGGTGCCTCATCACCGCGTATGGACGCCACGCGTCGTCGAGCTTCACATAGAACACCCATTGCGCGTCCGGTGTGAAGCAGGCGCCACCGATGCCCTTGAACACTTCCGGCAGTTCCTTGCCGGTTTCCAAGCTGCGGATGCGGAAATCGTAACGTTCGTCGCCGCTGGTGTCGGTGCCGTACAGCATCCAACGTCCGTCTTTGGAAATATCCATGCCGCCGATACGGAAGAAATCATGGCCTTGCGCTTCGGCATTGGTGTCGAACACCACTTGTTCGCCGTCGATGGGCACGCCGATTTCAATGGTTGGCGGATCCCAATCGTCTGCGCCTCGAATAGGCACACGGCATTGCACCGCATACTGCTGGCCCTCCTGGGTGCGTACGAAATACCAGTAGCCATCCATGCGTGTCGGCACGGACATGTCGTTTTCCTGAACGTGCGACTTGAGCTCGTCGAACAGTGTGGAGCGTAGGGTTTTCAACGGTTCCATGCGCTGCTCGCAATACCGGTTCTGCGCGGCGACGTAATCCTGCACGTCATGCGATTCCTTGTCGCGCAGCCATTCGTACTCGTCGATGAAGGTGTCGCCGTGGAATACGCGCTCCTTCGGCACACGCTTCGCGATCGGCATCCCGCATTTGTCTTGCACGCTTTCGTCGCTTTCTCGCGCGCCCGTTGCGCCCTGTTCACCCCGAAAATCAGTCATGCACGCGATTATACCGGCATTGCATTCCCAATCCCACGCGGCACGCATCCCCTGCTCCGGGCGTACGGAAAAAGTCAGACGCCCATCTGTTGTTTCAGGAACGGCAGCATGGTTTTCATCAGATTCGAGCCGGTCGTTCCCGTGAATACCGGGACATCGGTGACCGGGATCGGCTGCGTGACCGCACGCCCCGCAACGGTGCCGAGATTGCCGGCGACTTCGCGTGGAGACAACTGCCGGATGCCGATCGCCAGCACACGCCCTGGGTATCGGCGTGCGATCGTGGCGTACGTGGTCGGATCCCTCTGCCCGTCATCGCCGATCAGAATGAACTTCATATCAGGAAAATCAGCCATCAATTGTTCGGCATACTCGAGTTTGTGCTGCACTCCGGAAGGAATGAACGTTTTCGGGCGAGGATCGAGGTCGCGCAATAGCAGCGGACCTTCCGGAAAACCATGGTTGGCGATGAAATGCCGGATCGAGCTTTCCACATTCCATGGCGATGTCGACAGGTAGAAGAACGGCGCGTCCGGGAACATGTCCGCAATGCGGTTGAACAGCAGGTTCATGCCCGCAACCGGCATTTTCTTCTTTGGATCGAGCAGCAGCAGATTGTAGGCGGCTTTCATCAGGCTTGGCGCCTGCGTGACCATGATGGTGTCGTCCACGTCGGAGATCACGCCGACTTTCGTACCGCTGGGAATGGTGAACAGGTTGGCTGTGACCGGTTTGCGGCTGCGTACCTTGTATGACACGTCGTGCACGCCCGGTTCGAGCGAATGTTCGGCCACGAGATCGAGATATCCTGCGGAATCGGAGGCTGCGAATTCACTGGAGACATTGCGCTGCGCGTCCACTTCGTCGTGCACTTCGGACGCGCCCACCTGCACGGTTTCGAGGGGCACGCCGTCGATGGCGATGCGCACCTTCGTATGCGGCGAGGGGATGGTGAGCATGGCACGGATGCCACGGGTCAGACGACCCGCCTGACGTTTGAAGGGCCCGTACACGGTTCGGCAGATCAGTCGAGAGTAATGTTCGGTGCCGTAGCCGACATATGGTTCCACGCGCGGATACCAGTTGAGATTGAGCACCATGCTTGTTGAGAACGTCACCCACTTGTTGAACGCTCTGGTAATGGTGCGGCGGAACAGTCGTGTCAGCGGAGGCTTGACTTCGATGCGTTCGTGTTTCGAAGCCGCGTCGAAGGTGGTGACCACCTTGCGTGCGGGAATGGGCACGGTCGGCATGTCATCTTCGGATATGGAATCCGGTTCACGCTGGGGCAACGGCTGCGGTTCGGTCATAACCCCACTATAAAGGCGATTATTGAATTACCTGGTACCCCAGCGTGAAAATCAGGGATTTTTCAGGGAATACCGATGATTTCCCATCCAATTTCCCGAATCGTGCCGTTCACTGAGCCACGATGTTGGCGTATTCCTCGGAGGAAAGCAGTCCCGGCTCGTCATCCTCAAGTTCGATTTTGAAAATCCAGCCTTCGCCATACGGGTCACCCGTTACGATGCTTGGATCGTCGGCGGCCTCGTTGTTCACATAGCGAATCACGCCGGCCACCGGAGCGACCAGCGGCGTGACCGCCTTGGAGGATTCCAGTTCCGCCACCTCGTCGCCCGCCTGCACTTCGGTGCCGACTTCCGGCAGATCGATGTACACGAGTTCGCCAAGCTGGTCGGCCGCATATTCGGTGATACCCACCATGGCCGGCTCGGTGGAAGCATCCACCCACACATGCTCGTCGGAATATTCAAGATGCTCGGGAACATCCAGATTCGGCTTGTTATCGTTTTCTTCGCTCATGAAAGCTCATTCTACGTCAATCGTATGTATTTCCCTAGAGCAGTGCCGAAACTTGTTACGGGAGGTCGTGACCGAGCCATTCTTCGATCATGTAGCGGGCGATGGTGGCCTTTCCGGGAGCTTCCATACGCCCTGCCACCAACTCGTTCATGTATTCGTCGCGGGTCACCCAACGCGCCTGCAGGGTCTCGTCGCCGTCCACGCGCACGTCGGTGGTGTTGGCCACGCCTTTGAACGCCATCATGAGCGATGCGGGGAACGGCCATGGCTGCGATCCCAAGTATTTGAGTTCGCCGATGTCTATGCCGACTTCCTCTTTGGCTTCGCGCCGGCAGGCATGCTCCAGGTTTTCTCCGGCTTCCACGAAGCCGGCCGATACGGAGTACAGTCCGGTGTTGCGCCATGCGCTGTTGTGCTGCAGCAGCAGACGGTCCTCATGGTCCACGATCGCCGTGATGACGGCCGGTTCCACTCTGGGGAACAGCAGTCGCTTGCCGTCCGCTTCGCTGGTGCAGCGTTGCGCCCATCCTCCCAACGCCAGGTTCGGTCGGAGCGCCGCATGTGGGGCAATGACGTTGGCGCGCATGCCATACGCCCAGCGAGATCGCCGTCGTGGCCTGGCCTGCTTCGCGCGCGCTGGCATGCGGTGCGAATCCGCGCAGATCGACCCAGTCGAATCGTTCCGCAGCGCTTTCCAGCAAACGATTTCGACGTTTTCGCTTCCGGTTCGTGCTGTTCGTCGAACGCATCGTCCGCGCCCATATGCTCGCTGCTTGCGACCACCGTCTCCGCGGCTTTCATGCGAGACACGTCAACGGCGACCACGTGTTCGTCGCGTTTGCCGCCATACGATCCAAGGAATATGGCGAGCGCCGTCGGATGCGTGTGCAGTTCCGCCGCCACGTAGGCGCCGGGCAATTGCGCGAGACGCATATGCACGTTGGCGTAGTCCGCGATGGCTCCCTGTCCGCGCGGCACCGCCACCATGCCGTCTTTGACGAGAATGACCTTCGTGTCCGGCTCCAGCAGCGCCGTGTCGAACAGGTCGGGTTCGTCAGCGTCTCGAAAACCTCATAGTCGATGTCGCCTTGCGCAAGTGGCAGGAACGGCAGTGCCTGGGTCAGCGCCAGTGGCGAGAACACGCTCATCGATTGCTTCTTTCCTTGAATACGATTGATAGAGTGGATATTTTTCTCTATTCCGTATTTTCTTTTCTATTTTTTTATATCTTTTTGTATTTCTGATTGCGATATTGACGGCAGCGGCGGAAAATACCGGCTACTGCACCCTGCGCACCAGCGCGAGCAGCGCGTCGGCAACCGCCTGCGGATGCTCGTATGCGCTGAAATGCCCGCAATCGAATACCACCGTCATATCCGCGCTCGTGCCTGTCATCGCATCGGCGATCGGCGTCATCACGCTCGGCGGGCTCGACGGATCCTTGTCGCCGCAGATCACCGCAACCGGTGCCGTAATCGCAGGCAACACATCGTTCAGATCCGGGCGCCCAGCCGCCATGCGCTCACGCCATGCGATGCCTTCGGCAGACTGTTCGTTGATCCACGTCGTGAACTGTTCACGGTAGGCGGCTGACTGTTTGATGGTGGAATCCTCAGGTGTGGATGCCGCAAATCCCATCACCGGCTCATGCGTGCCCGTCGATTCGCATGCTTCGGCGATCGCGATGCGCTTCGCGCGCATCTGCGCGGAATCCGCCGCGGCCTTCGTGTCGCACAATGCCAACGCGGCAACAGCTTCGGGGTGCAGACGCTGAATGTCGAGAACCAGATAGCCGCCCATCGAAAGGCCCGCCCAAATCGCCTTGTCGTAACCGGCCGCATGCAACATCGCGACATAGGCGTCGGCCATATGGTCCAAACCGTTCGGGAAAGCGCCGTCCGCGTCTTTGCCGCCACTGGTCTCATCGGAAGGAATCGGCCCTTCTCCCGCACCGGGCATGTCGGGACCCCAGATCGGGAACCGTTTCACACCATGTTCCACAGCGGCCGCCTCCAACGCCTCCGCACATTCGTCCCACATGCGGTGGTCCACGGGGAACCCGTGCACCAGCACCACGGGAAGCCCCTCGCCCTCGCAATACACGTTATTATGTAATTCGATCGTCATCGTCTCACTCCGTTCCTCTCCCCTATATTGCCTATGTATCTATCGCTTACGCTGCCTGCATTCGCAAGCTGCCACGCGCTTTCCTGGCGCCCACGGCCGACCGGTTTCGACGTCAACCATAAGCCTGTCGGCTACCTGCCGGCCCAAGCGATCGCCTGACGCACAATCGTGCCATATCCGTTGCTCATCTGGTTTATGAAAGTGTCGAGGATCTCGCTGTTCGTGTTGACCCATTCCACGTCAAGCGTCTCATCCTGCGGCTTGCAGTCGCCCGCGATCGGCACCACGTAGCACAATGCGATCGCATGCTGGCGGGAATCGAAATAATCGGATAGTCCCGGCGTCGGGAAAAACTCGGCCACGGTGAACGGCTGCAGACTCACCGGCAGCTGCGGCAACGCGATATCGCCCAAATCCTTGGCGATATTACGCGCCACGGCCTCACGCAACGATTCGTGATAGAGCACGCGCCCGGCAATCAGCGTTCGCTCGATACTGCCGTCGTCAGACACGCGAAGCAACGATCCGACCTGTGAAACACGCCCCAGATCATCGGTGCGCACCGGCACCACAAGCACGTATGGAATCGGCATTTCGCCGCGCATACGGTTGATTTCGCCGGAAGCAAGCCATCCTGGAGGATTACCTATTCCGCGAATGAAATCCTCCGGCGTAATGTCGTCGAATTCTCCGCGACGACGGCCTGCATCGAAATCGCCCTCGTCGGGCACTTCATCATTCATCACTGGCATAGTCCCATTATCACGCATCTTGTGTGAATTGGCTGGAAAAGAATGCGCCGAAAGACGATTCTTCTGACAGCGGATATTGCATATGCCGGGAATGCGGCGGGTTGGGGCGCGGTTATATACTCCAAAGCAATCGCATACGAGGGGCGTAGCCCGTCACGCGCGTCGATGGAACGAACAGCAAGGAGCAATCATGGCAACGCATGCGGTCACTTCGCAGGATTTCAACCAGGTCGTCGAATCCAACGATCTGGTATTCGTGGATTTCTGGGCAACCTGGTGCGGTCCGTGCCGTGCGTTCGGCCCGACGTTCGAAAAGGCAAGCGAAGCGAATCCTGACATTTATTTCGCGAAGGTCGATATCGACCAGAATCCGGATCTCGCCTCCGCCGCCAAAGTGCAGGCCGTGCCGACCTTGATGGTGATCAAGAACCAGCAGATCGTATTCCAGCAGGCTGGCGCGTTGCGCGCGTCGGATCTGGACGATCTGATCGCCCAGGCCAAGGAGCTGGACGTCAATGCGGCCGCTGCCGAAGAGGCTGCGGAACAGGCGCAATAAGGCGAATATCAAAGGATTGCAAAGGTGCCGTTCGATGGCGAAACATCAACTGGGAGCTCTTTTCAGACCACGTAATGCAGCATGGATCGCTGTTTCCTGAGTCATTTCCTTCTGTGTATGGAGCTGTGGGGCAAAACGAAGTTCTGCGTAGATCACACCGTCTTCTTCATTTCAGAAAGGATAAGATAAACAGCCTTTTCCAATGCCTCTTCTGTCTGAAGAAGGGAAAGAGGCAGGTCAAAGCATTTCAGAAAATCATTGAGATTTTCGCAGGTATCCGGCACAGAAAGGA